>BS_KBA_SWE02_21mDRAFT_10000403_pt1 | contig 16039 bp, 15 predicted proteins | sample BalSeasSWE02_21m_FD_9196 | JGI IMG/M metagenome (IMG submission 9196)
ATCAAGCAGAAGTGGTTTGAGCTGTTTGTGCCGATTTTGCAATCGGGAAAAAAGTAACTGATGGGTGAAGTCATCGTCCAGGGGTTCTGGGCCAAGAGCTCCTAACAACTGGGTTGGGTCACCAGTCAGCCAGATCCGCCCGAACTTGCGGGTATCATTGAAGATCATGGAAAGATCTCCGCTTAAACCCAGGATCAGACGATCATGTTTCTCTGGGATGCGGGTGGCTTCTGCGGTAAACAGATCTCCGCTCATACGCAAGTGTATTAGCAATTGATCCTGTGAAAGGTACAGGCGCAGATATTTGCCGCGCCGGTTGATACTCTTAATGGTCTGCCCGCATAATCGCTCTTGGAATTCCAAAGGTGATGGGGTTGACAGGCTGCGTGCCCAGCGCAGATCCACCGTCCTGATCTCTCTGCCAGTCAGGATTGGAGACAGCTTTCTTGCGATGGTTTCCACTTCAGGTAATTCAGGCATAGGGTAAATTGGATCTTTAGAAGGTTATTCCTACTCAAGAAGAGTCAGGTCAAATTTCCACATCAATTATTACTTCTTTTAAAATACAACCATTAAGATTTTACATCAAATAATGTCAGATTGTAAACAAATCCCGGCAGAAAATTTACGGGTTTCTCCTGGTCGGGGTTTGGGTTGTTGGTGGAAGGTAAAGCCTTCCACCAACAACCCAAAAAACTCCCCCCCTTCCGCCTTGGGCAGGATTTGTCAGGGGAAGGGTCAAGCTGTGGATTTTTAGAAAACCCCGGCAGTAAATTTAGTCGCCGGGGTCTCGGATAGAAAATAGAGTCTAGCTCAATTGTTGGGCAAGATAATTCTGTATGCCCATCTGATTGATCTGGTCCAACTGGGATTCGATCCAGTCGATGTGCTCTTCTTCATCTTCGAGGATCTCTTCCAGTAAATCCCGGGTGCCGTTGTCACCCAACTCGACAGCCAGTTTGATGGCGGTGTTATATTCCTTAATTGCACCTTCTTCAGCTGCCCTGTCATTTTTTAGTTGAGATTCAACGTCCTGTCCAATGTTTATCTTGTTCAGATTGCTGACGATTGGTTGCCCTTCCAGAAAAAGGATCCGTCCGATATGTTTTTCAGCGTGTTTCATCTCTTCAATTGCGCGCTTCTCGATCACACCTGCAAGTTGTTCATAACCCCAATCGGCACACATCTCGGCTTCCACCATATATTGGCTTATGGCAGTCAATTCGTCTGAAAGCAGGAAATTTAATTTTTCAATGATCTTAGTGTTACCTTTCATTTGTTTTCTCCTTTTTTAGATGAAAAAAATTACTCGTTGAACATCTCGCCGACGCTGCGGCCTTCATGCGCACGCAAGATGACCTCTCCCAGCAATGGGGCAATGGACAATACTGTCAAACGCTCTCCCAGCAGTGCGAAGTTTTCGGGTGAAATGGGGATTGAATCGGTTGTAATGAACTCGGTAATCGGCAAAGCTGCCAGACGTTCAGCAGCGTTGGATGAAAGTACTGGGTGAATAAATGTGACATAAATTCGACAGGCTCCACCATCTCTAAGCAGTTTTACAGCCTGCACGATGGATCCACCCGTGTCAATTTCATCATCAACCAGGAGCACATCACGATTTTTGACATCACCGATAATGGTTAATGCTTCAGCTTTTGCATCATTGGCAACCCGGCGTTTTTCAATGAAAGCGATCGGGGTATTTATTCCAGCAGCAAAGTTGCGGCCTTTCTTGGCATATCCGAGGTCAACTGTGACCACTACAGGATCTTTCAAATGTTGGCGCAGGTTATTTTTAAAATAATCGATCATAAGATGAGATGTGGTCAGCACATCTCCCGGGATGGAAAAGAATCCCTGGATCTGTCCGGAATGCGGGTCTACCGTCATATACCGGTCTGCACCTGCTACTTCGATCATATCCGCCACCAGGCGTGCTGTGATCGGTACCCGCGGCTGGTCTTTGCGGTCTGAGCGGGCATAACACAAATACGGTACAACTGCTGTAATTCGGGCAGCCGAATCCAGGCGCAGCGTTTGCAGAAGGATCAATAGTTCCATCAGGTTATGCTGAACCGGTGCGGAAGTGGTCTGGATCACATAAACATCCTGACCGCGTACACTGCCGTGAAGTTTAGTAAATATATTTTCATTGGGGAACACGACAATATCCCGACCGCATAACTTGGTTTTGAGATAATCGGCAATTTTCTGAGACAGGTCTGGAGAAGCTGTCCCGGCAAAAAGTTTGATCTCACCAAACATCTTTGGCTCATGCGAATGTATTGACATCATTCCTCCAATAAAATTCTAGCATCCCATTCGGATCGCAAAATGCTCATAATCAGTTCATCAGCATATCTGCCATGTTTATATTTTGCCTGGCGCAGGCGCCCTTCCAGCACAAAACCGGCTTTCTCATAAGCACGAATGGCACCTGGATTGTCATCGTATACCACCAGTGAAATTCGGTTGAGGTTGAGGGTTTCGAATCCATGTTTTAAAAGGAGCTGCATGGTCTCGGTGCCGTAGCCGGAGTTCCACAGTGATTTGTCCCCGATAAAAATACCTGCTTCAGAACTGCGGTTTATTTGTGAGATGTTATGAAAACCGCAGTTGCCAATTATGCGCCAATTTTCTCCATCCTGGATCTCGATCGCAAGGGGACGTTCACTTGGAGGGCGATCAGCCAAATTTTCAAACCAACGCTTTTCTTCTTCGGAACTGAGAGGTTGGATAAAGATCAAACCCTCGATCACTTCAGGGTCATTCAGCCATTCTACAAATAAAGGCAGGTCTTCTCTTTCGACTGCGCGCAACCGGATGCGTTTGCCAAATATCATGTATATCTCCCGTTCATTAATATTTCAACAGCTTCCCAGGGAGAAAGCTGGCGCTCCAGGATGCGCGCCAGGACACGATCATATGCTTCTTCTGGTAGTTTGGATCGAAATTGATTGTTCAGGGTATCCTGGATGATTGCGTCCAATTCGGTCTCCAGGCGCGAATGCTCTCGCCGTTGCCAGTCTCCACTGCTTGCAAGGTATTTTGCATGTCGTTCAATACTTTCAGCCAGTTCCGGGATTCCAGTCCCATCGCTTGCAATAGTCTTCTGTATCGGGGGGATCCAGATTTGAGATGAATTATCTTGCAAATCGCCGGGTGATTCTGTAATTACAAATTTACCGTGGTGCTGAAAGATGCGTTTGACTGGGTGAGCCATTTCCAGCATGCCACGCAGTGCTCGCTCGGTATTTTCCAATCCGGGGTGGTCAGCTTTGTTGATTACCAGGATGTCAGCGATCTCTAAAATTCCAGCTTTGATGGCTTGAATATCATCACCCATGCCGGGCGCATCCACCACCAGGGTGGTATGAGCCAACCTGGCGATATCCACTTCCGCCTGTCCCGCACCTACAGTTTCAATGAGAACAATATCGAATCCTGCTGCATCAAAAACCTGAACCATGGCAGCTGTAGCATGTGCTAAACCGCCCAGTGTGCCGCGCGAGGCCATGGAACGTATGAACACCCCGGCGTCTCCAGCCAGGTTACGCATGCGCACTCGGTCTCCTAGAACAGCGCCTCCAGTAAAAGGGCTGGTGGGGTCAACCGCGATGATTGCAATGGTTTTTTGGGTCTGTTTGCGGTAGTGCAGAGCCAGTTGATTGACGAGTGATGATTTTCCAACACCAGGTGCGCCAGTAACTCCCACCAGGTGAGCTTTTCCGGTATGGTGAAACAATTCATTCAGAGCAGCACGCCCTTCCTGTGTGCCATTTTCCACCTGGGTTAGCAGACGGGAGAGTGCCAATCGGTCACCAGCGAGCAGGGCTTCAACCAGATTCATCATAGATATAAAATTCTTTGATCGGCCTTAGACAGCCGGTTCTTCAAGCACGGCTGCGCGTATTTCACGCACAATATCTTCGGTGGAAGTGCCGGGACCATAAATACCAGCAATTCCCATTGTTTTCAATTGGGGTACATCTTCATCCGGGATGATGCCACCCAGAAAGACCTTGACATTGCTCTGGCCATTGGCGTTGAGTAGCTCAAGAATGCGCGGTGCCAGTGCCATGTGTGCACCAGACAGGATCGATAATCCAACCGCATCCACGTCTTCTTGCAGGGCAGCTTCAGCGATCATTTCAGGTGTCTGACGCAGACCGGTATAAATGACTTCCATTCCGGCATCCCGCAGGGCGCGCGCAACCACCTTCGCGCCGCGATCATGGCCATCCAGGCCTGGTTTGGCAACTAAAACACGGATCTTTTTTTCGGTCATTTTTTCCTCAGTTTTGTGGGTATTAATTTCATTATACTATAAGCGTTCGATTAGAATTATCTGGCATCTAAGGAAAACTGGCATATCAATTGAAAAATTAACAAGTTTGGTTTACCTCATTTTTAGGGTAGAAAATCAACTTCTATTACCCTCATTGCACTACTTGACCTCACGCGCGTGTGGATATAAAATAGTTTAATTGTGCTATACTGATATTTATAGCGTATAGGCGAATCGATGCAAAAACACACCACTTCAGAAATGCGCTCTTCATGGCCCGTTTGGGTAGGTTTTTTACGCCAGCATGGTTTGGTTGGTTTCGCGGCTTGGTTCTTGGAAGCTACCGGACCGCTTACCATCCTTGGGGCGCAGGCTTTGCATTTTGGAGAACCCTTCCTTCGTCCGGCCATACCGGGTGGTCAAATACAAGAGTTGGCTCATCTGTTGGAAGAATCCGATGAAGGGCAGGCTTTTATTTCTTATTTAAGAGAGAAAGGGACTGCATGAATTGGTCAGTGCTGATCGCATTTGTCCTGGTGGCAGGCAGCGCAGGTTTGCTGCTTGGTTTTGCCATCCTTAAGCGCAAGTCTTCCCCGTCATTTCGAGAGATCCCTGCATTTACTCGCTTGCACAAGGCCATAGGTCGGGCAGTGGAGGATGGCAGTCGCTTGCATGTATCTTTGGGGCGCGGCAATTTGGCATCTCCCCAGGGTGCAGCCGGACTGGCTGGTTTGAGTGCTTTACGCAGACTGGCTGACTTGACATCCACCAGTGATCGGACCCCAATTGCTACCTCCGGAGAGCCCAGCCTGGCGGTACTCTCACAGGATGTCATGCAGGCATCCTTCCAGGAAGCCACTGGTGGCGGTCACTTTGATGCCTCCGGGGCACGTCTGACTGGATTAACTCCCTTTTCCTACGTTTCCGGAGCATTACCAATTTTGCGCGATGAGCATATTACAGCTAATATACTGATTGGCAGCTTCGGGGTGGAGGCTGGTTTATTAGCGGATGCAGCTGAGCGACAAAACAGCTTTTTGTTGGCTGCCAGTGATAATTTGCCTGGGCAAGCGGTTTTGTATGCCAGTGCCCAGGAACCCTTGATTGGTGAAGAACTTTACGCTGTTAGTGAATATATTAACCATACTCCCATGCATGCAGCCAGCCTGAGTGTGCAAGACATTCTGCGTTGGGTTCTGATTATAAGTATCCTGCTTGGTGCGCTGCTTAAACTGGTAGGGTTGCTGTGAAAGGGATCATCTCTACTTCAGTTGCCATTCTGGCAGGTTTGATCGTTTTGGTGGGTTATTTCTTTCAGATTCCCATCCTGTCTGATCTTCGCAGTTTGATATTGGATTGGGCGGTCACCCTTGCAGCTATTATGGTTTTCATCGGCGTGCTTAACCTTTTATCTGTCAACAATTCCCGAATAAAGAACAAAGAGAAGAACGGTTTCTACAGCCTGATTTTGATTATTTCTCTACTTGTAACCCTGATCCTTGGTTTGTTTTTAAAACCCGGTCATCCCATCATGAACTTCATTTTTTATTCGATTCAATTGCCTTTGGAAAAAAGCCTGATGGCTCTCCTTGCAGTGACCCTGTTGATCGCAAGTATCAACTTGCTGCGCAGACAACCCAACTTATTCTCGATAATATTTCTGGGCACAACCTTGCTTATTCTTCTAGGCACAGTGCCGTTGCCATTTGGCGAACTACCATTTATCGGTGATGTTTTACGTCCATTTATTGCCCAGGTTTTGGCTGCTTCCGGCGCACGCGGTATTCTAATTGGGGTTGCTCTGGCCACATTGACAACCGGTTTGCGAATTTTATTTGCCGCAGATCGTCCTTATGAGGGTAAATAATGGCTGAGATCCGCTGCCCAATGTGCGGAAAATCCGCATCTGAAGAGTTGGAGATTTGCCCGGTTTGCCAGGCTCGCCTGAAACCATTGATTATTTCTTCACTTGGTGACGATAGGTCCATCCATCCGGGAGAAGAACCACTTAAAAAAGACACTTCAGAATTAGGGATGGCTGATCTATCCGATTCAACTCAACAGAAAGAAGAATCCAACCGACCCGGTGAAGACCTTGCTAAAAAGAATACCTCCGAATTGGAGTCTGCACTACCAGCCTGGTTGCCAAAGCTGCGCGNGCAGACCAGTCAGAAAGAACAAACTCCGGAACCAGGATCGGTGGAACAGGCAGAACCAATAGAACCATTGGAACAGGAAGAACAGGATGATTCTCTGGATGAAACCCGGGATATCCCGGATACTCCTGANGTCTCTGCCTCTCTTGAGACCATGGAAGTGGAATTAACAGACGCTCAAGTTGAAGATGAAGTACCGGATTGGCTTTCAGGGTTGGCACAGACCGCACAGGAAGATGACGAAAGCCCTGTCTGGTTATCCAGCATAAAAGACATGCCCCAAAAGGAGCAGTCACCTTCCGAACCACTTGATGAAAACACATCAAAAGTTAACGCTAATTGGCTGGATAGCTTGCGGGGCGACTCACCTGATCAGGAACTTGAACCAGAACAGGAGCAGGGCGAAACGCCTGATGAAGAACCTGTATTTGATGAAGGGATCCCTGATTGGATGAAGAAGCTTCAAGCTGAAGTTGATACCCGGGCTTCGGATTCCCGAACGGATGAAGATAATCCGGTTGAAGATCGGAATGAAGATTCGCCCGATTGGTTAAGCCGCTTGCAGGCCGAAACGCAATCAACAGCAGCTTCAAATGAAAGCGCTGGTTCAGGACATGTTGATGATGAAACACCCGATTGGTTGGAGAAGATGAGTGTTGAGATCCCGTCAACATCTGAAGAGATTGCTCCTCTTGACTCCGAAACTCCAGATTGGCTTCGAAACCTGCAGGCCGAAACGCAAACTTTTGCAGAAGGTTCCCAACCAGTTGAGACTGAACCTCAGTCAATTTTAGAAGAAAACCAGCCATTGGATACTGAAACACCGGAATGGCTGATAGATATGCAATCTGCCCCGAAGGATTCTGCCGAAGAAGACAGTTCTGGTTCTGAAGTACCTGATTGGCTTACAAAGAATTCAGGCGAAGCTCCGGGGTTGGTCGAAGAAAATCCTCTGCCTTCATCAGAAGAACCAGAATGGCTGAAAGAGAAAACTGCAGAAACTCCCGCTGTTTCATCTCAGGAGAGTTCACTAGCGGGTTCTGAAATCCCTGACTGGCTTTTAGCCTCCGAACTCCAGGATCCAACGGAAGCTGACAATGCAGTGGATGAAGTTGGAGAGTTGGGAGATGCTCAATCTAAATTGACACTTTCCAGGTCTGAAGAATTCGATGAATTAATGCCCGGTGACATTGAGCCTGTTTTGTCGACGGATCTGCATGTAGAAAGTGAACTCAACCAGCAAGATGCTGCCGAACAATTAGAACCAGAAAGCGATGAACTTCAACCGGATTCGGAATTGATGCCTGATTGGTTGAATCATATCGATAAAACCGATCCTAATTTAAGCGATACGCCTGCCCTGATCTTGGATGATCAAGTCAGTGAGATTGAATCGGAAACTTCGATTTCTTCGGAAATACCAGGCTGGTTAAAAACCCTTGATACCGACGGTGCAGCCTCCCTCCCGGATGAAGAAGTGCTGGAAACCGAGCCGGATGCAGATGAAATAATGCCAGCCGAATTACCCTCTTGGGTGCAGGAAATGCGACCGGTTGAATCTATGGTTGCTGATGTGGGAGTTTCGGACAAACACCTGGAAAAAATTACAGAAACAGCCGGACCGTTGGCTGGGTTGCAAGGTGTTTTACCTACCACGCCTGGTTTGGGAAAACTGCGCAAACCCCTTAATTATTCGATCAAATTGCGGGTAACCGACGATCAAAGTCAACAAGCTGATCAATTGGAGCAGATGCTGGGTGTTGAAGCCCAGGCTAATAAATCAACGACCTTAATGGATAAGAAGCTGCCTCAGCGAATTTTACGTTGGGTGGTGGCAACATTGGTGATCCTGGTCGTGGCCTTACCAATTATAGGTGGTAAACAGAACACCTCCGCTCCTACAATTTATCCGCCAGAGCTGGTGGCAGCCAGGGAAATATTGTTTTCGCTACCTCCAGCTTCACCAGTCCTTTTGGTTTTTGATTACGAACCAGCCTATTCAGGAGAGCTTGAAGTAACCGCAGCGCCAATGGTGGATAATTTGATCTTTTCTGGTGCACGTTTTGCAATTTTATCCACATCTCCCGCCGGGCCTGCCCTGGCAGAGCATTTCTTAAAGACCACCCAGAGTCAGCATAATTATCAAAGCGGTCTGCAATATGCTAACCTGGGATATTTGGCCGGCGGAGCTTCTGGTGTGTTGAGCTTTGTGTTGAATCCATCTCAGACCATACCTCGGGCATTGGATGGCAGCCTGCCTTGGCAATCTTCTTTATTGCAGGATGTTCAATCCCTGGAAGACTTTAAAGCGGTGATCATTCTCACCGATAATTCAGATACCGCCAAAATATGGGTTGAACAGGCAGGCATGGCCCTGGGCGAAACCCCCTTATTGATGGCGATCAGTGCCCAGGCAGAACCCATGATCCGCCCCTATTATGATTCAAAACAGATTAAAGGGTTGGTGACGGGTTTGGCTGGAGGTAAAGCCTACGAGCAGGCAATTCAGCTTTCAGGTTTGGGACAGCAATATTGGGATTCTTTCAGCTACGGATTATTTATCGCCGAAATGATTATCATCCTTGGCGCTCTTTGGAGCATCGTTTCGATCTGGCGAAATCGCAAGTCTGTCCTTGAGGAAGAGGCCTAAGCATGCTTTTCAATTCAGCTTTAGACTTGATCACAGGTTTTCTTGGTTTTATCTTCACCTTGATGGTTTTAAGCTACCTGATTGGAGATAACCCGCTTTTCAGGTTGGCTATATATATTTTTGTGGGTGTCTCCGCCGGTTATGCCGCTACGGTTGCTTGGCAGCACGTTCTGTGGCCAAAATTGTTCCAACCTCTTTTAATTGGGAGCATGCAACAACGATTGCTTCTTGTTGTCCCTTCCGTGCTGGGGCTCATGTTGTTTGCAAAGCTTTCACCCCGCGCAGCGCGCTTGGGTAACCCGGCTATGGCTTTTTTGGTGGGGACCGGAGCTGCTGTAGCTATTGGAGGTGCTGTCTTTGGAACGATCCTCCCGCAATCGCTGGCTTCGATCAATTTCTTCGATCCATCTGTCGGGGGCAGCCTGGTTGAACGCTTGTTTGAAGGAAGCATATTCTTGTTCGGCACGATCAGTACACTGATTTATTTTCAATTCAGTGGTCGCACAAATCCTGCTGGATCTCAACGCAGCCGATTGCTTGCAGGGGTGGCTTGGGTTGGGAAACTCTTTATTGCTGTAACCTTCGGAGTGCTTTTTGCNGGAGCTTACGCTGCTGCCATGACAGCACTGATCGAGCGAATATTTTCATTGTGGTCTTTTCTCTCTTCTTTATTTTAGGTGCTTATGCCTTCTTCATTAATTGACGCAGATTCTGTAATGGCAGTGGACGTGGGTTCTTGCACTACACGGGCGACGCTCTTTGATGTGGTGGAAGGTAGTTACAGGTTTATTGCCATTGGTCAATCACCAACCTCTGCTGCGGCACCTTTTAAAGATGTTGGTGAGGGGGTTGTCCGGGCAATAGAGAATTTGCAGGAAATTACCGGGCGGAAATTCTTAAGTTCGGATCGCAGCCTGATCATTCCTTCTCAGGATGGTGTCGGAATTGACAGCTTTGTGGCAACCATCTCTGCCGGACCTGCCATAAAAACGATCGTTGTTGGTTTATTGAACGATGTCTCGCTTCAGAGTATCAATCGGTTGGCACGTACAACTTATGCCAGGATTGTGGAAAGCATTGGAGTAAATGATCGCCGAAAACCGGAAGATCAAATCGACAGCATTTTGCGTCTGGAACCAGACCTGATTCTTATTGCCGGTGGCACAAATAATGGAGCAACTAAATCTGTCCAAAAGATCATCGATATTATCGGCCTTGCTTGTTACCTTATGCCTTCTGAACACCGTCCTTCAGTTTTATTTGCTGGAAATCGGGCGATGTCTAAAGAAGTGACCGAATCTTTGTCTCCGTTGACTTCCTCATTAAAAATCAGCCCAAATATTCGGCCATCACTGGATGTGGACGATCTTCAACCTGCTTCCCGTGAGTTGGCAGATGTAAATGTGCAAATCCGTAGGAGAAAATTGGGGGGAGTGGAAGAGCTATACTCATGGTCTGGTGGAAACTTGTTTCCTACTGCTTATGCTCAGGGACGATTGATCCGCTTCATGAGTCGGGCATATAAATCGAATAAAGGGATTCTGGGTGTTGATATCGGTGCATCAGCAACCACGATCGCCGCTGGTTTTCAGGGAGAACTTACCCTAGGTGTTTTTCCGCAATTTGGTTTGGGCGAGCATCTGTCTGGTTTACTTCGCTATACCAGCTTGGATAGTATCTTGCGCTGGTTGCCATTGGAAATACCGGTTAACTATGTACGTGATTACCTTTATCAAAAATCCACTTATCCTGATAGCATGCCGGCTACAATAGAGGATATGGCAATAGAGCAGGCCATCACCCGCCAGGTCTTGCGGTTGGCAATTGTCGCAGCAATTAAAGATTTTCCTGCCAATGTCAAGCGGACTTCTTCTGGGGGGCTCCCATATTTTGAACCGATCCTGGTGGGAGGCAGCGCCATAACCAATGCAACCACCATTGGACAGGGATTGCTTATGCTGCTGGATGGAATCCAACCAGTTGGAACAACAACAATTATTTTAGATCAAAATCATCTTTTACCTGGGATAGGCGCAGCAGCTGGGATAAACCCGATCCTGCCTGTGCAAATTCTCGAATCGGGTGCATTTATGGGGCTTGCCAGTGTTGTTGCTCCGCTTTCGAATGCCCGAATGGGGACTCCCATTCTTCGCGGTCGTCTAGTGACAAAAGAAGGAACCGAAACAAAATTTGAGATCAACCAGGGAACTCTGGATGTGTTGGCATTGCCCAGCGGGAAATTTGGTCACCTGTTTCTTGAACCTCTTCATCGAGCAGATGTCGGTTTTGGTCCTGGTCGTTCTGGTGATATCGAGGTGAGCGGCACTCAAGTTGGTGTGGTCATTGATGCACGTGGTCGTCCCTTGCAATTCTCCAAAGATAATGGAAGCAGACGTGAATTGCTCAAAAAATGGATTTGGACCTTAGGAGGCTAGACCAAAGATGCTGGCTCCCATTATTCACATTATGCCATTGACATCCATCCAAAGAGAACGGCTTCTGCCCGCATCTGGACGGGTCGTGGTTCGTATGGATCAAAAAGTATCGCCTGTAGATGTCGTTGCAGAGACAAATCTTGCTAAGAAGCATGTCTTGGTCGATGTTGCCCGCTTGTTGGGGATCTCTCCTGATAAGGCAGATGGGTTGATCCGCTGCAAAGCTGGCGAACGTATCACATCGAACCAGTTGATCGCCCAAATGCCGGGACTTATTTCGCACCCTGTCTACTCACCGAAGGATGGGCGCGTGGTTGCAGTAGGTGGTGGACAGGTCTTAATGGAGATCGGCGATACTATTTTTGAACTGCGTGCTGGTCTTCCGGGAACAATAACCAGGATATTNCCTGACCGTGGAGTGGAAATTACCGCTAATGGCACTCTGATCCAGGGAGTATGGGGCAATGATCGTGTGGATCTCGGGTTGATGTTGCCTGCACCACAGTTTAATTCACCAGGCGATGTCCTCGAAGCTGATCAGTTGGATGTAAGCTTGCGAGGTGCCATCCTCATTGCCGGTCATTGTAGTGACATTAATGCTTTGCAGGTAGCTGGCGAATTACCTTTGCGTGGGTTGATCTTGGGTAGCATTTCTCCGGAATTATTGCCGCTTGCCATTAAATCACGTTTTCCGATCATTGTGACCGATGGGTTTGGGCATCACCCAATGAATTCTGTGGCATATAAATTATTAATTACCAATACCAAGCGGGAAGTAGCTCTCAATAGCATCTCTTATAATCATTATGAAGGAAACCGCCCAGAGATCTTTATACCTTTACCCGTATCACAACCACCCCCTCAGGCCCGGGATACAGATGTGTTTTCCGACGGTCAGCAAGTTCGTATACGCCGAAATCCAAATATTTTTGAAGTAGGTGTTTTAACAAATCTTATACCAGGTTTAACTGATTTTCCAAGTGGATTAAGCCTTCCAGCGGCAGAAGTTCTTCTTGAAAGTGGCCAAAATGTGATGGTACCATTGGTTAATCTGGAAGTACTTGGATGATATAATTGATACAAGGAGGAACATATGTTCGAACAAGGCGATGAATTCAACATGGACGAGGCTGCTCCCCAGCCTGCTGAGCAATCCAATCGAACGTTTATTATCGTTGCTGGAGTATTAGCCGGCATAGTCTTTATTTCGATTGTCTGTATGGCTCTTTATGCACTGGTTTATCTTCCCCAGCAAAAGGCAGGACAATCAGCACAACAGGCGACCATTGAAGCTCAAAATGCCATGATAGCCCAGGCTATGACTTCTACGATGCAGGCTTTTGCTGTTGCTGCCCAGGCTACATCGACTCAAGTAGCCACAGCTATACCAACCTTGGCCCTTGCCAGTCCGACGCCTCTCCTTGCGGTACCTACCCAAACTCAGGTTGATGAATATGCGGCTATGACTGCCACTTGGTCTGCTTTGAACACACAAGTAGCCGTAGGGTTGCTGACTTCCACAGCCACGCAGGGAGCAGGAAGTATGCCAGCCAGCGGTTTTGCAGATGATGTAGGTTTGCCTGGTTTGTTGGTTATGGCGTTGGCTCTTGTTGTAGTGATCTTCCTCGCCAGGCGTTTGCGCGCAGTTCCAAATCAATAAACTAAAGATCGTATAAATCAACGCCCCGCAACTGCATCAGGATCGAAAAAATTCCTGTTTGCCGTTTGCGGGACGTTCTTTATTTTAATTTGTCTGAACGATGTGTAAATGCTTGCTTGGTTAGGGGATCTGATTATTTATCTGTGACTTTAACCTTCTTCATCTTTCGAATAGACCTGCGCTGTACCAACCCTACACCAATGATCACCACGATCATACCAATGAACTGGATGCTGGTAAGGCGTTCATTGAGAAGAAACCATCCCATGATTGCGGTTCCTATTGGGGCAAGATTTAACAGTATATTCATCTCGAAAGCTGTTAGAACTTGCAGCGAATGGTTGTAGAGAACGTACGCCAGGGATGTATTTATAGCTGCCAGCCAGATCACAAGCCCCCATGATTGCAAGGATGCATGAGGTATTCCTTCGATTGGAATCGCGATCAGCAGCAACATCCCTCCACCAATGGCTAGGGGGATTGCAGTCAAAGATAAGGTATCCACTGTTTGTGCCCGGGCGGCGTTGCGTCCAAGTATCCCAAAAATTGTAAAGCAAAGCAGTGCCAGGCACATTATGATGATCCCCATTGGTTCGCCTGGTTTGAGACCCGATGAGAAGAACATGCCTGTCCCCACCATGGTAATGATGATCCCAATTGATTGTTTAATATTAGGAATTTCTTTTAACCAGATCACCCCTCCAATAAAAACCAGCAGGGCATTCAGCCCCATCATAAAGGAGACCGTCGTGGCAGGCAGGTAGATCAATGACCAGAACATGGCGCTGTTGGCAACAGTGTATGAACTGATGCCTATAATAAAAAGCTGTATCCAGGCCGCTCGCGAAAAACTCAAGCGTCTTTTGGATTTTAAAATAAAAGGCAGCAGGATCAAAAAACCAATGAAATATCGAAGGCCCCCAATTGTCAATGGTCCCATGTCTTTGAGAGCCATCTTAACAAATATGAATGAAGATGCCCAGATGATATTAATAAAAACGGCTTCTACAATAGCCAGTCGATGGGATGGCATGGTTCTTGATGACATGTGATAAGTTATTTAGATACTCTAAGTTGAATCAGACTACATTTTGTGCAACTAATTCGCCATAAGATAACAGGTCTTTAACCATTTGTGGAGTGCGCCCTTCGGCATATACCCTTAATACAGGTTCGGTTCCCGATGGACGGATCAATAACCAGGAATCATCTGCAAGAATATACTTCACACCATCTATGCTGCTTACTTCGGCGATTTTTTCACCGCCGATCTCATTCGGTACCTGTTTGGTGAGAAATTGTCTCATGACAGTTTTGGAAACTGGGTGGCTGAGGCGAATATCCTTGCGTTCATATACTGCCGGGCCGACTTCCACCAAAAGATTTTCAACCATCTCATAAAGTGAGCTTTGATAAGCCGCGATCATCTCGACCAGTAACAAACCCATCAAAGGACCATCACCTTCGGGAATGTGCCCTTTGAATGAGATTCCACCGGATTCTTCTCCGCCGATAAGCACATCTTCACTCATCATGTAGTCAGCAATGTGATTAAAACCAACAGGTGTTTCATATAATTTTAAGCCATAATTTTTTGCCAGGCGGTCGATCATGCGTGTTGTAGAAACTGTGCGCACCACCGCACCGCTCATGCCGCGCTCTTCCACCAGGTATTTCAAAGCCAATGCCATGATCTTGTGCGGATCAATGAAATTGCCGCGTTCGTCCATGGCACCGATCCGGTCTGCGTCTCCATCTGTGGCCAATCCAAAATCCCCCATGCCTGTGCTGATGGCACCTGCCAGCGGACCCAGGTAACGGGCGATAGGCTCAGGATGGACGCCTCCAAAACCGGGATTCATCTCGCCGCGTATCTCGTTGATCTCGCAGCCGGTTCCATGCAGGAATGTTTTGATGACACCACGGCCTGATCCGTACATAGAATCTATAACGAAGCGCTGAGGGTTTTCTGCGATCAGATCGCAATTGATCAGCGTATGCAAATGAGTGAAATAAGCTTCCAAAGGATTAAAGCGTTGGATCAACCCTGCTTCACGAGCCTGATCAAAATCCATCAAGTTGGGGCCGCGAGCGCGTTCCTCGTTGTCATTAATATAAACTTCCACACGCCGGCATTGTTCCGGTAAGGCAGAATTTCCCAGCATCGATTTTAGCTTGAGCCCGTTGTAACGTGGTGCATTATGCGAAGCGGTGATCATTACCCCGGCCAGGGAATTGCTGTGACGAACTGCATATGAAATGGCAGGCGTGGGTGCATCTGATTGGGCCAGGAAAACCGTAAATCCATTGGCAGCTAGAACGCGTGCCACTTCCCGGGCGTAACGATCAGAGAGAAACCGGGTATCATAACCCACCACCATCCTGCGCAAGTTGGGTTGAGTTGGTCCATCGACTTGCTTCACCCAATATTCCGATACAACGGCATCTGCAATGGCCTGTGTGACCACTCGCAAATTATTGAAAGTAAAGGTATCTGATATAACTGCGCGCCAACCATCAGTTCCAAAATGGATTGTCATTTATCTATTCTCCAAAATTTAGTTTTCAAACACTTGCCGGGAAATTTCCCCACTTTGATGAGAAGTAATAAGAGCGCTGATCTACCAGCCAGTTGCAGGTGTAGCGGTGACTACGAGGCTCTGAATGATCCAACCTTCATCTCCATCCGCAGTACGGATGTGTAACCATGTTATCCCATTCAGTACCTGGATTTCTGAAAGGACCTCCACTAAATAATCGTTTGGTAGCCGGGCAATTATGGTTTCACTCCCGGGTTCAGCCCTCACATTTGCGCCTGTATCTGAAAAAATAAGGGCATAAACGGGT
>BS_KBA_SWE02_21mDRAFT_10000404_pt1 | contig 16022 bp, 11 predicted proteins | sample BalSeasSWE02_21m_FD_9196 | JGI IMG/M metagenome (IMG submission 9196)
CTTCGGCGCCCTGAACAGCCGACGGAAAAAAGAAAACCAGACAGAGCAGAGGGATCAACCGGATTGCGAAACTCCAGGGGCATTTCCGTGTTATCACTGAAGCGGCATATTTTTTCATGATGATATCCTTCTCTCGATCACTGTTCGAGGGAATTCCTGCAGGAACTACTGACCGTTAAAAATCATTTCTATCAAAAAGCATAGGATGCCGACAACATATACATATTTTTATCGAACGTATAGAAGTCCTTTCCGTTTTCATTATAATCGGAATTGTTCTTCAGGTAAAGATAGGTAAAAGAGACCAGAAGGCGCTGGATGAAAGTGCGCTTCAAAGCGAATGTAAAGGTAAAAGTATCATCATGCCGGCTTTTTTCCGGAGAGAAATCGGGATACTCGGAGCCCATGTAGTTAAAGGAAAAATCCCCCCAGATTTCCCAGTAGATCGGGGATGAAATACCGGCAAAAAGTTCATGGTATTGATAGGTGGACATATCATCCTGCGACTTTTCCGTGGCATATCGATATCCGATGCGGGGATAAAACTCGGTGGATGGGATTTTGTACGTTTGCGTAATGTCGGCACTGTACCGCGAGGCATCCCCCGTCACCCCGTCCACATAATCTTTGATCTGGTAGCTCAAATTGATGTCGGTTCTCAGATCATACGGTTCAAAGATGCTAATGGTAGGCATGAAACTGTGCATACGCAGCCTTGCGTAAGAGTTGTTGGCAAACGTCAGATACAAAGGGGGATTGACGCCCTGTTTATTTCCTCCGGCATAAAAATAGCTGAAATCATACTGGAATCTTACCAAAACAGGGTCGTAGAGGCCCTGAATGTAGAAATGGGGACTTTGAGAAGTCACATTACTGTCGGTCCATTCCCGATATCCCAGGCTGAACAGGGTATAGCCTACGCCCATCTCCAGGTCTTTTTCATTGACAAATTTGTACCCGCCCTTCAAATGAAAGGTCTGGAACTGGTCGCCGGCATTGGTGGGGAGTTCAGTAGGCCTGCCGGTAATCACGCCCAGGGGATCGCGAGGGACATTGTCATCGTATCCCCAGTTGAAGGTAGTATAGAGATACCACGGCTTTCGAGCCCACGCCGCATACTCGGCCATAGGAATGGAAAGCCTGGCGTTTTCAGCAAGAGGAGTAAGAGGATCGATTTCAGCAGCCATTTTAAATGTTTCGACGGCTGAGTCAAATTTTTCCTCCTCCAGCTTCGTGGCGCCGATCATGTACAGGGCCATTTGATTCAGACTCGTATCCAGTTCCCCTGCCTTCTGGAAATCCTTGATTGCTCGATCATATTCACGCAAGTTCTTCCACACATGCCCTTTCTCAAGAAAAATGCGCGCATTCCCCGGGCTGACTTTTTCCGCAGCGTTCAGAATGTCAATCGCACTCTGATATTTATTTTCTCCGCTATAAATATTTGCCATATCAAAACAGGCCTTGAAATAGGTGACCGGTTCTCTTTCCACAAGGCTTTTAAAAATGGCAAGGGCTTCCTCATTCTTTTTAAGGCGGGAATAGGCCACTCCAAGAGAATATTGATACTCCAGGTTCGATGGATCCAGCTCAATGGCCGCTTTCAAATTTCTGACAGCGGAATTATAATCTTCATCATCCATGGCATCTACGCCATCCATATAGAACTCCATGGGCGTCTTTGATTTTTCCGGGTCCGGCAGTTTCTCCGATTTTCCCGTTGCCTGCGCGACAGCAGGGGGGGTTATGATCACCCTGGCCAAAACGACCATTTCCGGTTTCTCAGCCGCCTGCAGGGGTGAAATCGACAGAGTAAAGACCAGGACAATAACGATCATACAGGGAAGGATAGATATTCTCTGGTAGGCCAAAGTTCTTTCTCCGAAAATTATCCTCAAGTAGAAAGACGGGGTAATGATCTTAAGTCCGCTTGAAACCTTACAGACAGACTTGATCGCTCAAATTTCTTAAATGATACGACGCGTGATTCTGAGATGCTTATTTATTTCTGATTAACCCACTAATGTCAAGAAAATTTTTCAGGCCTGAGCACTATTGATAATTCTGGACTCCACAAATTATTTGCGTTAACATTAAACATTCGTCAATTGTTGGACTGGCAAAAATAATGCCCGTTTTCCGCAAGACCGGATCTCGAACAGCATTTTTCATTCATTACGGAGAAAAACAATGGCGTGCAAATCCATTCTCGTGGTAGACGACGATTTCCAGATCAGAGAAATATTTTCGCAGATGCTTGAGATTCTCGGCCATCAATACCAGTATGCGGCTGATGGATTGGAAGCTTACCATGTCCTGAAGAACAAGGAATTTGACCTGGTGTTGTGTGATATCAGAATGCCCGAAATGGATGGACTGGAATTGATAAAGGAAATTGAAAAAATTAATCCGGATGTCCCGTTCATTATGGTGACCGGTTTCAGCGACGAATATACCTACGACCTGGTGATGAAATCAGGGGCTCGGGATTTCATTATGAAGCCTTTTACCATTGAAGAACTTGAAAATAAATTGAACCGCATCTTCAAAGAGCTCTGCGTCTCGGAAGAAAACAAGAGCCTTCTTGAAAAACAGATCCAACTGAACAAAAGATTGTCGGCTCTTCTTACCATCGCTGGTGAATTGAGTTCTGAACTGGACTTTGAGCGTCTCTTCCCTCTTATCGTAAGCAGAGTCACGGTAGCCATGGATGCAGAACGGACAAGCCTCTATATCATCGATGGGGAGAGTGGAGAAATCTGGACAAAAGTGGCGCAACAGGTAGAAGAAATTCGCGTTCCTTTGGGTTCCGGAATCAGTGGAAGAGTGGCCGAATCAGGAAAAACGATCAACGTGACCGATGCCTGGGAACTGGACTATTTTGACAGAAAATTCGACGTCAAGAACAACTTCCGCACCCGATCCGTTCTCTGCATGCCCATAACAAACAGATCCGGTGAAAGCATCGCAGTCATTCAAGTCATCAACAGGATTGATGGGGGGCACTTTGATGACGATGATGAAAACCTGCTAAAAGCCCTGTCGGGCCAGATAGCCGTCGCGCTCGAAAACTCTTTTCTCATGGAAGAACTGCAATCCTCTTTCGAAGGATTCATACGAACCCTATCGGCCGCAGTGGACGCAAGGCATCGGTTCACAGCGGGTCATTCCCAAAGGGTAACCGAATACTCGCGCATAATTGCGGAGGAACTTGGTCTGGATGCCGGCCAGTTGGAGACCATAAAATATGCCGCTCTGCTTCACGATATTGGAAAGATCGGGATAAGAGACGCCGTGTTGATGAAAAATGGCCCGTTCACTCCGGAAGAACGGGAGGAAATGAATAAACATCCCGCCAAAACCCTTTCCATCCTAAAAAAGTTTCATTTCCCGAAGCGCCTGGAACAGGTACCGCTGGTGGCAACCTACCACCATGAAAAAATAGACGGGAGCGGATATTTTGAAGGATTGGCCGGAAGCGAAATACCTTTTGGCTCAAGAATTCTGGCGGTTGCGGATGTCTTTGACGCCCTGACCTCAAGAAGAGACTACCCAAAATACACAAAGGATGCAATCCTGGGACATAACCCAATGCCTTTGGCTAAAGCCGTCACGATCATGAAAGAGGGCGCCGGTAGTCATTTCGATCAGGAAGTTATAAATGCCTTTCTGAGTTGTCTTCCGAAGATCCTGACCCTCTACAGAGGAGCACATTTCCCCTTGGAATATGTCGATGAGATGATCGCTTCGCTCCAAGCGGGTTAGATGAAAAGACAGAGATGCGCAAGCATATTGTAGACATTACGGTTCTCGGTTTTCTCTTCTTTTTTCTTCTCAGCTATTTTAAACCATCTCTCCTGCTCTCCTCTTCGATAACAACAGGAGGGGATACGGGATCTCACTACTATACCGCCCAATATGTAAAGGATGTTCTTCTTCCAAAGGGAAAAATATCGGGATGGTGCCAGGGAAATCTCGCTGGTTTCCCCATCCTGCAAAACTATTTTCCTCTCCCGTTTTTCCTCATGGCCGCGCTTTCCTGGCTTATTCCCCTTCAGGTATCTTTCAAAGTGGTCACGGTACTTGGGATCTTTCTTCTTCCTTTTTGCACCTATTTGTTTTTTCGATTTTTAAGGCAGCCTTTCCCCGTACCCGTAATAGGGGCCGTATTCTCCCTGCCCTTCCTTTTTATGGAAGGCAACTCCATGTGGGGGGGAAATATTCCCAGCACGCTTGCGGGAACCTTCTGCTACAGCCTTGGCTTTGCCTTCGCGGTTCTATGGGTAGGACTTATCTATCGAACGATCACTGAAGACAGGAGTTTTGTTCCACCTGCGATCCTGTTAGCGGCTACAGGTCTCTGTCATGGCTACACCCTCCTTTTTGCGGTTTTCGCATCTTCCTTTTTCCTTTTTACGAGACAGCATTTCACGCATAATCTCAAAGTTTTGCTCAAGATTCACATCACGGCCTTTCTGTTCATGGGATTCTGGCTGATTCCGCTCCTGGCGTTTCTTCCCTACACCACGCGATTCAGCATCTATTGGATTTTCTTTGGCTGGGAACAGATTCTCAGGGAGATATTTCCCGTTATCCTGTTCCCTTTCATGGGCTTGTTTCTCATTGGAAGCTTTTGGCTTATCCTGAAAAAGCTGCGAACACCCTCTGCAGACAACCTGATGCCGTGGGCCTACCTCACTTACCTGGTTTTTTGTGGATTGGGGCTTTACATGGCCGGCTACCGAATTGGTGTGGTGGATATACGCTTCCTGCCGTTTTTCCAGTTCTTTCTCATCGTAGGAGGGGCCCTGCTTTTTTCCCTTATACCGGTGGACCTGAAAGCGGGAGTCGTCCTGGCTTTTCTTGTCCTTATCTCGACCTGTCTGTGGGTGGACAATCGGGAAACTTTCATCGGAGACTGGATCAAATCCAACTACGCCGGTTTTGAAAAAAAGCGGTTATGGCAACCCTTTTCCCGGGTCAATAAATACCTGAAAGGAACACCACAGGATCCACGGGTCGTATACGAGCACAGCATGCTCCATGAAGGGGCCGGGACCGTCAGGGCCTTTGAAAACCTTCCTCTTTTTTCCGGAAGATCCACGCTGGAGGGGGTGTACATTCAGGCCAGCCTACCGGTCCCGTTCATCTTCTACATCCAGTCGGAAATTTCCCAGAAGCCTTCCACGCCCATTCCGGACTACAGTTATTCCAGATTCAATCTCATCAGGGGAAGCGAGCATCTGCGTCTCTTTAATGTCCGGGATGTTGTTGCCGTGGAGCCCGAAACCAAAAGGGCGCTGAAACGATCACCATCCTACCAATTTCAATTCGGCGCCGGTCCCTATGAGGTGTTCGAACTCCTCACCAATCCGAACCGGTATGTTGAACCGGTACGAAACAGACCGATTTTGATCTCAAAAGGGGACTGGCGCAGGATTTTTTATAGGTGGTTCCGATTAGGGGACCTCTCCATACCCATGGTGTATAAAGAAAATGCGGAAGGGAAAGACCGTAAACGCTTTTCCCCCATAGAAGACACCGACATACGAAGCTTGCCGAAAACTCCCCTGGAAACCGCAGTCCCTTTGAAGGAAACCATCAAAGAAGAGGAGGTCCTGATTGATGGGGCGGCCATTGGAAAACCGCTTCTTATAAAGATCTCCTTTCATCCCAACTGGCACGTAGAAGGCGCGGATGAAATCTACCTTGCATCTCCTGGTTTCATGCTGATCTATCCGGATGCACCCCGGGTTCGCCTTTATTATGGGAAGACATGGCCGGACTATGTGGGAGCAGCATTGACCTTTGCGGCCGTGTTCATTCTGCTCATTTTTCGCTTCTGCCGGTTGCAAGCCCTGCGAGGACGTCTCACGATCTGGTTCGACAGGGTCGTTGTAAAAGCGGTGTGCATTACGGGATTCCTTTTCCTGGTGGTTTCCGCATACTATTTCCTGAGCCTTTCACGCGAATACCCCGTGCTTTCTTACAACCAGGGCATCCATCACTTCACAAACGGTGATTTTCAAAAAGCCAGGGGGAATTTTAAGGATGTCCTCATACGATTTCCGCAGACACTTGTTGTAGACCAGGCGGCCTATCATTACGCGATCTGTTTTTACAGGGAAAAAGAATGGGGCCAGGCGATCAGAGCATTCAGAGATCTCCTTGAAATGTATCCCGACTCCGGCAGGGCAGCTGAAACCCGGTATCATCTTGGGCTTTGCTATCTGCATTCGGGCAGAACCGCAGAGGCCCGCGCGGAATTTGAACAGACTATCGAGCAGTTTCCAGATGGGGTGTGGGCCGGATTCGCCAGAGATCGCCTAAAGGAGCTTGATGCGTAATGCCTTCCAATGCAGGATTGACGATATTCATACCGGTCTTTAATGAGGAGAGTTTGATTGTCCGGAATATGGAAGAGTTGGTCGGTTTTTTAGACCGCCTTGAAATCCCCTACGAAATCATTTTAGGCAGCAATGGCTCAACAGATGACACTGTCCGCCATGGGAAAGCCCTGGCGGACCGGAACCATGAAATCCATTTTTTTCATCTTGACCGAAAAGGAGTGGGAACAGCATTCAGGGAGGGGGTGAAGAGGGCCGCTTTTGACAGGATCATCACGGTGGATATGGACCTTTCCATCCGTCTTGATTTCATTCCCAAAGCCTTCGCACTCCTTGACCGGTACGACATGGTGATTGGCTCCAAGACAACCGGCACCCAGAAAAGACCCTGGATGCGCAAGACCGCCAGTGAGAGCTTCATAGCCCTTGCGAGACTTCTCCTCAACATAAACTTTCATGACTATTCCATAGCAGCAAAAGGATACCGGAAGGAAGTTGTAAGCAAATACCTTCCTTTCATAGACGACAAGACCTTTTATGTGGTTGAACTGGTTTATCGCGCCTGCCGCGAAAAAAAACGGCTCATAGAAGTTCCCGTTACCTGCGTCGACATGAGGGAAAGTCGGTTCAACCTGATTCACGAGGGCTGTTACAAATTCGGAAATCTCTTTCTGCTGTGGTTTTCAAAGACCATTTTACGCAGTTAGACGATGTCCGTATCGCCATAGGAAATATACCAGTCGGCAGCAGATTCCGGAATTCGCCCTTTTTCTTCAAAGCGGCATCCAAAATACCATTTTTTCGGATTGAACAGGTTCGGAACCTTTCGAAAGCCAAGATCTTTCAAAAACTCCGGACTGGCTGTGGAAAACAGGCAGGTCATGAATTCAGCTCCTTGTGTTCTGCAAGAAACCGCAGCGAAATCGGTCACAAGACGCGTCACGGAAGCATTAATAAGAGGAAAAGGGAAAAGATCCACCAGAACCCCAAAGGAATGCCCCATCAGGTTCATCATCCTGAGAACCATAAAACCGGCCAGATTCCCTTTCCATTTGATGGAAAACGGGAGATACCCAAACGCAGGCATCCCCAGATAACGCCAGTTGAGATATGGTCTATCCCGAATTTGCATGATCGGGGACAGGCCGTGATGGCGCTTCCAAAGATGATCGAATTCCTCGTGAAAATGGCTCAGGGGCTCAATGACAAGGCCTCTTTCCAACACATATGGTCTGGACGGTGCGCTGCTTTCCTTTTGGACTTCAGGAGCGGGAAAGACTTTTTTCAGCAAAGGGACCTGTCTGCAGAACCAGGTCAATGGCCTGAATGGCCTGACCCAAAGAGGAAAGGCGCGCAACAGGTTCCATCCCAGGCGACCGGTGAACCCCGGCAGGGAAGCTTCATTGGGAAATCCCCACACCGTAGTAATTCCATTTTTTTCTTTCATCGAACGGTACAATTCATCGGCAAGGGCGACGAAGATTCCTTTCCTCCGGTATTCAGGATGCACCATGGTGTCACAGGAAAACGCGAACACGGTTTCGTTGCCTTTAACGGAGAAACGGGTCGGAATCGCCGCGTACTGGCCGACAAAGACCCCTCCATCTTCGGCAATTACGCAAAACGACTCTCCCGCGGGGTTGTCCAGGAATTGCCACCGCCACGCGGAAAGGGTCGTTCGCACGGGATCAAGATCGCCGAACACCGCTCCTCGTAAACGGAGAATCTGCTCTTCATCACCGGCCTTGTATGGTCTTATGTGAAGCTTCTGATTGCGGATTGCGGATTGCGGATTGCGGAACATTTGCGCTCTTCTTTGAAGTGAATATTGACGATTGAATATTGTTTTCATCCCGTCAACAGCCTGAAAAATAGTTTTACTTTATTCAGATAATGCCCCCGGTTCCTGGCCGCAAAATCCCGCAGGACCTGTGGTCTCAGGTAAAACCTGCAATAGGCCTTTCTGAGCATCCGTTTAAGTAGGGCAAGATCATGTTCTTTGTTATAATGGGGGTAGAGGTGTGACGGAAGGTTTGCGGAATCGATGTTTGCATCAAGGGCGATCTTTGTTCCGGGAAAAGGGACGATCAGGTGGAATGAGGCATAGGAAGGGGTCAGGCGGACAGCGAGCTTTATGGTATCCTCCATATCGACCTTTGTTTCGCCGGGGAACCCGAAGTTCATGAACACGGCGGTACGGATACCTGCAGCGCGGGTCATTGCAATCGCTTTCGCGCAATCAGAAACCTTGATGCCTTTCCCCGTCTGTTTCAAAATGCGGTCCGACCCCGATTCCACACCAAAATGAATCAGGCTGCAGCCGGCTGTTTTCATCCATTTCAACACCTCTTCATCCACATCGGTTACCCGCGTCTGGCAACACCACTGTATTCCCATATCCCTGTGGGTCAGTTCCTTGCAAAGAGAAAGGAGGCAATCCCTGTCAAGACCAAACTCCAGGTCCATGAAATAGATGTTTTTCACATGATATTGGGTTTTTACCCAAACCATTTCCTCCAGGATCCGGGAAAGGCTTTTCCGCCTGAAAACTTTTCCGTACATGCCAAGATAACAGAAACTGCAACGGTAAGGGCAACCCCTTGAAGTCTCTAAAATGGCAAAATCGTTCCCCATGAACTCATAAAAATACCGGTCCATGGGAAGGAGATGGTAGGCCGGAAAAGGCAGGGCATCCAGATTCGGGAGATTTTCTCGGGCCGGTGTGGTGATCATTCTGGAACCCTTGAAGAAAGCAATACCTGCGATCTCTTCCGGAACCTGCGCACCCAGGTCCCTCAATGCCAGCTCCAGGATGGTCTGCTCCGGCTCCCCCAAAATTGCCGCCCTGGCGCGGGTTTTCTGAAGGATGGTTTGCGGCCTTTCCGTGACATGGGCGCCCATCAGATAGAGCCGCTCCGGAGGGATCTGCCTGGCCGTGTCAAAGAAAAATCCAATATCCAGGGATGGGCACTGCCAGCGGTCATAGGGTGTGGAAGTCACAAAAACCTTGTCATAGCCCTCCGCCAGTATCCCCAAGGATTCCGGCGGCACCCGTTCCACATTGTTATCCAGGATCCTGACGGTAAAATGCTTCTCTTCAAGCAGCGCTGCAGCGTTTGCCAGGTCAAGGGGTTGCCATATCCTTTTGAACTGGGCCTGTTTCTGTCGTCTTATTCCCTGCCAGTCCGGATTGACAAGAAGGATTTTTCCTGCGCTTTTCATAGGTCACACCGGGGCGCCGCATCTACGCGCGGTTTTCCCCCTCCGACAAACGCACGGCCGTTTTCTTTCCCGAAGGAGGAGAGAACGACTCCCCTTTCCAGAAGAGCATTTTTCAGGGATTCATCAATCAACAGATCCAGATCACTTTTCCAATCATAGTGCCAGTGTTGATATTTCCAGGATGTATGCGGATCTCCTGTTCCGGGATGGAAATTCATTTCTATCACCGGCCAGGCGCCTTTCCGCCTCAGCAGGTCCACTGTTTCCAAAACATACTTTCTGGTCATCCTTCCACCCGACTTCAAAAACCCTACAGACGGAATACGGCGGACCTGAACGTGGTCAAGACGGGATACATTCAAAACGGTCCAGAATTTCAGAAAAGCCCATTGAACCAACCGCTTCGTTCCAGACTCCAGGTCCAGCCGATCCACGATCGAACCCCTTACAAAAGGAATGCCGTATTCTTTCGCCAGTTTCAGTGTGACATGCAGGAGTCCCGGGTAGAGATGCAGGTACTGATGACCGTCCAGATGGCTCAAAGAAATACCCTCGTTGAGGACCTTTTCGATCTGGGCACTCCACTCTGCACGCACTTCCAAACCATTGATCTTACGGGTAAGAATTCGAAAGAGAAGCTGTTGTCTTGAAAGGAAACAACGGTTTGAGGAAAGAATAGAAGAAATATATTCGTAAGGAAGCAATGGGCGTTCATCACAAAGAACAAGATGGACCCCCAGATCCAGGCCGGGATGCTCCCTTGCCAGGCGCAGGGCATCTTCTACGGCTTCACCCGTGGTTACAATGGAAGCGCTTGTGAGAAGCCCCCTTTTGAACGCGTCAATAATCCCCTGATTTATTCCTCTGGTCAACCCGAAATCATCGCCGTGGAAAATGACTCTCATAGGATGTAGCCTTGCGGTGCCCACAACAAAAAGTTCAACCGGATCTTTTTTTCCTTCCCTTTGCAAGCATACCTGCAAAAACAAGTCCAAGTAGAACCACAAGGGAAATCCACACCCATCTGAAACGACGGAACCAGCTTTCTTCCTTCAAGATCATTACCATCGAGGTTGCGACAGCGGTATGATGAACCCCCTCGGAATCGTATTCAAAAAAGCAGTAGACCGGATAACTGGCGCCTGCCAGGGCCGAGAAATTAGTCACCTGGAAATCCACCATTTCTTCAGATCTCGGACCTATCTGAAATTGGCTCTCCTGTTTTTCCGAAGACAACTCCCTCGGCAGGACGAGGGTAGCCTTGGTCTGTAACGGTGTTGTCCCCAGATTTTTCAGATGGAAGGTCAGGTCCTGGATTTTTTCCATGGAGACAGGGTCGGCCTTTGCAATCAGGTTGGGATTCACATCTTTACCCACATAAAAACTCATCCCGGAAAGAGCCGAAAAAGGATACTGATTGGCATCGTGAAAATCCACCAGCACCGTCAGAGGATATCGTCCTTTAAGCATCCCGGAAATGGGCATCTCAAACAAAAAAGAATCCGACATGCCCGGATCCAGTTGTGGTTTGATGGGAGCATCCTGCTGCCTGTTCAAGGCTTTCAGGTGAATTTGCAGATTAAAAGCCGAATCCGACCCGTTATTGGTAATCGCTACCTGAACCTTCAGCGTATCGCCGACAACCTGGACCGAGGTTCTGGTCTCGATTTTCAAAACGCCAGCCACTGCAGTCCAGCTTACCAGAAAAAAGACAACAGGCAGAAAAAACCCGATCCGCTCCAGCATTCTTTTGCTCATCTTTTGGGATCACCTAATGATAGGGTGCATTTTCAATTTTTTAATGAGTTTCAGCGTTTCTTTGCGCCTTTGTGAGAGACCTTATCCCGCGAGACAGGGCCGCCTGGCAGCCGATGTTTCATCCAGTCTTTTCACTTTCGATTTCATGGGCGCTTCCTTCAAAATCGATGGGGTTTCCTTTGCCTCCCTGGCGATGGCTTTGCATGCCGAGACAAACTGATCGATCGTCTCTTTGCTTTCGGTCTCCGTGGGCTCGATCATAATGGCCCCATCCACCACCAGCGGAAAATAGATCGTTGGAGGATGGAACCCGAAATCCATGAGCCGTTTGGCCACATCCAGCGTGATAATCTTCTCTTCCCTCTGGAATTTATCAGAGAAGACGCATTCGTGCATGCAGAACCGATCATAGGGAAGATGAAAAACCCCGGTTAAGGCCTTCCTGATGTAGTTGGCATTTAAGACCGCAAGTTGACTCGCTTTTTTCAGGTCCGTGAATCCCATGGTCAGGATGTAGCTGTACGCCTTTATCATCACCCCGAAATTTCCATAAAAAGCGTGCAGTCTTCCCACCGAATCAGGAAATTCCTCATCCATCCCGTAGGCGCCATTTCTGAAAACAACGCGCGGAACCGGCAGAAACGGTTCAAGGTGCTTTTTCACGCACACAGGCCCTGCCCCAGGCCCCCCTCCCCCATGGGGCGTTGAAAAGGTCTTGTGGAGATTCAGGTGCAGCACATCAACACCTGTTCGCCCCATGTCCACCATTCCCATCAGGGCATTCATGTTTGCCCCGTCGCAATAGACCTGACCTCCCCTGTCATGCACAATCTGAGCGATTTCCCTGACATTTTCTTCAAACAGGCCGAGGGTATTCGGGTTGGTCAGCATAATCCCCGCCGTATCCTCATCCATAACCGCTGAAACGGCCTCCGTGGAAAGGATACCGTTTTCGTTGGATTTCACCGCAACAGGACGATACCCACAGAGGGAAGCGCTGGCCGGATTGGTTCCGTGGGCCGTATCAGGAACGATAATCTTTGTGTGTGTAGCATTTTTGGCCCTGTGGTAGGCGTGAATGAGCAGCATCCCAGTCAGTTCCCCCTGGGCCCCCGCCGCCGGCTGAAGAGTTACGGCATCCATTCCCGTAATGTCCCGCAGTATCCCTTCCAGATCGTACATCAGCTTAAGAACTCCTTGCGAAAGGGAAGATGGCGCCATGGGATGGGCCCCCGTAAATCCTTCAAGGGCGGCAACCTTCTCATTCACCTTCGGGTTGTACTTCATGGTGCATGATCCAAGCGGATACATGCCCGTATCCACGCAGAAATTCCATTGGGAAAGCCTCGTATAGTGGCGAACCACATCCGGTTCACTCAAATCGGGGAGATCAGGGAGATCTCCCAACAGCGCGCTGTCCAGGGGAAATTCTTCCACATCACGCACAGGCATGGAAAACCCCTGCCTGCCCTTCCTCCCCCTTTCCCAAAGCAGGGGTTCGTCAAATACAAGGCCGGTGGATGCAATTTGCTCGCTCATGATCTGATCTCCCTTACAAGCTCGTCCATATCATTTCTGCTGACCGTCTCCGTTACACACAGAAGATATTTGCCGGCCATCGCCGGATAGAAGGAGGCAAGGGGCAGGCCAGCCACAATCCCTTTATCGAGAAGTCTCTTATGGGTCTGTTCAAAACCGGTAGGGAATTCCACCACAAATTCGTTGAATGTGGGGGCATCAAACGGAATCCTGAACCCTGCTTTCCTGAGTTCTTTTTTTAGATATTCCGACTTGTCCCGATTCAGAGTGGCAAGTTCCCGCATCCCTGTCCCTCCGAGGGTAGCCATATAGATGACGGCCGCAAGGGCGCAATGACTGCTGTTGGTGCAGATATTGGAAGTTGCCTTCTCGCGACGTATGTGCTGCTCACGCGTTGCGAGAGTCAGGACGAACCCGCTCTTGCCCTCTCTGTCCAGTGCCTTTCCGATGAGTCGACCGGGCATGTTTCGCATATATTTCGTCCTGCAGGCAAACATGCCTAATCCGGGACCGCCGAACCAGAGAGGAAGTCCGAAACTCCTGCCCTCACCACAAACGATATGGGCGCCCTGTCTCCCTGGATTCTTTAAAAGACCGTAAGCTAAGGGCTCCGTAAAAGAAATAACGGAGAGGAGATCGTTGCTGTCGCAACGTTCGCAGATCCCCTTAAGGTCTTCTATACACCCGAAAAAATTAGGGGACTGGACGGCCACTGCCGCAAGGTCCTGAAACTGGTCAATCGTGGCAACATCCGTTCTGCCGTTTTCGAGACAGGGCAGAGTAACGACTTCTATTCCCGAGGGGCGGAAATAGGTCTCTGCCACACGACGGTAATGGGGATGAATGGCCGAAGAAACAGCCACCTTTCTTTTTCCTGTGATACGAACCGCCATGAGCAAGGCCTCAGCAAGGGCGGAAGCCCCGTCATAAAGAGAGGCATTGGCAACTTCCATGCCTAACAACCGGGCAACAAGGGTCTGGTATTCATAGATGGCCTGGAGGGTTCCCTGGCTGATCTCAGGCTGATACGGGGTATAGGGCGTCACAAATTCGGAACGTCCCAGGAGGGTTGAGACGGACGCGGGAATATAGTGTTCATAGCTGCCGGCTCCGATGAACCGCCTGTATCCGGAAGAGACACCCTGCTTTTTTGCAAGAAGATCCATGTGGCCATTTAGCTCCCACTCGGTAAACGGCCCCGGGATAGTTTGTTCTTTTATGAATCTGCAGGACTCCGGCACGGTAGGGAAGAGGTCATCCAGGCATTTTACCCCCACCGCCTCCAACATCGCACTGATATCTTCATCCGTATGAGGCAGGTACCGCATTTTCAGACCCCTTTCAACATTTCCAGGTAAGCGTTTTTAGACATAAGCGCATTCATCTCCCCTGGATCAGCAGGTCTTATGCGCGCGATCCATCCATCACCATGAGGACTTGCGTTCACCAGTTCAGGGGATTCCTCGAGGGAACTGTTCACGGAAACAATTTCCCCTCCGATCGGCAGATAAAGTTCCGCCACGGCTTTTACCGATTCAACCGTTCCAAATTCTTCTCCTTTGCCAAAAGAATCGCCGGCCTGCGGCATTTCAACAAAAACGATATCGCCCAGTTGGTCCTGGGCGTAGTCCGTAATGCCGATGATTGCTTCCTCGCCATCCAGTCTTGCCCATTCATGATTCTTGGTATAGTACACATCCTCCGGCAGGTTCAATTCACTGATCTCTTTCATAATCACAGCCTCCTAAAAAACAGATGATACATAGGATAGATAAAATTGTGTTGATAATAGCACGTCTTCATGAGAAAAGGTAGAAGGTTTGTTCTGGAACTTCTCTTTTTAAAATCGTACAAAAAGCTTCAGCGCAAACCGGATCGCGAAAGGAGATGAACATGGAAAATGAGCCTATGAGAAAGATTCGTGCCGATGCCATTAAGATTTTCAAGGAATCGATCCGTGCCGTAAATCCCTACAACGCAGTAAAACGGTTTGTTCACGTTGACGGGGACAGTTTGACTGTCGGAACCGAAGATTCAACGCCCCTGGAAATAAATCTGGCCGATTATGAAAGGATATTTCTGGTTGGAGGCGGAAAAGCCACCGCTCCCATGGCGAAAGCCGTAGAAGAGCTTCTGGGCAAAAGAGTCTCCGAAGGAATGATCAACGTCAAGTACGGTTTCAGCACGGATCTCACTTACACCCGCGTCACGGAAGCCAACCACCCCCTGCCGGACGCAAACGGGGTGGAAGGCACAAGGAAGATGTTAGATCTGTTAAACAGCGCGGGAGAAAAAGACCTGATCTTTTCTCTCATATCCGGAGGAGGCTCAGCCCTCCTCGTTCATCCGGTCGGGGATATTACCTTGAAGGAGATACAGGAATTGACACACATGCTGCTCGCATGCGGCGCCACTATTCATGAAATCAACTGCCTGAGAAAACATATCTCCGCTATTAAAGGTGGGCAGATGGCTCGCGCTGCCTATCCAGCAACAACCGTGAACCTGATGCTCTCGGACGTTGTGGGGGACAGCATGGACGTCATTGCGTCCGGACCATTCGTACCGGACAGGTCCACTTTCGGGGATACGTGGAAAATCATTAAAAAGTACCACCTCGAAAACATCCCCCACGCGATCCAGGCCCATTTACAATCAGGAAGAGAAGGCCGCGTTCAGGAAACACCGAAAACAGGAGAAAACATCTTCGAACGGGTTCACAATTTCGTCATAGGCAGCAATATACTGGCTCTCAGGGCAGCGGAAGAAAAAGCGAAAGATCTGGGATACAACACCTTGATATTATCTTCCATGATCGAGGGGGAGACGAGGGAGGTGGCGCGGGTTCACGTTGCCATAGCCAGAGAGATCATTAAGACCGCAAAACCGGTCCCCTCCCCCGCCTGCATTATTTCCGGGGGTGAAACCACCGTAACCATAAAAGGGAATGGCCTTGGCGGCAGAAACCAGGAATTCTGTCTTGCGGCCGCCATGGAACTGGACGGCCTACCCGCATCCGTTGCAGTCCTGAGCGGCGGAACAGATGGGGATGATGGGCCAACAAAGGCTGCCGGGGCCGTAGTCGACCCGCACACGGTCGAAAGGGGCGGAACGCTGGGCCTTAACGCCTCAGAATTCCTGAATAACAACGACTCC
>BS_KBA_SWE02_21mDRAFT_10000406_pt1 | contig 15981 bp, 10 predicted proteins | sample BalSeasSWE02_21m_FD_9196 | JGI IMG/M metagenome (IMG submission 9196)
TTCTAAAAGATGGCGCATCCTCGATTTACGGATCTGATGCCGTGGCCGGTGTAGTAAATATTATCACCAAGAAAGGCGATGGAGCAGAGATCAATGGCTTCGTGAGTATGCCTTCCGAAAGCGGCGGTGAGCAAAGCCAGCTTAGCGCCACATGGGGGAAAACCTTTTCACGCGGCACCCTGAATGTGGTTGTCGATTACAAGAAGCAATCCAAGTTGGCCGAGGGCGACAGGAATTACACCAATTGCAGCGAGCAATATATTTTTGATCCCGTTACCGGTGAGCGCGCGGACCTGGTGGATCCCCGTACCGGTGAGTATTCCTGTCGCGAATCTCCCTGGGGCCAGATTTGGTACTACGACTACAATCAGTTCTTTCCCGGGGACAACCCCAATACACCGAATTTCAGGAACTACCTGCAGTATGACTATGACGGGACTTTTGCCGGAGTGATTCCCCCGGTAGTTTCCGATCCTGCCAATCCTTATCAGCTGGTGACCCCTCCGGGTTGGTACCTGGTGAACTACGATCCCCTGAGCTCCAGCGTGGCTAACGGGCGGCATCCGTTTATGGACGCGGGCTCGTTGATCCCCGAAGCGGAGAAGATGACGCTGTTCGTGGACGGTGAATTCGAGGTGAGTGACAGCATTACCGCCTATGGCGAATTGTTGATGAACCGGCGCAAGACCTCGACCGATAGCTACCGGCAAGTTTGGCAATATTCCTATAACGCTGTGAATCCCCTGGACGTTTTTGGCTTCAGCACAAATCCCCTGTACGAGGGCTGGGAAGGCGCTGCATATTACATGAGTCCGCTTGCCCTGACAGATCACTTCAGTTCTGAAATTGATGTCAAATACATGCGACTCATGGGTGGGTTGAGGGGTGATATCGGCAGTACAAGCTGGAGCTGGGACGTGCATGCCCAGTACAGCAAGTCTGACGGTGATTACAGCCGCGATATTATCTACGCGGACTCGGTCTACGATAGCGCGTTTTTGACCGGGTCTTGCGAAGGCACCCTGTCCTCGGTGCGTGGCGTGCCCTGTGTCGATGTTCCCTGGTGGGATCCCGCTTTCCTGGCGGGCGATGTCTCGCCGGAGGTGCGGGAGTTCCTGTTTGGTGTGGATACCGGCAATACTACCTACACCCAGTGGGACATCGAAGCCTTTGTGACCGGTGATCTGTTCGAAATGCCAGCCGGCACTGTTGCCGGCGCCTTTGGTGTGAATTACCGGGCGGATGAAATCAACGATGTTCCCGGTGAGATTACCCTGGCTGGAAATTCCTGGGGTTTGACCAGCGCCGGTATTACGAAAGGTGACGACAAGACCAGTGCGATATTCGGCGAGGTGGATATGCCGTTGTTGAAGGGCATGGAGCTGATAAACAGCCTGGATCTTAACGCGTCCTTCCGTTACACCGACGTGGATTCCTATGGTAGCGATACCACTTACAAGATTGGGCTGAACTGGCAGATCGTACCCTCCATCATGCTCCGTGCAAACCGGGGCACGTCGTTCAGGGCGCCGGCGCTGTACGAGTTGTACCTGGCGGATCAAACGAGTTTCCTGGGTCAGCAGAGTGTAGATCCGTGCATTGGCTGGGGCGCCAACCTGGCGGATGGATCCATTACCCAGCGTCTGGCGGATAACTGTGCCGCTGACGGTGTGCCGGCGGATTGGTCCGGTTGGCCTTCCTCTGCCACGGTGATAAGCGGTGGTGGCCTGGGTGTACTGGAAGCCGAGACTTCGGTTTCAGAGACTGTCGGCGTGGTCTGGACGCCTGAGTTCGCCAACCTGAGTTTCGCGGTGGATTACTGGGATATTACGATCAACGACGAGGTTAATCAGTTGGGAGCCAGCAGCATTGTGAGCCGTTGCTATAATTCCGAGTTTTTCCCCAATGACCCCTTGTGCGATTTGTTCACTCGTTATAACGATCCCGCCGCAGGTACTGAAGGCGATCACCGTGTTGACGATATCCACGACAGCTTCATCAATATCGCAGAGCAACGGGCGCGTGGCATTGACTACAATCTGCAATACGGCACGGATCTTTCATTCGGCGTGTTGACCTTCAGGGCCCAGGCCAGTCGCATAATCGAGAACACGCAGGCCACTTATGAGGAAACTGCTACCAATTACACGGGAACCATCGGTAACCCGAAGTGGGTAGGTAATCTCAGTGCGGTGTTGGACGTTGACGAGTGGACCTTTAACTGGAACGCCAATTACATCGGTAGTGCGTCAGATGAGAGTTGGTTCGGCGACCCGAATACGACCTACTTCGGTGAACCCATAGTCAGGGTTATTGATGTCGAAAGTGTGACTTATCACAACTTCTCGGTAGCTTATGACTTTGTTGACTATGGTTTGATTGCCCGGGTGGGCGTCTCTAATGCCTTTGACACCAATCCACCACGAATTTCGACCCTTGGGGGCAGTAGTTCTACGGTCGGTCAATCTGTGCTGGCGTCTCAATACGATTATTACGGGCGAAGCTTCTTCCTGAGCCTGAATATGAAATTCTAGATTATTGGCTCAGAAAACGTGTAGAAGATATGATGTGTGCCGGCTAATGCCGGCACACATTTTTTGGGAAGCATTCAATGCCAAGAGTTATCGCGAAGCCAGATACGCTGAATGAGTTAAACAAGAATTTTGTCCAGGCCAGGTTGCAGCAGCCGGTATTTCTCAACAGTGTGCCCAAGTGCGGAACCCACCTGTTGCGTAACATCGTGCGGATGTTCGTGCCGGTAGATCAGCAGTATCACAAGGAATTTGTCCAATACCCTGTGCTCAAACGCAATTTGGCGGCCTTCGGCAAAAGTCATCCATACTTGAGCTGGGGTCACTTGTTGTTTTCCGATGTTTCGGCGATCGCCCTGCACTCGGTGCACCACCTGGTGTTGGTACGGGATCCCTATGATTGGGTGCTGGCGCGGGCCCGATTCTTTTTGTCTGACAACTTCCAGGGATCCATGGATCACCTCAAGCGCGGCACGGTCAGCGTGGAAGAAATGCTGAACATGATGATTCTGGGCATCTACGACAAGGCGCCCAACATGCAGGAAATATTTTTGCACAACGGCGTGGCCTGGATGGGCACGAAAGCCAGGATGCTGCGCTTTGAAGACCTGTTGAAACACGTAAAGAATCCGGAGAGCAGCGAGGCCGAGAACTTTTTTACCGGACTGCTGAGAGATTGCGGTATAGAGGACATGCCGGCCGACTGGCGTGAGAGGGTCAGGGTGGGATCGGATAGAGAGCAAAGCGGCACTGCCAGGGAGAACCTTGAAGGCTTGTCGGCCGAAATCCCCGACGTGCTGCCCGATACCCAAAAGCGCCTGGTGGAGTTTGCTGCGCCCGGCTTGCGTGAGATGCTCGGTTACTCAAAGGCTTGAGATTACCCTGCAACCTTTCCACGAACACCCAGGCAGCGCCCGTCGGGCAGGTGGCCTCATGTTCGGGCTGCAGCTGCTTCAAATGAATTGCCTGCGCTGATCTGGCCGCGATGGAAAATCCGGTTCGGATCCTGTCCGCGGCATCCCTTTGCATCGTCGATGTGCCAACCATCGATGGCCCTTCTCGGGTAGATCCACTCCCGGCTGACCTGGTGAGGCAGTGGCCCGTGAGTGGGTGCGTACAGCGTCAGGAATACCGCATTGGTGATGGCGGTCCAGGTGTTTCCACCTATGCATGCGGATTATTGTTCCAAAAAGACCATATTGGTCATTTACTCTGTCCAGTAAGCGATTAGGTCCAGTTTGTGTTTAGCTCTCAAGGGGCTGATTTATATAGGGCATCTGAGACCTGTTTCACATAATCGCCTTTCCGGGTTGGGTAGGATGCCGTCCAAGCTCACGGGCTTATGACAAGCAGCGTGAGATGGTCCGATACCCTGGCGAGTGCGGACTAGCAGGCCAGAGAGTCTCCTGGGGCTGCCGAAAAAGGCAAACCCGCCGCGAGGCGGGGACGCAACGCTACAGATCTCCGGGTGGAGATGGCTGGGCCGCCGACGACCTAGGTTAAAAATAATTTGAGGATTTGAATATGACTTCGATAAAAAACGCTTCTAGCAAGACCCTTGCCTTCGCAATCGTAGCCAGCCTGGCCAGCGTATCTTCTGCTGTCCAGGCTAATGACACAGGTACCCTGCTGGTTTCTGCCCAGGTTGCACCCGTGTGTGAAATCGTAACCACTGCGCCTGTCGATTTCGGCACGCTTGATCCCACGATTGATAATCCGGCCACCGGTTCCATCACCTGGCGGTGCACAACCGGGACCAGCACCGAAGTCACCCTGGACGGTGGCTTGCTTGGCAGTGGGGATGGGGTCACCCGTCTGATGGGTGATGGTGGCTCAAACACCTTGCCGTACCAGCTTTACACTGATTCTGGGTTCAGCAACCCGTGGCTGAACACTGCTGGCGGCGGCGTGCCGGTGCTGGGTGTCGGTTACGCCGGGGGCGATACCCTCAATGTCTATGGTCGTGTAACCCAGGCAGTGGCCGCCGCAGCGGTCAACGCCGCTTACAACGATTCCGTAACCGTTACGATCACGTTCTAGAATGACTTCCCGAAGCAACCTCAAGGGAGCGGCATCAGCCGCTCCCTTTCTGGGCCTCCTGCTATGGCTTTGGAGTGGCTGGGTCATGGCAGCGGCCGTGGATGTCAATCCCGTTCGGCTGGACCTGCACCATGCCGGCGTGTCGGCTGAACTACGCATACGTAATGAAGACACGATACCCGTTTCGATGGATGTCATCGCGATGTTGTGGTCCCAAAACGATCTCGGGGAAAATCAACTCGCAGAGACTGATCAGATCCTGGCAGTACCCCCCATTTTCACCATTGAGCCTGGCAGTCAGCAAATTGTGCGTGTCGCGTTCCTTGGCAATCCGGATCCGGAAGCGGAGCATACTTTTCGTTTGCTGATCACTGAACTTGCTCCACCAGCGGGTCCGCAGGGCACCGCCGTTACCATGCGTCTCCAGGTCAGCCTGCCGGTGTTCGTGACGGCGCCGGGACTGGACGCGCAACCCGAGATTGAACTGGTGTCCGTCGACCAGACGGAAGAGGGTACCTACGTGAGCCTGCACAACGCGGGCAATGCTCATGTGAAACTCAAGTCTGTGGAAGTCACCGGCGGTGCCGGCACTTTGCCCGAAAAGGACCAAACACCTGTCGCGCAGGCGCGTTACCTGCTCCCTGGTGCAACGGTGGAATTCCTGGTTCCCGGTGACCCTGGCGTACTGAAGCACGTCAATATTACATCCGAAAAGGGCAGGGGCTGGGAGCATGCCGTGGCCAACCCCGAATAAGAGCTTCCAGGCTCTGCTTGTCCTGGCGGCCCTTTGTGTGGCGAAGATCGGCCGTGCTGATTCTCCCATTGAGCAGATGGGCCAGGAGACACCTGTCACCCTGGTGGATGCCGACGCACCTGAAACTCCCGCGTTCGCCAATAGCGCCGAATTGGCCACTGGCACCTGGATAGACAGACTTGGATCTGTGCAGGCGGGCGGCATGCTGCCCACGATTCCTGCGAGCACTACAGTATCCGTTCAGTTCGGCAGCCAATCAGGTCGCAATGTCACGGGGCTTGAGCTCCAGCCCTCACCGGCAAGGGAGGACTACGCTGTCCCCGAGACGTCTGACTTGATGACTTCAAACATGGTTCAACCAGACTCGCCACTTCCGCGCTCCCACGAGTCATTCGAGGCTTCCCGTGATGACAACTTGCTGCTGCTGGATATGACGGTCAACGGTACACATCGCGGATCTGTGCTGATGATGATGGATGCCCAGGGGCACCTGTTCGCCGAAGCGCAAACTCTGGCTAAATGGGGGATGAAGCCGCCTTTCCCGGCGCCGGTTGACCACGCGGGCCACCAGTTCTACGACTTTGACGGCTTACCGGGTGTCCAGACCCTGGTAAGCACCCAGACCATGAGCGGCTCTGCGCAGATTCCTCCCCAGTACCTGGCTGCTACGACCCGCTCCCTGTACTGGAACTCGGGCATCGCACCCTCGGCGGATAATGGCGCCTTCCTGGACTACAATCTTGCCTATACCGATGACCCCGGCCTGGCTGCGCGCCAGTTGACCGGTCTGTTCAATCCCACGGTTTTCACTACCCGGGGAAACCTGTCTGCCGGACTGTTGTACCGCAACCAGGATGGACCGCTTGGGTCGCAGCCCGATGAACTGGTCCGGCTGGACACGACATGGACCCGGGATTTTCCCGACAAGATAAGCAGCCTGCGTATTGGCGACGCCCTCACCCCGTCAAACAGCTGGTCGCGCTCCCTGCGCTTCGCGGGCGTCCAGCTGGCCACCAATTTTGCCACCCAACCCACCTTGATTACCTTCCCACAGCCGTCAATCAAAGGGAGCGCCGCGGTGCCTACGGCGCTGGACATATTTGTCAACGGCAGCCTGCGCGCCAGCCAGGAACTGCCTGACGGAACCTTTCGCATCGACGATATCCCGGTGGTCACAGGAGCCGGGCAGATCCAGGTGGTCACCCGCGACCTGCTGGGCCGGGAGCAGCTGGTTATCCAGGACTTTTACGCCTCACATGATTTGCTGCGGGCGGGATTGTCTGACTATGCGGTGAGCGTGGGCGCGTTGCGCCGGAATTACTCCCTGGAAAGTAACAATTATTCAGAGATGATGGCGTCCGCCATGTTGCGCAGGGGCCTGACGAGCAATCTTACCGTGGAGGGACGCTTCGACGGCACGGGTGACGTCCAGGTGGCCGGCGCTTCCGCCAACTACAGCATGACGCGCCTGGGCGTTTTTTCTGCCGCCCTGGCATTCAGTCACCAGGACGATATCGGCGCCCTGTGGCAGGTGGGTCACCAGTACCAGGGACGCGATTTTCGTTTTGACCTGAGGTTTCAAGGCACCAGCGCAGATTTTGTTCAACCGGGTTCCGATGTGCCCAACGATTTTCCCCGTCTGCAATCCCTGGTATCGGCGGGCACCAGCCTGGGTGATAACGGGTCAGTGGGTTTGTCGTTTGTGGACGAACGCTTTGATGACGCACGCCTGAATCGCAAACTTGTCACCCTGAACTATTCACGGCCTCTTCCCTACAGTCTGTCCCTGAATCTGAGCGGCAGCTATATCCAACAGACCGACAACGATTTGCAGGCGAGCCTGCTGGTGATGAAGTACTTTGGTGGGCGACGCAGTGCCTCGGCGAACATGCAGCGGACCAGGGGCTCGCAGAACCTGCGCATGGAGTACAGGAGTGATGCTCCCACGGGTCCGGGATTCGGCTACCGCGCCGCTGCCTACACCGGGAGCAGCACTGCCATGGAGGCAGAAACTACCTGGAATACTGACTACAACAGCGTCCAGGCCGAGGTCCGCAGTCTTGATGGCCAGACCGGGTGGCGGGCCCAGGCGAATGGATCAGTAGCGTGGCTGGGTAATGACTTGTACGCCAACCGGGAAATCAGGGATGGATTCGCGGTGGTGGACGCGGGTGGTTTCGAAGGCGTCCGGGTCTACCTGGAGAATCGTGAAATGGGCGTTACCGACAGCAATGGCCGGTTGATGATCCCCGGATTGCTGCCCTACCAGGCAAACCGCGTCAGCATTGATTCCCGGGACTTGCCCATGACGGTCCAGATCACCGACACCGGTGAATCCGTAGCGCCATACTACCGCTCGGGCTTGCTGGTAGAGTTTGATGTCAGGGATGCCCGGGGCGCATTGCTGCGCGTCCTGTGGCCTGACGGAACGCCAGTGCCAGCAGGATCCCAGGCGCAGATTGAGGGACAGCATGAGGTGTATCCGGTAGGTCACAACGGCCGTTTGTATTTGCAGGGTGTGGCGGGGAAATCCCGGGTAATCGTCAGGAACAATGGTTGGCAGTGTCACCTGGATCTAGCGGGCATATCGGGCCTTGAGGACAATGTCATTCCCAACCTTGGTGAGTTCACCTGCGTGAAGGAAGTCACTGCGAGGCTGCCGGGAAATACCCATGACTCTGCCGGACGGTGAGTAGGCCTATCAATGGTATCTTCAGCCAACACATGGATATGAACGGGTCACAAACCGCACGGACATCCAGGGCGCGTATTGCTCTATGGAGCGGTGTGTTTTTGCTCATGCTGGGTCCCGGCAGCGCGCTTGCGGCAAATTGCAGAGTCACCGTCACGCCCCTGGATTTCGGCGTTTACAATCCTGGTTCAGCGGCGCCACTGGATGTCGCAGGCAATCTTGACGTCCGCTGCGTTGGCGGCGCCGGTTCCTTTATCGTGACCATTTCCGGGGGCGCTAACGGCGGGTTCTTTCCTCGCCAGCTCGCCTCGGGACCCTATCTGATGCAGTACAATCTGTACACTGACCCCGCGCGGTCGCTGATCTGGGGAGATGGCACCGGGGGTACTTCGGTTAATTCCGGCAGCAAACCGGGCGCAGGGAAGCCGGCTTCCTTTTCGTTTCCGATATATGGACGAATTTTCCCCCGGCAGAGCGTGGCCGCTGGGGTGTATGCAGATTCGCTACTGGTGACGACCGTTTTTTAGGCATACGGGATCGCCTTGAGGCTGGCCTGGAGATATTGTGCCTGAGGAAAAACTCTATACGACACAAGAGGTTGCAAATCTTGTCGGCGTATCCAGCAGGACCATCCAATTGTGGGCTTCCGCGGGTGTAGTCACTGCATGGAAAACGTCCGGTGGCCACAGGCGCTTTTCTGAAGCCGAGGTACAGAGACTCCAGGAGCAACTTGGAGGAGTCCTGGCGACAGGCCGGCACAAAATACTCGTGGTGGAGGACGAGCCGGACCTGCAGACACTCTATCGCCTGAGTATTGAAAGCTGGAATATTCCCGTGGAAGTAGTAACTGCGAAGGACGCATACGAAGGCTTGCTAAAAATTGGTCTCTACAAGCCGCTGGTTATTATTTTCGATTTGCTAATGTCTGAATCCGACGGGTTCCGGATGTTGGAAGTCATCACTGCCTCGGACCTGTTGCGAAAATCCCTGGTGATCGTGGTATCTGACATATCCCCGGAAGAACTCGGGTCGCGGGCGCCAATCCCTGATTCGGTCAGCATTTATGCCAGGCCAATTCCATTTGGAATCATCCGGCAGCAAGTCAGCGCCCACCTGGAATCTCTGCCACCGAGATAGTTTCGGGGCCCTGGCGCTCGCAAAACCTGCCTTGTGGCAGCCTGCCGTCAAGGCCAGGGCAGCGGCTGTTGCCAACCTCACTCTGTGACCGTTTCAACCTGAGCCATGCGCTAGAACTGGTAATTTGGCGCCCGAGTTAAGGATCTGTGCAGAGCCAGCGTTGACCTCCCAAAGCCAACGCGGGCAAGAGCCTCGCGGTTTCTCAACTGCTCAATACGTCTTTCCGGGCAACCGGCCTGCCAGCGGCAGTGTCCGCACTCGTCTGATCCATAGCGGGCTGACGGTGACCGGTTGATTTTCTCACCCAAGCGCGACAATCTGGTGAGCATGTCCGACGTGGCCCGGTGAGAATTGTGTAGCTTTATGGGTGACTTGCGTAACCGCAGGGTTCCGGGCCTGATGAAACCAGACGGAACTAAGGAGTGACTGAGTTGATGGCGCTGACTTTACCCAGGTCCAGAGCCGTCTTAATGCTGGCGGTACTAGCCCTGGCGATATGTGTGCCCCGGTCGGTGAAGGCAGAACAGCAGCAGGATGCTGAGGCCGGGGTGGACGCCTCAGCAGTCGCCGTTGATTCAACTGAGCAGGAAGCCCGGCAAGCCCACGACCAGATCATCGCTCCAGAGGACTTGAGCCTGCAGCCCACGGCTCAGGGCGCGGAAACCTTGCCCGCCAGCGAACTTGCTCCAGATACCGAACCTGCGCAGCCCGTTGCCTTGGAGGGCGGGCAGCCTACCGAGTCTGAAGATATGCCTCCTTCTTCCTGTGACGCGCTCAATGCAGAACAGCACAAGTGGCTGGATAGAGCCCAGACCCGTCTTTACGAGGGCACCTGTAGCGCAGCGGCGTGGTTTGACAGTTTCTTTGGGACTCCCAGACACGATGCCAGCAACGAAGAAACCTACGGCCGTCTCGGTATGTCGGCCTTGTGGGACCAGCGGGACCAGTGGGATCAAAAAGTCAGGTTCCGGGCGCGTTTCGCGCTGCCCGCCATGAGGGACAAGAGCTACTTTTTCTTCGGTAAAGGCGATGAGAAGGAACTCATCGAGGAAAGTCGGGGTCCGGATATTGATTCTTTACCGACCACCTTCAATACCCAGGAAGATGACGCGTTCCTGTTTGGGTTGGGCTATGGCAAGGGCGGCCTGGATCGGGGCGTGCGTTTCCAGGTGGGGGCTGTGCTGGGCTTCCCAGTGACCCCTTTCGTCAAGCTCAGCTTCCTGCGCGCCTGGGCCCTATCCGAAAAGGACCTGCTGCGGGTCAGGCCGATGGGCTACTGGCGAAGCGACGAACAATTGGGGGCCAGCCTTAATGTAGATTTGGATCACCTGCTTGCCGATCACTTGATGCTGCGTTTCGGGAACTGGGGCAATGTCTCCCAATCAGTAAACATTGAGGGGATGTCCTGGGGGTCTTCCCTGCAGCTGTTCCAGGGATTTTCTGAGCGCAGGGCCCTTACCTACAAGGTACTGATCCAGGGCGAAACCCTGGCGGAAGTGGGGGTCCAGAATTATGGCTTCGAACTGCGCTACCGACAGAGGGTACTGCGCAAATGGCTATTTATGGAAGTTGCCTCCAGCGTCACCTGGCCAAGGGAATTTTTGGTGGAGGAACGCAAGGTCAATTGGGGGGGCAGCATCGGCCTGGAAATGTATTTCGGCCCGGTGCCCGATGCCCAGATGCGCTGAGAGGATGTTCGCTCCACTCCCCGGTCGGGCAAGGTCGGCGTGCAAAGCTCGATTGCCCAGGTAGCTTGCCACCAGGGGGATACCGGACCGGGTGAGCATACATTGCCTGGCAGGGACCCTGTTCATGGGTTGATCTGACAGTGAGAGGCATCGTCCCGGACCAAAATGGGCGGCGTTGTTTGCTCGCCGATGCATTTCACACCGCACATTTGGAATCAGTCCGGGTAGCCGGGCTATAATGTCCGGCCAAGCCAGGGTCCGCTGTATGACCGCCAACGCTATTCCCGCCCCGTCCACCGAATTGTTCGGCCACCCAAAGTACTGGGCCGAGTGCTTCGGTGAAGCGCCGTTTCTGCCCATGAGCCGGGTGGAAATGGAGGCGCTTGGCTGGGATTCTTGCGACATCATCATTGTCACGGGCGACGCTTACGTGGATCACCCCTCTTTCGGTATGGCCATTGTTGGCCGATTGCTGGAGGCCCAGGGATTTCGGATAGGTATCATCGCCCAGCCTGACTGGCACTCGGCGGAGCCGTTCAAGGTCCTGGGTAAGCCGAATCTATTCTTTGGCGTGGCGGCCGGGAATATGGACTCCATGATTAACCGTTACACCGCAGACCGTAAGCCGCGTTCCGATGATGCCTACACACCCGGCGGGCTGGGCGGCAAACGCCCGGATCGTTGTTCCCTGGTGTACAGCCAGCGTTGCAAGGAATCCTGGCCGGATGTGCCGCTAATCCTTGGCGGCATCGAGGCTTCACTGAGGCGTATCGCTCACTATGATTACTGGCAGGACAGTGTGCGTCGCTCCATCCTGGTGGATGCAACGGCTGACTTGCTGCTTTACGGCAATGCCGAGAGGGCGGTTGTCGAGGTTGCCCACCGACTGGCGCAGGGAGAGGATATTGCCACGATCACCGACGTGCGTGGCACGGCCTTTGTGCGCAAGGACACGCCCGCTGACTGGTGGGAGATTGACTCCACCCGGATAGACCGGCCGGGAAAGATCGACCGTGTCGTGAATCCCTACGTCAACGTACGCGAGATGGACGCTTGCGAGAAGCAACGCCGGGACGACGCGCTGTACGGTGTGGCGGACCCGAACCAGGGTGAGCAGGTGCTGCAGTTCCACCCCCATCCGCGACGTGATCGTGATCGCACCGTCATTCGCCTGCCGTCCTTCGAGAAGGTCCGCAACGATGCGGTGCTCTATGCACATGCCAACCGGGTGCTGCACCTGGAAACCAATCCAGGTAATGCCAGGGCGCTGGTGCAAAAGCACGGCGACGTGGATCTGTGGTTGAACGCTCCGCCTGTACCCTTGTCCACTGAAGAAATGGATTACGTCTTCAGCATGCCGTTCGCCCGGGTGCCACATCCGTCCTATGCAGGTGCAAAAATTCCTGCCTACGAGATGATTCGCTTTTCCGTGAATATTATGCGGGGTTGCTTTGGGGGCTGTACTTTCTGCTCCATCACCGAGCACGAAGGGCGCATTATCCAGAATCGCTCCGAGGAATCGATACTCAACGAAGTGCAGCAAATTCGGGACAAGGTTCCCGGCTTTACCGGCGTGATCTCAGACCTGGGCGGACCCACGGCCAATATGTATCGCATTGCCTGCAAGAGCAAAGAGATCGAGGCGGCTTGTCGCAAGCCCAGTTGCGTGTATCCGGGCATTTGTCCCAACCTGAATACCGATCATTCTTCACTGACGCAGTTGTATCGCAAGGCCCGCGCGCTGCCGGGAGTGAAGAAGGTGCTGATTGCATCGGGTCTGCGTTATGACCTGGCGGTGGAAGATCCCGAATATGTGAAGGAACTGGTCACGCACCACGTGGGCGGGTACCTGAAAATCGCTCCCGAGCATACCGAAAGCGGACCGCTGTCGAAGATGATGAAACCCGGTATCGGGTCCTATGACAAGTTCAAGAAACTGTTTGAGAAATACTCGAAAGAGGCCGGCAAGGAACAGTATTTGATTCCTTACTTTATTGCCGCTCATCCGGGCACTACGGATGAGGACATGATCAACCTGGCCTTGTGGCTGAAGCGTAATGATTTCAGGGCCGACCAGGTGCAGGCGTTCTATCCTTCACCCATGGCCACGGCGACTGCCATGTACCATTCGGGTAAGAACCCCTTGCGCAAGGTGAGCTACAAGTCTGATGAGGTGGCAAGTGTCAAAGACCCGGAACAACGCAAGCTGCACAAGGCGCTGCTGAGGTATCACGACCCGAACAACTGGAACACGATCCGGGAGGCCCTGAGAAAAATGGGCAGGGTGGATCTAATCGGCGACGGGGAGCGGCACTTGATTCCCGCAACCCAGCCCGAGACTGGCCACGATTATCATGCGCCGCGCAGGAAGAACTCGGCGCAGGCCCACCAGCGGCGTACCGGCAAAAGCAGGATTCTCACCCAGCACACGGGTCTGCCGCCGCGTGAGGACGGTAGCGCCAAGGCGTCCCCGCCAAGTAAGAAATCAAGTAAGAAATCAGGTAACAAGCCACGCAACCGTGGACCTCGCGGTTAATTCCTCTTTCCTGATTTCCCGGCCCCCAAGCTGGTTCCGAAACGATGACGTGGCCGGTTTTAAGCTGGGCGATGGGTCAGGCGCGAGACAGGATTCCGACCCGCAATGCGCAGCAATAAAATATATGTTCTGAGCCTGCCGCCTAGGTTCGCAAGCCGAGCGCGTAACGCAGGTTTTCTATCCCTGTCCTGAGCATTGCCGCCAGCTTCCTGGCGCTGCGGTGCAGGCGGGTGCCCAGGGTTTTGGGATGGTGCCCACGGCGGCTTCCGATGTATGAGTTCACCGCGATATCCGACGCGGTGGCGGTATAGGGCTTCAAGCCAAATAAAGGAACCTTGTGATACCAGAAATTTCGCACGAACACGTCTACCGGGTAATTGAAGGTCTGGCTATGCGCCACGAAGGCGGCAGCCACTGACGGTGATATCGCGTAGCACAGGGCGCCTTGCGGGGCCTTGAGATATTTCACCAGCGTGAATCCGTCCCGGGTGAATACAGTGCTGGCGGGTTTGTTGCCGGTGGTTTCCAGACGGATATAGCCTTGTGCGTCAATATGTTGTCTGCACAGGGCCAGCGCAGCCATGAACCCGTCAAGTGGCTTGAAGTCGTCCTCCAGCACGAGCACTGGCTCATCAAGTTCAATACAGCGTTGCCAGGCCAGATAGTGGCTGGCGTAGCAACCGAGCTCTCCCGGCAGTGCGGGACGTCCGTAGTTAAGGATGAATTCCCTTTCCCGGTAGCGCTCGAGCAAGGGGTCGCGAGATGTCCTGCCGTTGATTCCGTCAATGAACTCGAAGGGCAGTCCCAGGGCTGCCAGCTGCGCGGTGGCGGACCGTCTTCTTTCTATCGATTCCGGCAGACTTATTACCAGAACTTTCATAGCGTGGATCCCCTGCACCAACCCGCCCGGCCTGCGCTGAGTATTCTAGGCGCGTAGGCTGCAGCCTGTACACCCTCCAGAATGCTGCGTAAAACGCACCCTGCTGCAAAAATTGGCACCGCGGGAGCTGGATGTTTTGGCGACAAGACAACAGCCGCGCAGGGTGCGCTTTGTGCACTGACCAACATGCTGCGTAAAACGCATCTTACTTCGAAGATTGGCAACACAGAAGCTGGTTCTTTTCGCCACAAGATACCGGCTCATGAATAGATCATGAGGCCCCCTGGTCTAAAAAGATCGTTGCAGGATGCTCCAGGTATTCTTTCAGTGCCTGCACCATGGCCGCCGCATCGTAACCGTCCACGAAACGGTGATCGAAGGAAGTGGAGAGATTCATAATGCGCCGGATGGCAATCACGCCGTTGAAAACAACAGGCCGTTCAACAGCCTTGTTTACGCCGATAATGCCCAGCTCAGGCGCATTAATGATGGGTGTCGATGCGATACCGCCCAGCCTGCCGAGGCTGGTGATGGTAATGGTGGAGCCGCCAAGCTCGGCCTTGCTGGCCTTGCCGTCGCGGGCGGCTTCCGAGACCCTGCGAATTTCACTTGCCGCCTGCCACAGGGAAAGGGACTCCATGTGCCTGACCACCGGAACTTTTAGCCCGTCCGGAGTCTGGGTGGCTACGCCAACGTGCACAGCCTGATGACGGATGATGACACCGCGCTCCTCGTCGTACAGCGCATTGCATTGGGGAAAGCTCTTGAGCACTCGCGCGAGCGCCAGCGCCAGGAATGGCAGATAGGTCAGGTTGGGCTTGTTCTTACCTTCGCGAGCATTCAAGTGTTTACGCAGGGCCTCCAGTTCGGTCACGTCCACTTCTTCCACATAGGAGAAATGCGGGATGTTACGCATGGTCTCTGCCATGCGCTTGGCGATCACCCGGCGTATGCCAATAACCTTGATTTCTTCAACGCCGGTGGCCGGTTGACGTGCAGCAGGTGCAAAGTCCTGGCTTTCCAGCGGCTTCATATTGCCATCCAGAAATGCCTCGATATCCGCACGCGAAATACGACCCTTGAGCCCTGACCCGGGCACCGTGGCCAGATCCACGCCGGCCTCCCTGGCACGCCGGCGAATTGCGGGTGACGCCAGGGCCTTTTCCCCGGTCGATCTTGCTGCGTTGCCTTGTTCCGGACTTGCAACGGCCGCAACATTTACAGCGATGGGAGTAGGTTCAGTCGTATCTGCTGGAGCTTCTGAGGTGGCAGCCTCCGCTGTTTCGGTTTCAAATACGATTAGCTCAGAACCCACCGGCACCATGTCTCCGGCCTCACCATTGAGGGCAAGGATGCGTCCGCCGACCGGCGACGGAATTTCTACCGCGGCCTTGTCGGTCATCATATCGACGATGACCTGGTCCTCGCTGACTGTGTCCCCGACCTTGACATGCCACTCGCCAATCTCCGCCTCGACCGTGCCTTCACCCAGATCCGGGAGCTTGAAAACATAACGACTCATTTCAAGCCTCCATTACGGTACGCAGGGCATTAATGATGCGTTTCTGACCAGGGAAGTATTCCCACTCAAAAGCGTGCGGGTAGGGCGTATCCCAACCGGTTACGCGCTGTATGGGAGCTTCCAGGTGCCAGAAGCACTCTTCCTGGATTGTGGCGGAAAGTTCGGCCCCGTATCCACTGAAACGTGTGGCCTCGTGCACGA
>BS_KBA_SWE02_21mDRAFT_10000407_pt1 | contig 15959 bp, 17 predicted proteins | sample BalSeasSWE02_21m_FD_9196 | JGI IMG/M metagenome (IMG submission 9196)
TTGGGAGTTCGCAGGCATCTCGGTAGGCTTGAAGTGGGGGAGAAAAACTGTAATCGGGCAGTGGCAGGTCATTCAGGTCCGAGACCAGAGGTCGATCCGCACCCGCGATGATTTCGTTGCCCCGATGAAAAGTAATTCCCGCTATTCCGGATTCGTCATCACCGTTCGCATAGGCTGCAACGAGTTCAGGGAAGATCGTTTCCCCTTCGCCCCGTACCATACAGTCGATGAAAGGAAAGTTTTCGAGAGTTGCTTTGTCGGCAAAGGAAACATTGTGTCCCCCGAAAACGATCTTGACATGAGGGTCCCGGGCCCTTATTCTCCTGGAAATCTGAATAGCAGGGGGAAATGTGGTGCACTGGGCCGAGATGGCCACCATATCCGGGTTTTCGCCCAGAATGAGTTCAGCCGATTCGTCATAAATGTTTTTCCCCATGGACAAGGTATTCCGGCGAATGGCCAGAACAAGGTCAAGAAGGACAATCTCATGCCCGGAATTCTTGATGGAAGTGGCAACATTGATCAGGCCCAGTGGCGGAAGATTGTACATGCCTTGCAGATAAAAGGGCGGAAAAACCAGGACGATTTTCATGGAATCCTTTCGTGTGTTTCTGCTGGTTTCACCAGTCGTACATTTTTTTTGGAGAGCTCCATAGTCCACTCCAAATCGCCAGTACGGCTTTTTTGGAAAGGTCTTCAAGTGACAAAAGGACAACTTTTTTCTCCAGTATAAAGGGAGAATCGACTTCCGTCAAATGGTCCTTTCGTCAGGTGGCCTTTTTTGGTATGGTTTTGCGCGAAAAGAGGCAATGCATGACAAAAGACACTGAGAACGGTTCAGATATGAAATTCTTCGTTGACGGCCATGTGGATCTTCCATATTTTCTGATGAAACCCGGCTATGAAGGATCGTTCCGGGACCTGAAGGAAGGACCGTTCACTTTCCATACGGCGATGGCTTCCGGGGTAAGGCTTTTCTGCACGGCTATCTATTGCCGGGACTTGTTCAACGGAAAAGAATCACTCAAGCATTATCAACAGGTTTTAGACTTTGCCCAACGCTCCCTGGAACCCTTGAAAATCCTTAAAAATAAAAAGGATCTTGACGAACTGCAAAATCATCCCGAGGATCTCGGGACGTTATTTCTTCTGGAAAATGCGGATTGCCTTGCCGGCAATATTTCCCAAATTGACACGCTGAGAGAAAACGGGGTTTTTGCGGTTGGTTTGACCCATGCGGGTGGGAACCGCCTGGGTGATGGAAATGGTATCCGATTTTCGCGGGGACTCACGGATGTTGGAAGGGAGGTCGCCAGGATCCTGGGTGAAAAGAGGATTCTCCTGGATGTGGCCCATCTTCATCCTGCCTGTTTCTGGGAGTTACTTGATCTCGTGGAGACCCCCATGATTTCCTCCCATACCGGCATCAGGGAAATCTTTGACATTCAGAGAAATATCGATATGAAACAGGTTCGCGAGATCTTTCAAAGGGGAGGCATGGTGGGAATCACCATGAATCCGGAGATGCTGGCGCCCGAAGGAAAAGCGGAAGTCAGGAGCGTCTTTAATCATCTGGATATGGTAGTGCAGAAATTCGGGCCCGATGGGGTGGGAATAGGTTCAGACCTTTGCGGTTTCGATGCTTCCATCAAAGGGATGGAAAACATTACCGGCATAGGGCTTCTGGTCGATGAAATGATGAATCACGGTTATGGCGGAAGCGCTGTGGCGAAAATCATGGGCCGCAACTGGCTTGGCATCTACAGTGGGATTCTTGCGGTGGAAGTGTAGGCGGACATCGTAGTAAAGGAGAATCGTATGAAAACAAAATGCATTGGAGTTTTGCTTGGAGTGTGGGTCGTTTTAGGTTTTTTTTCTTATAGTTTTGCACAGGTGGAATGGGTTGCCTCAGGGGCTCTGAAAGTTGGCGAGCCGATTCTTGATTTTACGGTCAGCCCTGATGGAAAGCATTTTTTTGTGCTTACCAAAGGAGGCGATATCTCCATCTATGACCGGGACGGAAAGCCCGTGGGAAAGATTACAACGGGAAAAGATGTGGACCACATCTCGGTCAGTCCGGATGGCGGGCAGATTTACCTCTCGGGTAAACAGACAGGAATAATTGAATGGTTAGACTTCGATTTTATTGTGGATATTAACCTTTCCGATTCCCCCCATAAAGGCCCTTCCGGGGCCCCTGTTGTCATCGCAGTTTTCAGTGATTTCCAGTGACCTTACTGTGCACGGCTGGCGCCGACACTTGAGCAGTTGCTCAAGCAGTACCCGGAAACGGTAAAGGTTGTTTTCAAAAACTTTCCCCTTAGCAGTCACAGATATGCTGAAAAGGCGGCTGCAGCTGCCCTTGCAGCCGGGCGGCAGGGAAAGTTCTGGGAATTTCATGATGAATTGTTCGAAAATTACAGAGTGATTGATGACAAGAAAATCAGTGAGATCGCCGGCGCCTTGAAGTTGGATGTACCACGGTTTGAAGCAGACATGCAAGATCCCTTGATTCTCCAGAAAATAACTGAAGACTACGAAGAAGGAAAGGGTATCGGGGTGACTGGTATTCCGGCAATATTTATTAATGGCAAGCGCGTGAAAAATAGAAGCCTGGAATCATTGAAGGACGTGATCGAAAGGGAACAAAAAAAGAAAGGCACTCCTTAAGAGCCTTGGCTCGCAGCAGAAATAAAAACGGGCATGCCAGGTATTCCGGCATGCCCGTTGTAAAACGGATACGAGTCTAAGCGACTGTTACGTTTGCTGCGGCAGGACCTTTCTGTCCCTGCTCGATATCAAAGGTAACGCGATCACCCTCGTTAAGAGTCTTGAACCCGCTAGCATTGATTGCCGAGTGATGAACAAATACATCGGGCCCATCTTCCTGTTCGATGAAGCCAAAGCCCTTCTGGTCATTAAACCACTTTACTGTTCCATTAGCCATAGTGACATCCCCCTTTCAAAAATTTTTCATCGTTCCAAGCTTCAGGCTGCCACTTTTGCAAATGGATCTTTCCCTTAGAACAAACAGATCCGTCAGAAACGAGACGGGCCTTTCATAATTTTCTGATGGTAATAAACCTCCTATGCAATGTCAAGCATAAACCACCGTTAATTCGCAATTTGGTTTTTTTTCAAACAGAACGCAGCACCAGGGAGCAGATTTATTTGAAAAGTTTATCGTCCCCTACAATTTTCCTGATTAGTTCACGGTAATCTTCGGCGCCAGGCGAGCCTGGAGCAAATTCGAAAAGCGATTTTCCGGATGCTGGAGCTTCTGAAACGCGCACATTCGTGCGAATGGGGGTGCAAAGTTTCGTACCGTATATCTCCCGTAGTTTTTCCAGTATCACCTCCGATTTTTTGAGTCTCTTATCAAAAAATGTGGGTAGCACATATTTGATATCAAGCTCCTGTCTGTATTTTTTTATTGCACTGATGCTTGTGAGAAATTCGGTGAGCCCCTGCAGCGTCATGGCTTCGAGAGAAACGGGAACAAGCACTTCGTTTATGTAAAAAAAGGCGTTGACGGTCAGCACGTCCCAACCCGGAGAGGTATCCATGATGACATAATCAAACTGATTTTCCAAGGGGGTTAAGGCTTCCGACATGGTCATTTCCCCTCCAAAGTCTTTTCTGCTGATAAGGCGCTTCAGGCCCGCGAGGGATCTTCCGCCGGCAAGCAGGGACAGTTTCTCCCTGACTCTGTAAATGGTTTCCTCAGGAGTAAGTTCTCCGGTTACCAGCTCTGTCAACCCTGTTTTGGGCTTCACTCCCAGCATAAAGCTTGCCTGCCCCTGCGTGTCCGTATCAACGAGCAGCACTTTCTTCCCTGCGAGGGTCAAACCCACTGCAAGGTTGACGGCCGTTGTTGTTTTACCCACCCCCCCTTTGCTCAGGGAGACGGCGATCCTGCGAACGGAGCTGGATTTTTTCTCCGGGGCCGTTCCTCCAGAATCTACCAATTGAGGTTCACCGGTTCGCAACAGAATCTTTTTCTGGCAAGCCGTGCAACGGGCAGCCGTCGCATTTTCCGGAATCTTTTTTTCATCAATGTGGTGTTCTTTCTTGCACCATGGGCAGATGATAACCATTGCAGTCTCTCCCTTCAGTATTCATTATGAACCGGTTATTTTTGTTGTAAGTTTCCTGATCAGTTCGCTTTCGGCACCTTTTTCCTTGTATTCTTCCAGAATGGTTCTCAGTGCGAGATCAACGATTCGTGACTTGGTTACCTTCGATTTGGGTATGGAGGGGAAAAGCTCTCGCAATTCGGACTTGGTTTCGCCAAGTTCCTGTAAGACTTTTTCTGTCAGATAGTGGGATGCTTGTTTTCGCGTTGGTTTCCTTGTAGCTTTTTTTGCGGGAATCGAGTCTTTCTTGGGGCTCTTTGATCCATCTGAAAAAATTGCATCCAAGTTGATGATTTTGCACAACTCTTCCAGCCCTTCGATGACGTCCTCCTCGGAACCGCTCAGGATTTCGGCCAGTATGTCCTTTTTTTCTCCCTCATTTTTCATGTTGATCCGCCTTTATTCATGAGCAAGCGTTCCCTTAAGACTTCGTAAGAAGCTGAAAACGCTTCCGCCGTTACCTTCTCAAGGTCAATAAAATGCAATCCGCAAAGGGTTTTCCCCTCTCCATCATCTGAGACATGCGTAACCTGAGCCTGTACATCAAAAACCTGGTTGTCCAGGGTTAACGTCGCTTTAATCCGCTCCTTTTCAACGGGAAAATACTCCTCTCCTGTCTTGATTCGAAAAGCTACCCCACTGGCATTAATGTTGACCACAGGGTACACGATTTTTCCAATCCGGATCGAGAACCGGTCCGAATTCCTAACGGGAACTCGAAAATAACAACGGGTGACCTCTTTTTCAGGAGGACCTTTTCCGCCTGTGACTTCAAATTCGAGTCCAACCATCGCCTCTTTGCTCATTAAACTCCTCCTTTACATGTTCTCCGGTCCGCTCAAATCCCTAAGAATGCTGAACGAAAGATATCGCTTTGAAGAAGCTCCTGACCAGGGCCTTCCCCTGTAATTCTCCCGGTCTGCAGGACGTATCCCGTATCGGAGAGATCCAGGGCCTCGCGAACATTTTGCTCCACAAGAAGGATGGTCATCCCTTCTTTTTTCAGACGTCTGACCGTATCCAGCACCTCATCCACCAGGATAGGAGCAAGCCCAAGAGAAGGTTCATCCAGCATGAGAACCATCGGATTGGACATGAGCCCCCTCCCTATGGCTACCATCTGCTGCTCTCCTCCTGAAAGCGTGGATACCGCCTGAGCCTTACGTTCCTTTAACCTGGGAAAAAGATGAAAAACATACGCAAGATTATCCTCAAGTTTTTGTTTGTCTTTAAGAATAAAGCCGCCTAAATGCAGGTTTTCTTCCACACTCAGAGGCCTGAAGAGCATTTTTTCTTCGGGCACATAGATAATCCCCATCCGAACAATATCTTCTGTGGGAAGCTTTTGAATTTCTTTTCCGCGGAACAGGATTCTTCCTTCAAAGACTCTCTGTGATCCCATAATGGCTCTCAATAAAGTGGATTTTCCCGCTCCGTTGGAGCCTACAACACAAACGGTTTCTCCGGGACGTGCCTTCACAGACACACCATGGAGTACCGGTAGACCGGAGTAGCGAACCTTTATGTTATCAACTTCAAGAATGAATTCTCCCATATATGATCTTCAGTCCTTTGCAAGTCCTTCCTTATGCTCTCTGGCATATCTTTCCCCTAAATAGGCCTTTATGACAAGCGGACTTTTTGAAATGGTCTCAGGATCACCTTCTGCTATTTTTTCTCCATAGTCCAGTACAATAAGTCTGTGGCTGACCTTCATGACCAATTCCATTACATGTTCAATCAAAATAACCGTGATACCCATCTGCTCATGGATATGCTTGATGCCGGCCATGATTCCCTCTATTTCGCTGGGGTTCAAACCTGCAGCAACCTCATCGAGAAGGAGGAGTTTGGGCCCGGAACCGATAGCCGTTGCCATGGTAACCCGTTTCTGGGCGGCCACGGGAAGTTCGTTCACGAGATAATCGGAAAGGTCCTCAATGGCCATATTTTTCAAAATTTCAATGGCGTTCGCCTTCGCCCGAGATCGGAAACGGGTTCTCATGAAACAGCCGACCATCACATTTTCCAACACCGTCAGATCACCTGCCGCAACATACACCTGAAAAGTCCTGCCCAATCCGCGGCGAGCCACCTCATGCGCCTTGAGCGCGGTAATATCCTCCCCATCGAAGATGATTCGACCGGAAGTAATGGTATGAAGGCCTGAAATACAGTTGAAAAGGGTGGTCTTTCCAGCCCCGTTCGGTCCGATCAAACCCACCAGCTCGTCCTGCTCAAGGGCAAAGGAAATGTTGTTATTCGCCCTGAGACCACCAAAAACCTTTGTCAGGTTATGGACTTCCAGGAATGCCATTAATTCCGTTTCCTCCGCCGAAGCTTTTCCACAATACCCCACACTCCTCGAGGTTCAAAGGCGGAAATGAGCATGATGATGATTGCATAAAGGATCAGATCAATACCTACCAGACCTGCCTGGGCGCCAAGCCATTCTTTCAGATAACTCTTGAGAGGGATCAGGATGCCCGCCCCGATGATCGGCCCCCAGAGGGAACCTGCTCCCCCAAGCATGGCCATCAGGGCAATCAGGATGGAGATATCGAGGCTCATGGTGTCTTCAGGCTCTATGCTTTTGATGTAGCAGGCATGAAAAGAACCCACCATGCTGACAAAAGCCGTAGCGATGGCATAGGTCTTTATTTTCGCCCAGTGAACATTGATGCCCAGGGATCGCGCGACATCTTCATTGTCTTTGATGGAACGCAGCTGAAAACCTAATCTCGATTTGCGAAACCAGTTGATATACAGAATCCCGATGAAGAAAAAAAACAGAATAACATAGAAATAATAGATATCCTCCCTGAAAATAAGCCGCATGAAATCCGGGGGAGGATATTTAATGGGAGAAATTTCAAGTCCTCTGGCAGCTCCCACAAAGTCCCAGACTTCGAAGACGTCCTTCAAGACCAGGGAGGTGGCAATGGTGGCAATGGCAAAGTAGTGCCCTTTCAGGCGAAACAGGGGATAACCGATAATAAAGGACCAGCCCACGGAGAGGCAGACACCTATGGGCATGGAGAACCAGAAAGGGATGTCCCAACGGATGAGCATAACGGCAGTGGTGTATGCGCCGATTCCCACATACTGGGCCTTGCCAAGGTCCACCTGCCCTCCATAGCCGCCAATGGTGTTCCAGCCCATGCCGTAAAGGGAAAACATGAGGAACTGGATCATGGTGGCCATGGCGAAAGACGAATGGGGAAAAATGGGGAAAACAATAAGACCAATGCTTACCGCGCCGGCCACAAACATGTCCACACGGGGGAAATCAGAAAAATCGAGGGCGTTTTTTATTGCTTCCATCCGAACAGCCCCCTTGGTCGCAGGACGACAATCACAAAATAGGCCACATATACCCACATGTATTTAAAGGAGGTCATGGGAACATTCATCATCCATTCGGCATCAAATGTGTAGGAGAAAAAATCCCAGAATCCGGGAATTTCCGTGATGATTCCTACAACCAGTCCTGCGAAAAATGCGCCCGGTATGCTGCCGAATCCGCCTAACGCAACAATGGCAAAAGCAATCATGGTGAAGAGGAGGCCGATGAAAGGATTGACCGACCAGAAGTTGACGAGAAGCGCCCCGGCGATCGTGACGGAAGCTCCGCCGACACCCCAGGCAAGGGCATTCATTCGTTCCGTTGGAATTCCCATATAGCGGGCGCCCTGCGCGTTCAAAGCGGTGGCTGTCAGTGCCTTGCCAACTTTCGTTCGGTTCATCAACAGCCAGACGCCCAGGAAAGCAGCAACAGACAGTCCGGCCGCGGCAAGCTTGGTGGCCGGAACAATGATTCCCATACCCACATCAAAACTCTTTCCGACCAGGATGCCGGAATGAACGGCCCTGTCTTCGGAGCCGAAAATGAGCAGTGCCAGGTTTCTGAGAAAAAGCATCAACCCGAAGGTCCCTAACAATTGCGCCACCATGGGCCCTCTGAGAAGAAATTTTATGAATCCGAAATAGCAGATGACGCCCAGGAGGAAACCAACGGCTGCAGCCACAGGCAGGGTGAAGAGCGGATCGATCCCTAAACCCTGGGCGGTGAGGAGACCGGTATACATGCCGATCATCAGGAATTCACCATGGGCGAAATTCACAATGTCCATCACCCCGAAAATGATAGTCAGCCCTAATGCGACAAGGGCTAAAATCATCCCGATGAGCAGCCCGGCAAAAACAGATCCTACGAGGATATCCATGATAAACCAGAAACCTTGAAAGGACGTCCATCCCCCCTGACTACGATAGGAAAATGTTGAGGAGATGGACGTTTTGAGCCATTATTAAAATCCGGCAAATGGAAAAATCATATCAGCCGAAGATACGTCAAAGGGATAAACAATTTCCAGCCCTATATTTCCGTCTTTTCCCTTCTGATACTGGCCAATCAATCCGGAGCCCAGGACGTTCTGTCCCAATTCATCGCCCGAAGTGGAAAATTTTATCCCCTGCCAGGGCACAACCAGCTCCTTGCCGGGGATATACAGAGAATTGGCAGCCGCCTGGATGGCATCGGGTTTTGTGGAGCCGGCTTTTTCAAGTACGGCTACCCACGTCTGAAGGCCGGTAAAGGCCCTTGCCGAAGCACCGCCCAGGTCGTTCCCTGTCTGTTTCTTATACAGAGCGTTGACCTGGCCGGCCAGTTTCTTGATTTCAACCACTTTGGGGAGAAACACCGTCCGGGTCAATATGCCGTTGATACTGTCTCCAAGTGTTTCGCGGAATTCGGGTTTCTCAAATCCGGCATCCTGCCCCCAGATAATTTTGGGGCGGGCCTTCTGGGCATGAAGCGTCTTGACCATCAGGATGGCATCTGAAGTATACGAAGCAAAAAGCATCACGTCCGCCCTGGAGGCCTTGAGGGATCTGACTTCACTGGAAAGATCCGCCGATTTGGCTGCATAGAGAAGGGACTTTTTCAGATTGAATCCATATTCCCTGGCAAAATCCTGAATCAGTCCGGACACGTGGGAACCCCATTCGGTTTTTTCACACGCGGATGCCAGATTCATGATCTCTTCCTTCGGGACGGCGGCAACCCCCTTCACCTTTCCTTCTGTAAGGCCCACGAGTAATTCAAAAAGATCTTTGGTAAACCATTTGTCATGGGGAGTCGTCCGCCAGAACCATTTGAACCCTCTCTGGGTCAGGGAAGGGGAAGTGGAGGACCCGTTGATCATGGGGATGCCGTACTGTTCGCACACCGCACTTACCGTTTTGGTCACCGAGCTGAAATAACACCCCAGAATTCCGTCTACTTTATCGTCCAGGATGAGCTTTTTAGCCTGGTCGGCGCCGATCGTGGGATTCCCCTCGTGGTCTTTGAAGATGAGCTTTATTTTTGCGCCTCCAAGGCTTTTCACCCCGCTGTTCCGGGCCATGGTCATGGGCAGGTCAGGCATTACATTATTCGCGATTTCCGCCGCTAATTCCGCTCCGGCTCTGAGTTCCCGACCTGCCGCGGCAGCGCCTCCGGTAAGCGGATAAATGACGCCGATTTTTATTTCCTCCACGGCCGTTGCGCCGGTCGGCGCCATGAGCCCCATCACTGCCAGTGCACCAAAAACAAACATCCAGGTTTTCGCAAACTTTTTCATACAATACCCTCCTTTGTTAAAGTAAAGTCAGTCGATCATCCTTAAGATCCGAGACAAACATGTATCCCGGCGCATGGGTAATCACCAGAGGCAGATCTGTAGAGGTCGCAGCCAGTGTAGAGGTGACTCCGCACGCCCAGAACACCGGTATTTCGCCGGGCAGAATGCTGACAGGATCACCAAAATCGGGGACATCCAGATCCTTGATGCCAATCTCTTCAGGCGATCCCATGTGGACAGGCGCCCCATGGGTCAAATGAAAGCGAGTGGTCACCTGGACGGCGCGAACCGCCTGATCGGGTTTCATCGGTCGCATACTGACGACCAGCGGGGAGGAAAAAGGACCGGCGGCACTGCATTCGCGGTTTGTGATGTACATGGAGACGTTCTTTCCTTCCTCAAGATTCCTCACCGGGACTCCGGCATTCAGAAGGGCATTCTCAAAAGAGAAACTGCACCCGAAAAGAAAACTGACCATTTTTTCATGCGCCACATCATATACCTGATCGGCCTCATTTTTGAACTTTCCTCTTTCAAAAATCCTGTAAAGAGGCAGATCTGTTCGAAGGTCAGCGCCCTGTGCGATGTTAGGTTCCCATATCCCGGGTTCCAGTACGTCCAGAATTGGGCACGGTTTGGGGTTACGAACGCAGAAGAGGAGGAAATGGAAGGCCGCATCCTCGGGAAGCATGACGAGATTCGCCTGCACATACCCTGGCGCCTCCCCGGAGGTTGGTTCTTTCCATCGGCCATCTCTGATCTTTTTCCGCAGGCGAGAGGACGTCAATTCAGAATTCATGGCTGGTTTCTCCACGTGTGTCTGTTTATATAAGTGCTTTAGACTTTTTATTCATCTTACTTGTATTACAATACCTTTTTTCGAATGTGATCGATCCCTTTTTCCATTCGTTGCAGAACCTTTTTACTTCCGAGGACGTCCATCACCTCAAAGAGTCCCGGGCTTGCTGTTTTTCCCGTTAAGACCATTCTAAGAGGCTGGGCAATATTCTTAAAGGGTATATCCTGCTCCTTCAGAAATCCCGCCAAGCACTCTTCAAGGGCGTTCTTTTCAAAGGTTGCAAGTGCGGTAAGTTTCGGGTACAAACCTTCAAGGTAGGGCAGAATTTCGGGTTGCAGAAATTTTTTGTCTCCTTTTTCCTCAAACGTTATATTTTCCTCGAAAAAGAAACGTGCCGCTTCGGCCATTTCAACCAGGGTTTTGCTTCTCATTTTCAGGAGGGATGCCACTTCTTTCAGTTTTTCCGTATCCAGATCTTCAAAACCGATGCGTTGGAGAAAAAGTTCGAGTTCCCCGGCGAGAAAATCGTCTGAAGCCTCTCGTATATACTGTGCATTCAGGTCCAGAAGTTTCTCATAGTTGAAGACGCCGGCAGCTTTTCCAACGCTTTCCAAGGAGAATTTCTCCACGAGTTCATCAATGGTGAATTTTTCCTGGTCTCCATAAGACCATCCGAGGCGTACAAGTGCATTCAGCAGTGCATGGGGGAGATACCCCATTTCCCTGTATTCAAGCACAGACATGGCCCCGTGGCGTTTGCTCAACCGGGCTTTGTCAGGCCCTAAAATCATTGGGACGTGTGCGTAACGGGGAAGAGGTTCACCAATAGCGTGATAAATCCGGATCTGCCTCGGAGTATTGTTGACGTGGTCATCCCCTCTGATAATGACGTTTACCCCTAAGTCGATATCATCGGCGACCACAGCCAGGTGATAGGTGGGACTGCCGTTGGACCTGCGTATGATTAAATCATCCAGCTCCTCGTTGTCGAAACTGATGGGGCCTTTAATGAGATCTTGAAAGCGGGTCTTCCCGGTCAAAGGGGTTTTTAATCTGACCACGGAGCCTGGCCCAGGTCCCAGCCCAAGATTCCTGCATTTACCATCATATTTCGGTTTAAGTCCTTTTTTTTTCGCCTCTTCTCTTCGCGTATTCAGTTCCTCCTGAGAGCAGTGGCAGTGATAGGCCAGCCCCTTCTTCAGGAGTTTTTCAATGAAGGCGTTGTAAAGGTCGTACCTTTTCGACTGGAAGTAAGGTCCCTCGTCCCAGGTCAGTCCAAGCCATTCCATAGATTCGATGATTGCCTTTGTGGCCTCTTCTGATGATCTTTCTTCATCGGTGTCTTCTATACGAAGAATAAATTTCCCCCCGTTCTGTTTCGTGTAAAGCCAGTTAAAAAGCGCGGTTCTTGCGCCGCCTATGTGAAGGTATCCGGTGGGGCTCGGTGGAAAACGAGTTACGATATGTGTACTGTCCATGTATGAGAAAGCGACCTCCTTTTAAATTAGTCGGGCGAATAAACCCAGTTGCAGCGTATGGGCATTGCATTCGGGGCATCGAATCTTGGATGGAGCAGTTCATGCTCCAGTCTCAACCAGTTATAGGCAGCTTTTACTTTTCTCAGTTTCCCGTCATCAGGGGGCCTGGAATGGTGCGTATAGCTATAATATGCTTCCAGAATTCCAATCTGAACATCATCAACCGCATAGAGGTAATCGGATTTCAGGAAGCCACCTATCACGTTCTTCTGCTCCGCAATGCACTGGGCCAACTCATCGGAGAACTGGATCAGGAAAAACTTGGAAACCCCTCTCTCGGAATATCGGTACATGACTCTTGATTCGGAGCTGGATAAAAATACCGTTGAAACAAAGGGGAGTTGTTTTAATAACTGTGCGGCAATGAGCCCTGCGGTTCGACGGCCTCCGACGGAATGATGGCAGCCGTAATATTCAAACAATTTACTCTGCAGTATGCGTCCCTCCTTATCTCCGTTCTCATAAAGGTTAGATTGGATGTACCGAAGGGATTTTGCCAGATCCTGGGCGGCATCTGCAATGGGCCAGTCTATTTTCACGTGAAAATGTGTGAGGGAGTACCTGTTTTTTTTCTTTACGCCGGGATCTTGTTGAATGAGGAGGGCATAATCCACATCCAGAAGTTGCTCAATAAGATTGAAGAAATCCGGACTGTCAAAATGCCTCAGGTTTTGACGAAACTGCCTGTAGAGAGGAAATTCCGCAAGGTACTTCATGTTTTCTTTGACCACGCTGTTCTCTGGGAAAAAACGAATATAATTTTTCAGATGATCGCTAACGGTATCTTCACAAAAAATAACGAGGAATGTATTGAAATGGTCTGACTCCTTTTCCATTTTTTTTGATTTTGGCTTCAATTCGGATTTTTCCACAAAATAGTATTCCGTGTTGTGCTCTCTGAATTTCAAAAAGGAATCAATCAGTGCGATTTTCATTAAGCGACGTTCCAGACTGTCTCTCAGAATATCATAAATAGATCTTCTCAATTTTCCAAAGTAACTGAGGTGTTCCCTGTATTTCCACATAGTCTGTCAGCGCTCGGGTAGGAGAGAGTTTCGGTTCAGCAAAACATTCCAGGAAGTTAACCACATAAACGCACCCCTTGGATGCCTGGTAAAGGGTTCGTTTTCGTTATCTGTCATTATTCAGTATATATAAAAATATCAATCAATTACTCAAAATGTCAACAAAAAAATAATTTCACGGGGTGGTTACCTTTTCTGGAACGGGCGGGAGGGGGTTCCTGATTGCCCATAACCATTTTCTGTTGAAAATCTNGTAAGTTAAAATGGAAGGAGTTGCGAAAAGGTTTAAAGATGGTTATAACTCCAAGGAATTTATCCGTTAAGATTTTTTAAAAGACTGACGCCAATGAGAATTGCTGGATAAATATAAAAATTCTTGACAAATCGTCTGTTTTTTATGTAATCAGTTCAATTGTTCGAAAAAGGTCAGGGTAGGCCTTTGAGCGGGCGAAGGTTGAATCAAATGATAGTTGATTTTACAGCGCTTTTACAGGGAACGCATCTGTTCACTGTCACGCTTACTCCCGTCTGGTGGCAGAGTAGAATCTCGGATCACCAGGTTATAGGCCTTGAAAAACCTGTTATTGCAGCATTAACTGTATGTTAAGACCGGATTAGAGGAATGATTTTTAATACTAATTTTAAACATGAACCGTCTGGTGGCCTCCGATTTTATCCTATGGCTGAGACGGTTGCACGGAGTTCAATGTGAATTATGGCTGTACCTAAGAAAAAACGATCTAAATCAAAACGCGGAAGTCGTCGTTCCCACGACTCCATTTCATTGACCAGTGCCGTATTGTGTCCACAGTGTCATGAACCTGTACTCCCCCACCATGTGTGTCCTGCATGCGGGACCTACAAAGGTCAAACCATAATCAAGACAGAAGAGAGCTGACATGAACGTAGCCGTTGACGCCATGGGAGGCGATAATGCTCCCGAAGTGGTTGTTGAGGGCGCAGTTGCTGCTGTTTCTGAACTGGGCATTCCTGTCACCCTCGTAGGGCGTCGGGAAAAACTGGGAAAAATTCTCGACGCTTACAAGACATCGGATCTGATCTCCGTGCATCATTGCGAAGATATGGTGCATATGGATGAGACTCCATTGAAAGCTGTTCGGCAAAAAAAGGATGCGTCTATCAGGGTGGCTTTCGATCTCGTAAAAAGCGGGGCCGCCGATGCGGTGGTCAGCGCGGGGAATAGCGGCGCGATTCTTGCCGCGGGAGTCCTCATCCTCGGACGTATTAAAGGTGTCGACAGGCCTGCCATCGCCAGCATTGTTCCCACTGAAAAAGGGCCCGGCGTTCTTATCGACGTGGGAGCGAATGTGGATTGCAGGCCTACTCACCTCTTTCAGTTCGGCGTTATGGCACAGGCGTTTGCAAATTCCTGTCTCGGAATTGAGAACCCGAGAATCGGTTTGCTCAGTATAGGTGAAGAAAAAAGTAAAGGCAATGAACAGGTGCGTCTGTCCCATCGTCTATTCAGAGAAAGTTCCTTGAATTTTGCCGGAAATGTTGAAGGCCGCGACCTCTTTGATGGGGATGTGGATGTGATTGTCTGCGACGGTTTTGTAGGAAATGTGGCTTTAAAGGTTATTGAAGGAGTTGTCGAGGCCATCAGTAGGAACGTAAAACATGAACTTGAAACTTCTGAAACAGACCCATCCGTTGCTTTGTTGTGCCAGAACCTCATTAATCGTTTCAAGCAAAAGCTGGATTATGAAGAATATGGCGGAGCGCCGCTATTAGGTATTAAAGGAGTGGGAATCGTTTGTCACGGGGGTTCTTCTTCCAAGGCTATAAAAAACGCCATCAGGGTAGCTGCGCAATATGCTGACAACCGCATCGTGGACAAAATGAGTCTTGCACTGGGGGCAATCACAGAAGGGTAACAATAGACAAGAAGGATATTTCATGAAGGATTCTCATTCAAGAGTTGTTGTTATAACCGGCGGTTCCAAAGGAATAGGACGTGCTGTAGCGAACAGATTTGCAGAAGAAAATGCAAGGCTCATCCTCGTGCATTATGATGCGGATGATTCCGCTTCTCTGGAGACATTGAAGCAATTGTCTGAAAAAGGTGTTGAGGCAGTAAGTTATCGGGTAGATGTATCCTCTTTTAAAGCGGTCGAAGAGCTCTTTTCTGAAATCTATGCGAAATTTGAAAAAATAGACGTCCTTGTAAATAATGCCGGAATTACAAGAGATGCCCTGTTCATGCGTATGACTGAAGAAGCCTGGGATACGGTTTTAAATATTAATCTGAAGAGCGTTTTCAACTGCACCCAGTCCGTCATTCGCGCCATGGTAAAACAACGGCANGGAAGAATTGTNAATGTTTCCTCNGTGGTTGGCCAGATAGGGAATCCAGGCCAGGCAAATTATTCCGCTTCCAAGGCCGGTGTCATGGCTTTTACGAAGACCATTGCCAAAGAGGTAGCCAGCAGAGGGATCACGGTAAACGCCGTAGCACCGGGATTCATCCTTACGGAAATGACGGAAATTCTTCCCGATAAAGTCAAAAATTATTTCATGCAACAGATACCTTTTGGAAGAATGGGAAAACCGGAGGAAGTGGCAGATGCAATCTATTGGTTGTGTTCTGAGCAATCAAGTTATATTACCGGACAGATCATTCACGTGAATGGCGGGATGTATATGTAGCACATAAAAAAAGCAATTAGCCATTAGCTGTTAGCAATTAGCTGCATAATATAAATAGTGCCTGAACGAAAACCCTGTTCAGGCATGATTTTGGGTTTTGGGTTTTGGATTTTGGATTAATGGAAACAACTCCAAATTCACTAAAACCTCATGATTGGTGTTGTGTTCAT
>BS_KBA_SWE02_21mDRAFT_10000408_pt1 | contig 15934 bp, 11 predicted proteins | sample BalSeasSWE02_21m_FD_9196 | JGI IMG/M metagenome (IMG submission 9196)
CGGCCCCTCTCCCAGAGGGAGAGGGGAGACAGGCGGCATCAGTGGTTTTCTCCCCTCTCCCTCTGGGAGAGGGGCCGGGGGTGAGGGCAATTCTTAACCACCAGGTAGAGACCGTGGTCGGTACTGACTGGTGCCAAACCTCGCAGGTCTCGAAGACCTGCGAGGTTTATCACTACCTGCGGTCTCACTATTCCAATTTCTATTATTTTCAACCAAGAGGAGATTGTTCCAATGTTAATACCTAAAAAATCCCTAACTCCAGGGTTTACTCTCATTGAATTATTAATCGTCATGGCCATTCTGGGCATGTTAGCCGCGTTAGTAGGACCCACCATTTTCAAAAAATTTGCCGGGGCCCAACAGGATAATGCTAGAGTGCAAATTCGTATGATGGAGTCGGCTTTAGACCAACATCGTTTAGATACCGCTAGATATCCAGACTCGTTAGAAGGTTTGATTAAAAATACCGTAAATAATCCTCGTTGGGATGGACCTTATTTGAAACAAGGTTTACCGAAAGACCCTTGGGGTAATGATTACCAGTATAAGAAGCCAGGTGAGGAGGGGCGGGAATACGATTTATGGTCCTTCGGCGCGGGTGGTCAACCTGGCGGCGTGGGAGAAGATGCGGATATTACCAGTTGGGGAGAGAAGAAGAAGTGATAAGTACTGAAGCAGAAATTCGGTGGTATTTTCCCTCACCCCTCTCCCAGAGGGAGAGGGGCGAAAGAAAATACGAGAAAATTTATGCTTCAGTACTTAATCGGAGGTGTGGTCATTCCCATCACCTAGGACTGGCAGTCCTTTGAGGACTGCCAGTCCTGACCGCGTGAATCCCCATATTTCATCACTATCCAATCGTTAACCAGATTTCGGTGACTTATTCTCTCCTTCCAATAATCGGCAATCTCTCCAAATTAATGGAGGTCTTAACTTTCAATAAGTCACCAAGGTTCCAAGTTTCTTAAACCTCAAAGGTTTAGGAAACTTAGGGACCACCAATAAATAGATGGTCCATTTAATCCCTCACGTCAAGGCAACCACCAGGGCTTGTCCCTACTAAGATGTAATAATTGGGGTCAGAGTAAAATTAATTCTGCTTGGCTGCTAGAAAAACCGCCAACGCCATGAAGTCACGTTGGAGTAGAGGCTTTGGTTGGAGTAGAGGCTTTAGCCGGTAGGGGTTGGCACCCCATTAAAGGTCGTCGAGGCCGGCCCACCGGCTAAAGCCTCTATTCCAACAGGTTGGTTCTCGTTCCCACGCTCCGCGTGGGTTGGAGTCCAAGACATGTCTTGGACTCCACGCTCCGCGTGGGAACGAGCAGAAATGCAGTTGTGTGCATAGAGTAGCCTTACCAAGGAGGGGTTGGGGGTGGTGGTGTTAACCGTGCGTAAGGTGAGTTATTAAATGAAATTCGTCAGGCGACTAATGGAGGCTAGGTGTTTGGAAGCGACAAATTTCAACGAGAAGTGGCTTTAGCTATTGGGCGTAGAACTTGGCGTGGTGTACCAGGAAGACCATAAAAAGCCCATTTGGAAGAAGGACAAGGAACACTTCCATTTTGAGGGTAAAAGTGGTTTCAAACATAAATGTGGTCGGTCCCCTATTTCTTCTGCTTGCCGACTTTTGATGGCAGTATTACTCTGAAATGTCGGGACTGGATTGCCGACCTACGTTCTTCAGACGACCCCCAGAGGGAATTTGCCAGAAGGTGCGTGATGGCGCAACCAGACGCGCCTAACGCACCCTACGCTCGCTAACCCGACCTACACACTGAGTGTGAATTATCGGTTTTAAACTTTTAGGGAGTTTGAGTTATGAAAAAAAAGATATTGGTTTGTGCCATCGCAACGATTTTGAGCAATTCCGCTTATTCCCTGACGGATGTCGAAAAAGCCCGCCTGGAAGTGTTGCGTGGCCTTTCCCTGGAGGATTTGCAGGAAGTCGAAATTAAATTAGATGACGTATTTGATGTTTTTGACGGCTTGGTCAAGTCGCAAAGCGTCAAAGTCGCTTCCGGTTTTCGGCAAAACACCGCCACCGCGCCCGCTTCCACCACGGTGATTACCGCGCAAGACATTGAAGCGATGGGCGCACGGAGTTTGAATGAAATTCTCGAAGCGGTGCCGGGTATGCACATCACCCTGTCGGAAGTGTGTTTTACGCCACAGTACGACGTGCGCGGTGTGCATTCCGCCATCAATTATGAAGTGCTGATGATGATCAACGGCATTCCCGTGAAAAACGTGATGGATGGCAGTCGCGGTACCTGGTCTGCGCCGCCAGTACAGATGATTCAGCGCATTGAAGTGATTCGCGGTCCCGGCTCGGCGCTGTATGGCGCGGACGCGGTATCGGGGGTCATCAATATCCTCACCAAAACGGCGGCGGATATGCCGGGTACGGAAGCGGGGCTGCGCTTGGGTAGCTACGACACCTATAACCCCTGGTTGCAGTACGGCGGCAAAGTCAAGGGCTTTGATTTGGCGTTCGATTTGGATTATATGACCACTGACGGGCATCAGGAAACCATTTATCAGGACGCGCAATCCATACTGGATCAAGCGACCGGCACGCACGTCAGCGAAACGCCGGGGCGTGTCTATTTGCAACAGCGGCAACTGAATCTGCGTGCCAATGCTATCAAGGGCAATTGGCGCATGGATGTGCATTGGTTGCGCAACCGCAATCTGGGTGCTGCTCTGGGCACCCTTGCTATGGTGAACCCGGAAGAATATTACGAGTATGATCAGATACAAGCCGATGTGCTGTACCACAATCTACAGGTGGGCGAGCATTGGGAAACCAGCGCACAATTCAGTTACCGCGACATGGCAGAGGATCGGTTTAACGCGTATTCTACCCGCCCTGGCGCGATCCTCAATGGTGAGTACCTGCCTTATGGCCAATCCAACAACTTGGGGGATCATCAGCGCGACACTCGTTTAGATTTGACTGCCAGTTATCGCGGCTTGAACCGCCATGTGTTACGTTTTGGTAGCGGTTATTTGTATACCGACCTGCACAAGATGCCCTGGTCGCTCACGCTGCCGGACACACAACAGCCGGTCATGGTGGATGCGCGAACTGTGGGGTTAATATTACTACCTGAAAATATCCGCGAAAACCGCTACCTGTTTGCGCAAGATACCTGGAATTTCGCGCCCAACTGGGAATTGACGCTGGGTGCGCGTTACGACTGGTACTCGGATTTTAACAGTACCACCAATCCACGCGCCGCGCTGGTGTGGCAAATTAACCCGCGTTTAACCTCCAAGCTACTATACGGCACGGCATTTCGCGCGCCATCTTTCATCGAAATGTATGTACCGCCCAATTCTACCGTGGTTGGCAATCCCAACCTGCAAGCGGAAACCAACACCACCTGGGAACTCGCCTTTGATTACCGTGCCAGCGATAACCTGAACTTAACGCTCAACCTGTTTCACTACCAATTCAGCGACAAGATTCAACGGCGCTTCATTACGACGGGGCCCGGCACGACCCTGGCGACCGACAGTACGACCCTCGGCGGGATTTATATGTACGACAACTTCGGCACCCTGAAAGGAGAGGGTTTTGAAGTGGAAAGCCGTTGGAAAATCAATAGTAAATCCAGCCTGTTAGCGAATTACGCCTATTCTCAGGCGGAAGATGGCGATGGCGTGGCCGCGGGCAATTATCCGCATCATAAAATTTATCTGCGCCACGACTGGCTACTGGGTAATAGTTGGTTTCTCGATACTCGCGTCAATTGGGTTGCCGACCGCGACCGTCCGCTGGGCGATAAACGTCCGCCAATGGAAGATTATGTCGAATTGGACCTGACGTTGCGCTACAAAAACGTGTCCGCGAAAACGCCATGGAACATCGCCGTCGGTGTGCGCAATGCCCTCGACGAAGACCGCCGTGAACCTGGCGACCCGCGCTTAATCGGCGATTACCCCAAAGCCGGGCGCGAATGGTTTGGTGAAATTCGTTATCAATTTTAATCAGTCAGGAGGGTTTCCATGTTCAAAAAATTATTTTCCATCGCCAGCCTAACCTTAGGCCTGGCATTCTCTGCCTTTGCCCTGGATGCTGCGAAGGAATACGAAATCAAAGCCGCGTATTTACTCAATCTCGCTAAATTCGTCACTTGGCCGGACCGTTCCTTTAAGAGTGCTAACGCCACCTTCTATATTTGTGTTCTGGGCAAAGACCCCTTCGGCGAACGGCTTGACGTGGTTATCGCCAACCAGAGCATTTTTGGCCATCCGGTAGCGGTGCGCCGGATTGCTACGGTTGCCGAAGCGCAGGGATGCCACAGCGTGTTTATCAGCGATTCCGAGCAACTTCGGATGCCGGCGATTTTCGCCGCGTTAAAAAACCAACCGGTGCTGACGGTCGGTGATATAGACAATTTCGTGATTCAAGGCGGGATGGTGCAATTCTTTCCGCGCGACAACAAAATCCGCTTGATGTTAGACCCGGAAGCATTTTCCGATGCCAGCTTGAAAGCCGGCTCTCGCTTGATGCAGCTTGCGCAATTAGTTAAAAGTAAAAACCAATAGGATTTTTACGATGAAAACCTCTACCGCGATATTTGGAGTAACCCTGTTAATCAGCGCCAATGCGCTGGCTTTAAGCGACGCCGAGTAATAGCGAGTAAAATAGGGGACCGACCACGTTTTCTCTTAAGAACTCACCTTACGCACCACCACCCCCAACCCCTCCTTGGTAAGGGTACGCACTACCGGCACCGCCAGGATACCCCCTCCTTGGAGTAGAGGCTTTAGCCGGTTGGGGTTGGAGTAGAGGCTTCAGCCGCAATGCCATTAAGTTAAGGTCGGGTTACGGCGTTGAGAGATTTGACAACTTTTCGAAAGTTGTCAAATCTAAACCCAGGGAGTCCAAAGCTTCAGCTTTGGCAACGCTCGTCCAAATCTGAAGGTTTGGACTCCAACTCGGCTTAACTTAGGAACCACCAATAAATAGATTGCCCATTTAATTCCTCACGTCAGGGATTACCCCAACCAGGAGTACAAAGCGCCGCTTTGTAACAAAACTCCGCTTTGTACTCCTGAAGCTTTGTTAAGTACTAAAGCAGAAATTCGGCGGTATTTTCCCTCACCCCCGGCCCCTCTCCCAGAGGGAGAGGGGCGAAAGAAAATACCAGAAAATTTATGCTTTAGTACTTAGTGTACCTACCGCCGGCCGGCTAAAGCCTCCACTCCAACGGAGTCTTAATTTCTTAACTTAATGGCAGTGCGGCTAAAGCCTCTACTCCTTTTGGATAAAATTGAACCTTCAATGTTCTCGTTCCCACGCTCCGCGTGGGAATGCCGTGGAGACGCTCCGCGTCGAGCGTGGGACACGCGGGACGCCGAGCGTCCACTCTGCATTCCCACGCGGAGCGTGGGAACGAGAAAAAGGGTATCCTGGCGGTGCTGGTAGTGCGTACTCCCCTCCTTACCAAGGAGGGGTTGGGGGTGGTGGTGCGTAAGGTGAGTTATTTATTGACGGTCCCTTAGCTACCCAATAATCGACGAATTTCATTCACCAATTCCTCACGAGTGTAAACCCCTTTTTGAAAAATAGTGACGACATGACAGGCTTTTAATCGTAAACGGTCTTCTACCGTCAAATCTTCTGCGGTGAGGACGATAATGGGTACGGCAGGATAATTTTTATGTAGTTTACCAACAAATTCAAAACCGTCCATTTCGGGCATTTCTAAATCCGATAGAATAATATCTGGTGATTTCTTTTGTAAATAACTCAAAGCTTTTCGTGCATTGTCCGCTTTAGAAACTCGCCAGCCTTCTTTTCGTAACATCCGTCCTACCATATTCAACGTAACGGCATCGTCATCTACTACCATAATCAGACGATTCTCTTCGTTTAGAGAGATGCGGTATTTGCGCAGTACCGCCGACAATTGTTCACGCGAAATCGGTTTGATGAGATAATCGGAAGCACCTAACGAGTATCCCATATTCTTGTCTTCGATCATGGATAAGATAATAATCGGTGTATTAGCTAATTTATGGTCAGTTCGCAAATGTGTTAACACTTCCCAGCCATCCATCCGTGGCATCATCACATCTAAAATAATGATGTCTGGTAAAAAATTTTTGACCATTCGTAAACCTTCTTCTCCACTTTCGGCTAATTCTACTTGATAACCTAATTTAGTTAAAAATCGTTTTAATAGAGACCGTACCGCAGGGTCATCATCAATGGCTAACACGAGGCTCCCATCTTCTAAGGTGGAATCATCTGACGGGTTAACCATAATAGATTGATTGACCATGGTAGATACTTTTGCCGGTAGTCGCACGGTAAAAACATTACTGGCATCCTCTGCGCTATCCACTTTAATTTCACCGCCCATCATCTGAATAAAGTATTTGGTAATGGCTAATCCTAATCCTAATCCGCCATATTTACGAGTGGTAGAAGCATTGGCTTGCGTAAAAATTTCAAGGACGCATTGTTTTTGCTCTGGAGTCATTCCAATCCCATTATCACGCACTTTGAATAGTATCCAATCGTTACCGTCAGTTTCAGTTTCACGCAAGGCGGCTAAATAGATAATTTTTCTGTTAACGTTGAATTTAGAGGCATTACTCAATAAATTGAGTATAATTTGACGAATTTTAGTCAAATCTGCCTGCATTTCTCCTAAATTAGGAGATAATTGAACTTCTAATTCATGATTATTTTTGATCAATAATGGTTTGATGGTTTGAATAATATCATTAACCATGTGAGGTAAAGAGAACGTTTCTATATAAAGTTCCATTTTACCGGCTTCAATTTTAGAAATATCTAATATATCATTGATCAGACTGAGTAAATGTTTTCCAGCTTGGTGAATTTTAGCTAGATCGCCACTTAAACTATTTGAACCAATATCAGCGACTTCTTCTTGTAACATTTCGCCATAGCCAATAATTGCGTTTAACGGGGTCCGTAATTCGTGGCTCATACTGGCCAAAAAACGACTTTTAGCTAAATTCGCCGACTCTGATTCTTGTTTAGCTTGTTGCAAAGCTTCTTCTGAAGTTCGGACCGCTTCTAGCATGGCATTAAACCCTTCGGCTAACAGCGCAATTTCATCTTGACCAATGACTTTTACCTGTATTTGCCGTTGCCCGGCTTGAACTTGTTTGACAATGGCGGTGAGGTTTTCAATGGGACGAACAATGCGTTTACTGATCCAGATTGCGAGCAGTAGCGCAATGATGATGGCTAGTCCCGAAATCACACTGAGGACCGTTTGAAAGGTAATCACGTTCAGTAATACTTGGTGAGTAGGTTGTTGAACTATTAAAGTCCAACGACCTAACCCAGGGACCGCAATTTGTTGAAATGACAAAAATAATTGATTATTATCGAAGTTCCCAGTGGCTTGATTAAGAATAAATGGTGCCAGGTCCGGGTGGTCACGAATTAAGTTATGACCAGTATTTAAATCATTGGGGCCGCCCCAACGTTTAGACTCCTCTGGGTTTGTCAAGTAGTAACCGTTGGCATCTACCAGCCAATAATCTTTTACGGTTTGCAAAAAACTGTTGGCCAATACATTCACAATTACCATGCCTGCTCTACTTCCCTCTGGATAAAAGACGGCTTTCGCATAGCGCATCACTGGCTGGTGAGGAACTTCGATGCGACCATGCTCTTGATTCAAGTCTAAGGGTGACACAAAAATTTCATCGGGGCCTAATTTCATGGTTTGAACAAAATAATAACGGTCCGATTTATTCTGTAATTGAGTTTGCTCAACTATCCAACTGTGCCCAGTCTTATCGGTATTGACTCTGACTATTTCTTGTCCGGTTTGGTCTAAATAACGGACTTGATAGTAATTTCCACGACTTTGAGAGAAGGCTAAAAACTCTTGTTCTACCGCTTGTCGCTCCATTTCTACCGTAGGTGCTGTTGGCGTAGTTTGTCGGGCGTATAAATACTCTTTAAGTGACTGATTATGACTTAAAAATACAATATCTTTTTGCACAAAAATTAACCAATTTTCAATCGTATTTTTCAGGCGTTTGAGTATTTCCATCTGAGTATTCAATTTACCTTCACGTAACGCTTGACCAGACATTTGAATCGCATACCAGCCAACTATCATCGTTGGAATGAGGGCGATGATGAGAAAATTTAAGATTAACTTACTGTGAATGCGTTGATAAAATTTCATGTTAGGGTAACCAAGGTGACTGCTTTAGATTTAAGAATATTGGGTAAACTTCAATTTGTCAATTCCTGGTTAATTGATTTAAGTTGCAATTCTAATTCTGCGAATTGTTGCTGTAGTGTACGGAGTTTATTCTTGAACATGGCTTGATTGGCCATATCTTTAGTGGCAACTAATTTAGCGGTGGTTACTTTATATTCGTTTTCCAATTCGGCTTTGGTCGTTTCCAACAGGTCTTTATGTGCTTGCAATTCCATAAGTCTCAATGGTGATGGCAAATTGGAGGAAGACACTGGGGGCGTGTCCGCGATCGTGCTAGATGATAATTGTTTTAAACTTTTCAGCGTGTTAGCCAATTCAGTCGCCAAATCATCGAGGGTCCGATAATATTCCGGCTCGCGGTTTGGTTGCGGTTCCGGCACCCCCAAAGTATAATATCTTCCAGTGTCCTGGTCTTTTAACCAAAATGGGTAGCCACGTAATTCTTGTAATTCGGGTAATCGCTCCAGACGGTCGATAAATTCTTTTTCTACCATAAAAATGCGTCCATAACCGGCACCGACTTGTTGCAGAAAGGTATTAAATTCTAACCGGCACCATTGAGAAGCCAAATAGCCAGGCGATAAAATGAGTAGAAAAGTAGCGGTACTTTTAAGTTGTGTCTCAATGTCGGTCGAGACTGGGCGATTACCGCTTAAATTGTAATTATCCATCCATAACGAAAACGCATCAGCGCGACCTAATTTCTGGCCGAGTAATTTTTTCAAATTGAGAGTAAAGGTAGTGACCCAGCCGCGGTCGGCTCCAACCAAAGGCTCATTGTCCACGCGAGCGTAGCTAATAAAGAGGTCATTTTGGTAATTAGGGATGTAAGTTGGCATAATAGTTATTGGTAATTTGGAGTCCAAATTTTGAAATTTGGATTGCCCAAATCTGAAGATTTGGACTCCAACGCATGTTGGGAAAGAGTGCTCAGATTCATGGTGGTTTGGAGTCCAAATTTCAAAATTTGGATTCCAACCGTAAGTAGCAAATTTAAAATTGGAGCAATAATCACTCCGAGTTTAGGAGTTTAGGACTACCGGACTTTGAATTAATTGGTCATCCAAAACAACTTGATTTCCTTCCAAACGTATTCGTCCTTGGGCAAACCAGTGAATTACTTGCGGATAAATTTTATGTTCTTCTATTAACACTCGGGCCGCTAAACTGTCTTCATCATCTTGGGGTAAAATCGGTACTTTCGCTTGTAAAATCACAGGCCCACCGTCCAACTCCGCAGTGACAAAATGAACACTGGCACCATGCTCGGTCAGCCCGGCCGCTAACACTCGTTGATGAGTATGTAACCCTTTGAATTTTGGAAGCAATGAGGGATGAATATTGATTAAGCGTCCTCGATAATGAGCGACCAATTCCGGGGTTAAAATTCGCATAAAACCTGCCAGTGCCACGACTTCTGGTTGATAGCGATCTATTAGCACTTGCAAGGCTTGGTCAAAAGCTAACCGACTGGAAAATGGACGATGATCTAGCACTGCCGTGGGAATACCGGCCGCTTGCGCTGTTAATAAACCTTTCGCTTCGGCTTGATTGCTAATTACTGCACTCAGTTGGACCAAAGGGTTAGCGGCATCGATCAGCGCGGTTAAATTGCTACCACGTCCTGAAATGAGAACAACCAATCGTAATGGGTTCATACCAGTCCTTGTAAAATAATAGTTTCGGTAGGATGTGCTTGAATTTGACCGATGTGCCAGGCGGTTTCGCCGGTTTGGTGGAGGAGTGTTAAGGCCGGATCCAGATGGTCTGGTGCTACCATAATGACTAGACCGATGCCACAATTAAAGGTGCGATACATTTCTGCCGACGCAATATTACCTTGCTCTTGTAACCAAGTAAAGAGGGGCGGTCGTGGCCAATGGTGGGAATGGATGAGCGCACAGAGTCCGGTCGGTAACACGCGAGGGATATTTTCTAATAGACCACCGCCGGTGATATGAGCTAACGCATGGAGGGGAAGGCGTTGCATCAGTGATAAAATCGATTTGACATAAATACGAGTGGGTGCGAGTAAGACTTCGCCTAAACTATGGCCATAAAATTCTAAATCTAAGGGCGTTTCAGAGACTTCTAAAATTTGTCGAATGAGGGAATAGCCATTAGAATGAGCACCGCTGGAGGCAATGCCAATAATGGCATCACCAGCTTGCACTTTGCTACCGTCAATGATAGCCGTTTTTTCTACTATTCCCACACTAAAACCGGCCAGGTCATAATCTTCGCCGTGATACATGCCAGGCATTTCCGCAGTTTCTCCTCCAACCAAGGCGGCACCAGCCATCTCACATCCTTTGGCAATGCCGGTGATGACTTGGGTAGCGGTTTCTACGCTCAGGGCCCCGGTGGCATAGTAATCTAGGAAAAAGAGCGGTTCCGCACCCGCAGTGAGAATGTCATTGACACACATAGCGACTAAATCAATGCCAATGGTGTCATGTTTATTCATCATCATGGCCAATTTTAATTTGGTGCCCACGCCGTCGGTACTGGAGACCAGCACCGGTTGACGATAACGGTCTAAGGGGATTTCAAATAACGCACCGAAACCACCAATACCGGTTAACATTTCACGGCGAGAGGTACGTGCCGCAATGGGTTTTATTTTTTCTACCAATAAATTGCCGTGGTCAATATTGACCCCGGCGGCTTGGTAAGTGAGAGAGGAAGAGGTTAGGTTATTCATGTCTTAGTTAATGATTTGGGGGTAGTGATGCAACAGGTAGTGGTCAAGACCTGACAGATCTCAATGACCTGTCAGGTTGAAACCACTTTAAACCACTACCTGGTGCATCACTACCACTGTGGGTAATGTGGAATGCCCTCATTCCTGGGAGAGAGGCCGGGAGGCCAATACCATTAAGCTAAGGTTACGGTGTTGGAGTCCAAACTTTAGCTGTGGCAACGCCGTTTCACCTTAACCAGTCTCGTCCAAAGCTGAAGGTTTGAACTCCAACGCCGTAACTTCAGCTTAACTTAATGGCATTGCCCCCTGGCCCCTCCTGGCTAAAGCTGAGAATCTCCCCGGCGATTTAGGGGGTGCTTACTCCCCTCCTTACCAAGGAGGGGTTGGGGGTGGTCATGCGTAAGGTGATTACTGTTAATTAAGTGCGTCTTATGCTTAATTTGCTTCCCAGGAATAATCCACGGTGGCGAATCCTTCTTGATAACCGTACAACTTCATTCGCATCGAATTACGAGTCACGCCTGAAATCTTGATGTACTCGTTGCCTTTATTAATACCATTGCCATTGAAACCAGAATATTCAATGGTGATACCATTATAAAGTTTGCTTTTGACGCGGCTACTGTCGATCAAAGCCCCAATTTTCCAACCCACCAACGGCTCATTGGTATCGGCATCGTACAACTGAATGTCAACATCCACTTTGGAGGTTAAGGAGATGTAAAGGTTTTTCATGCCCGCCGGAATATCACCCGGCACCTCGACCAGCGATTTGTGGGGAATTTGTTGTTTAAAATTGCCATTACCTGCCGCTCTATTGCCGCTTTGATTGCCTTCATAAGAATAGGTGACGGTGGCTTGGCCTTCTTTGTAGCCATAAAATTTCATTTGCAATTTATTGCGAGTGGTACCGGTAATTTTGATATATTCATGGCCATGGTCACCGCAGACGATGCCGTTGTACCCAGAATATTCAATAGTTACACCGTTATAATCTACACTGGCTACGCTACCATTGTCTATCAGTGCGCCGATATTCCAACCAACCAATGGAATATCAGCATCGGCATCAAACAGTTGAATATCGACATCGACTTCGGCATTCAACTCAACATAGAAATTTTTAATGCCTGCGGGAATTTCGCCTGGCACGTCAACCACGGCGCGAGAAGATACAAATTGTTCAAAGGTCCCGCCGCCCATGGCCGCACCTCCTTCAGGAAAGCAAAAGCCACTACAATTTTCTTGGGCATGTAGGGAAGTGAGTGTGGATAATAGGAAAGTTATCCCCAGGGTGGTTTTGAGAATAAAGTATCGCATATTAAGGTCCTCTGTATTTAAACTTGTTAAAATGAATAATAATACCAAACGAAATATTTAGGTGGTCCCGCCAAATTAATAGAGGTCTTAACATTCAATGAGTTACCAAAGTTCAAAGTTTCCTAAACCTCAAAGGTTTAGGAAACTTAGCATCTGCCAAGTTTAGAAACCTTAGCACCTGCCAAGTTTGGGAATTTTGGCCCCCGGCAGTTAGTACCTCCATTGGCTGATAGGGACTACCAATATTTATGTTTGGAAGCAATGGTATGCAAACTATTTACCATGCGTAGTCGATTGAGCCTATTACAATTATAGCTAATGATTTGGTATTTTAAAATAACTTTATATAAAGCAGTATTTACATAAGTGAATTTTAATAGGCTTAAGAAAGACGAGTCAAATTCTTCTCGTTCCCACGCTCCGCGTGGGAATGCCGTTTAGACGCTCCGCGTCGAGCGGCAGCAGGGGACGCAGAGCGTCCCACCTGCATTCCCACGCGGAGCGGGGAACGAGAAAAACTGGCAGAAGCTCTCCGAATCATCCTTAAGAGTTTAAGTCATGGGTGTGTACCGAGTCGTCGTAAATACCGTAACACTTGGCAGACTCTCATAGACACCAAGCCCATTTGGGCTTAAGTTGATAGATCTGGGCAACGTCTTTTTGTGGCCCACCATTTAGGCGGTGAGATAGGTGGGTAACGGTAAACCGCGTGGCCCACCCTACAAATACTAACTACTTTTACTTGGGGCAATATTTCGCCATGAATCGTTCCGTTATCTGTCTCAACCGATTATCCAAAATTCGTAAAACTTGGTCTTGGATAAATGGAGGAACACCACCATAAAAGGCTTGTGCAATGCCTCCGGTAATACACGCTTGAGTGTCGCTATCTCCTCCTAGAGAGATGGCATTTCGAATCGCATCTTCAAAATCTTCTGCTTCCAGAAAAGCACGAATAGCTTGAGGTACGGAGCCCTGACAAGACACATCAAAATCGTAGGTGGGTCGGATAACTTCTAAAGTGGTCTGGAGATCATAACCAAAAGTGTCTTCTATATACTTCTGGATAGCCGTTTTATCGTGGCCAGTTTTCACTAAGAAAATTGCGGCGGCGGTGGCCTGGGCACCTTTGATACCTTCGGGATGATTATGAGTCACTTCGGCACTTTGTTTCGCTTTTGCCAAAACCGTTTCTAAGTTCGCATAAGCGAAACCAACGGGGCTGACTCTCATGGCAGAATCATTGCCGAAACTGTTATATGGTTGACGGCTTTTAGATAAAGCCCACGCGCCGAAACTTCCTCCATACCCGGCATAAGGATAAAGATGATGATATTCCTTCAATTTGTCCACATAAGGGACCTCATTGAGAATACTGTCGGCTAGGGCCACCGTAAGTACGGTATCATCTGTAAAAGTGTTCTGGTAGGGCCCAAACAGTTGAAAATCTTTAAATTTGATGGGACGGTCTTCATATACGGAACCAATAATGTCTCCTGCGATTGCACCTATCATATTATTTTCTAATCCCTTGGTGAATTTAAGCGGTTTAAGTGGTTACTCCAAATCTGGGTAGTCCCTCCAAACTAATGGAGGTGTTAAAATCTAGGAGCTAAGGTGACTAAATTTCACCGGGTCTAAGTTTCAGAAGCCGTTGAAACTTAAGAACTCTTGGGTACACCTAAGTTTCCTAAGCCTGGCAGGCTTGGGAAACTTTGACCTGTGATAACCCATTGAATTTTAACACCTCCATTAGCTTGGAGGGGGACTACCAAACAGTGTATCTAATATCCCTCGCTAAACGCTAAACCAGGAGTACAAGACGAATCTTTGTAACAAAGTTTCGCTTGGTATTCCTGGTTTGGTGTACTTCTGGTTTGGTGGTTTAGAGTTTAGTATTTAAGGCCATTCTTGGCCGGCATTTAAAATAATGAGTTCTACTCGTCCCTTGGTTTTAGGCACGGTTTTGGTGCGAGTATTGGCGAATGAAACCATCCCACTACGTCCTTTGGCCCAGAGACGATTGGAAGCGATGCCACAGTCGACCATGGCTAAACGTATGCTATCGGCGCGACGTTGGGAGACTCCTAAACTATGATCGCGATTATGTAAACCGTCGATTTGTCCTTCAATAATCACTTTCTGATTAGGAGAATTTTTCAAAAATGAAATTATCCGATTGAGGTTGTGAATAGCCGCGGTTACCAATTCAGTTTTGGTATCGAATTGATTGTCTTCAAAAACAAAACTCCAGCCTTGTGCGGTCTGTTTACCTTTGAGAGTTTTAGTCAAATCGGTTAAACTTTGCACTTTGGTTTCTTCACAGAATTTCGCTACTTCTGGTTTCTGAACGAGATTGCGCTGTTGCAGCCATTGGTCCTTGTCGGCTACCGTCGCTTTCTGTTCAGCCACGGCAATGGCTAATTGCGCTTGACGTTGTGCTAAATAGGCTAAGTGTACCTGTTGTGCCGGCTCCTCGGCCGCTTCGGCTTGACGCAAAGTTTGCTCGGCATTAGCTAATTCGGCGGTGGCATACTTGGCTACTAACGGGTTTTTTTGAGCAACCTGATAGGCTTGTTGTGCTGGTTGCAAAATTTCTGTCGTCGGTACCGCAGGTAGATGATTACAGCCATGAAGCATTATCATACTAAGTAGCAATAAGGGCAAAGCATAAAAGTTTCGCACCTCTGTTTTCGAAACATTAATAACAGAGTGGCCGTTGGTTTTGGTCAAGGTCATTTTTCTTCCTCTTCGGTAATAGATTGTTGTATCTGTTTAATGTCTTGTCGAAGTTTAGCCGTAATTGCTTTAGTTTCGGCTAATTTGGCATCCATCGTAGCTTGTTCCGCCAATTGCGCAGCTTGGTCATAGTTGGCTTCTTGTAACGCCGTGTTGGCTTGTTGCCATTTCTCTTGCGCTTGCTGTAATTCAGTAGTGGCCAAGCTGGAAGCGGCTTGCGTTTGAGCGCGTTTAATGGCTAATTCAGCATTGGTCATGGCCTCGGTTGGTGGTTGTCGTGTGGTACCACAACTGTTGATGAATAAAGTGTTGCCGATCAGTAAGATGGTTAAACCAATAGGGTAGCATTTTAAGTGTTTAGTAGTCATCAGTATATTGTCAAACCGCGAAGTTTGACACTCCGTTATATTACCAGAGTCTGCCACTGTTTTAAAGTAGTATATTCTGGAGCAAGGGTTTAGAATTAAGGTAGTGATGCCATCTGGGTGACGGTGCTATCAGGATTGCCAATCCTCAAAGGACTGACAGTCCTCGGTCATCACCCACATTGCCACACTACCAGAATTAATTGGCTAGTACCGTCAACGTTTGTTCTCGTTGCTGTTCGAGTTCTAGGAGTTGATTACCTACTGTCGTCCAAGTAATATCTGGTTGGGAGGCAGGAGGAGGAAGTGGCGGACTAGACATCGTAGCCGACTTAAATTTAGAAAGTTCTTTGGTTTCAGTTAGCTGAGTCTCCTTGGGTGGTGAAATGGGCACCGGTGTGACCACTGTTTTCAAGTTGTCAACCCTAGGTAATGGTAATGGTGGTTGAAATAAGTTTAACAAGTTAGTACGTTCCTGTTCTAATTCAAATAGTTGTGCGGTTAAAACGGACCAATAGACCTCTGGTGGTGGCGGTGGTAATTTGGCCACTTCAGAATCGAAAGTAGGGGAC
>BS_KBA_SWE02_21mDRAFT_10000409_pt1 | contig 15921 bp, 14 predicted proteins | sample BalSeasSWE02_21m_FD_9196 | JGI IMG/M metagenome (IMG submission 9196)
GGCTCATTTTTCACTTTTACCTTCAAAGTCTGAAGGTTGGCCAAAAGCTATTGCCGAACCCATGTTTTTTGGAGTAATACCCATAGGAACTAAAGTTTCGTGCGTGCCTTATATGTTAGACTTTGGTAACCGAGGCATTTTAATGGAAGCTGATTTGAATAAAGATGTCATTCAAATTAAAGAGGCATTAAAAGATAAAATTAGATTGGAAACCATGTCTAAAAAGGCTTCTAACTGGTCTCAAAACTATACTTTAGAGGTATTTGAAACTGAAATTTCTAAATTGATTAATCATTGATGAAAGTATTACAGCTCATAGATTCTTTACATGCTGGTGGTGCAGAACGAGTGGCTGTTAATTACTCGAATTCTTTAGCATCACGCATTGAAACGTCTTTTTTATGTTCAACGCGAGAAGAAGGAATGTTAAAAACAAGTCTTTCTAAAGATGTCCAATATCTGTTTCTAAATAAAAAATCTACGCTGGATATTAAAGCCATTTCAAAACTACATCGTTTTGTAAAAAGGCATAAAATCAATATTATTCATGCCCATGCCTCGTCTTTTTTTATCGCAACGATAATTAAAATATTAAATCCAGAAGTAGTTTTAATTTGGCATGATCATTATGGAAATAGTGAATTTTTAAATAAAAGACCCAAGAAAATATTAAAGATTTGTTCCTTATTTTTTAATCATGTTTTTTTTGTAAACACTAAATTAAAAGCTTGGGCCAAAAAAAATCTTCATGTAAAATCCTCAGCTTTTCTTGCAAATTTTGCAGTTTTAAATATAACTGAGCCGATTACTAATTTACGAGGTGAAGATGCTAAAAGAATCGTTTGTTTGGCTAATTTAAGACCCCAAAAAGATCATATTACACTTTTAAAAGCTTTTCAAATGGTATTTGATAAACATTCTGACTGGACTTTGCACTTAATAGGTCAAGATTTTGAAGACGATTATTCTAATCTAATTAAAAGCTATATTAAAATGGAGGGTTTAGAGCAAAATGTCTTTATTTATGGTAGTTGCCCGGATATTGATTATATTTTATCTCAATCAGCTATTGGTGTCTTGTCATCAAAGTCAGAAGGTTTACCTTTAGCCTTATTAGAATATGGTTTAGCGGAACTGCCAGTAATAGCAACCAATGTAGGTGATTGTAATAAAGTTGTTTCCAATAAGGATGAAGGAATTTTAGTTGAACCAAAAAATGATAAAGTTTTAGCTGAAGCCTTATTAATTTTTATAAATGATCCAGATTTGAAACGAATTGTCGCTAAAAACTTAAAGCATAAAATAGTATCTGATTTTTCGGAATCAAGCACCTTGGAAACACTAATGGAGATCTATAAAAAACACCAAAAATGAGCTTGAATTTATATTATAAACTACTTGTTTTTCATGTCTTTTTAGCGCTGGTAATATTTCTATTAAGCCCATTGGCCACCATATATTTTTTATTCATTACTATTTTTTTTAGTTATAAAATCTTGATGGCTCCAAAAAAAAACAAGTCTTTTTATGTATTAATGGCTTGTGCNTATATNGTNGGTATTGAAGTNNTTTTAAGAATGAATGGAGGTACTTTTTTTTATGAAGCTATTAAATATTTAGTGATTGCATTTATTATGATGGGTTTGATAAGCAATAGTTTTTCTAACCAATCCCTAATATATGTTTTATATATATTGCTTTTAATACCAAGTATTTTTGTAGCCGTTACCGAAATGGGGTTTGAAACAGATATCCGAAGAGCCATAGCCTTTAATTTAAGTGGCCCTGTATGTTTGGGAATAACGGCTGTCTTTTGTTATAAGCGTACCATTACTTTTAAGCAAATTCAAAATATCTTGTTGTTTTTCTTATTGCCCATAGTAAGTATGACGGTGTATTTGGTTTTGTATACCCCCAATTTACAAGANGTTATTACAGGTACTGNATCTAATTTTGAAACGTCGGGTGGTTTTGGTCCGAATCAAGTAGCTACTGTTTTAGGAATTGGTATGTTTATGTTAGCTGTGAGGTTTTTTATATCAAAGGAAACTATTTTTCATAGAATATTCGATTTAGCATTATTATCAATTTTAAGTTTTAGAGCAATCATTACATTTAGTAGAGGAGGCGTCTTAACAGCAATAATAATGATTCTGGGTTTTATTGGATTATATTATATAAAAGTGAACTTAAAAACAAAATTCCGGATTAAGCTGTCTTTACTTATTTTCATGATAGTGATACTTTTTACCTGGTTAATAAGTTCCATACAAACAGGGGGCTTCATAGACAAGCGTTATGCTAATCAGGATGCAGCCGGTCGCGTAAAGGAAGATGTATCAACAGGTCGTTCTGATTTAATAGCATTTGAGTTTGCCGAGTTTGTTGATAATCCATTTCTGGGAATAGGAGTAGGTAAAGTAAAAGAAGTACGTTTAAACGAAACAGGGGTTGAAGCCGCCTCTCATAATGAAATAAGTCGCATTGTGGCAGAACATGGATTATTAGGGGTGTTTGCTTTTTTAATTTTACTGATTACGCCCTTGGTTTATAGAATAAAGAATAAATCGAACTTGTTTTTTTATTCTTTTTATATCTTTTGGTTATTAACTATTAATCATTCAGCGATGCGCATCGCGGCCCCAGCCTTTATTTACGGACTTTGTTTGTTAAACATTAAATATGAAGAAGCTCCTGTACATAGGAAACCATCTATCCAATAAAGGTAAAACCGAAACGACTATTGAAACCTTAAGTCAATCCTTAAGGTTAGAAGGGTATAGGGTTTTTGCCTTTTCAAACAAAACGAATAAACTGGTTCGTCTTTTTGACATGCTTTTTGCTATTTTAAAATATTCCAAAAAAGTAGATTATGTTTTAATAGATACCTATAGCACCTCAAATTTTTATTACGCTTTTTTAACCAGTCAAATATGTAGGTTATTAAAATTAAAATACATTCCTATCTTACATGGAGGCAATTTGCCGCATCGACTAAAAAACAACCCTAAATTAAGTCAAGCGATATTTAAAAATGCCTATAAAAATGTGGCACCATCCTTATACATTAAGTCACATTTTAAAGATTTTGGTTATCATAATTTAATGCNTATTNCAAACAGTATCGAACTTAAAAATTATCCTTTCAAACAAAGAGAGTTTAAAACGCTCAAATTGCTCTGGGTGCGTTCTTTTTCAGAAATATACAATCCGTTACTGGCTGTAAAAATTTTAAAATCTCTTAAGGATAATGGATTAAACGCCTCACTGTGTATGGTAGGACCGGAAGGCGATGGTTCTTTAGAAAAAACTAAAGGTTATGCGAAAGCCTTAGGTGTCGATGTTACTTTTACCGGGAAATTATTAAAAGAAGAATGGATAGATGTCTCAAAAGATTATAATATTTTTCTTAACACGACCAATTTTGATAATATGCCTGTGAGTGTGATGGAAGCGATGGCTTTGGGTTTACCAATTATTTCAACAAATGTTGGTGGGTTGCCTTTCTTAATTGAAAATGAGCATGATGGTATATTGGTTAATCCCAATGACGTTTCAGGGTTTGTGGAGGCTATAAGAGAAATAATAACAAGTCCTGAAAAAGCCATTATGTTAACTCAAAATGCCCGTCGAAAAGTTGAAGCGTTTGATTGGGTTAATATCAAATTGAGATGGATTTCATTATTAAAATAATTCAGTGGCTATAAAAATTAACTTAGTATCTTTATAACCTCTCAATTATAGATTCAAAAATGTTCAAAAAAGGGATTCATTTCAATATTTCAGAGCGTAAAATATTATTACGTGTCTTTGATATTGTTTCAATTTTAGTTGTTTTATACCTTGTAAGTAACATTTTTGTTTTTGACTATTTTACTATCACCAGGGAAAATTGGAGATGGGTTTTCGTGCTCATTCTATACGTTTCCATATTTGGAACTATTTTTGAACTTTATGATCTGCAAAAATCAAGCAAAATTGAAAAGATTTCTACCAGTATTGTGTTCACTGTTTCTGTTACCGTTCTGTTCTATTTTTTAACACCATTTTTTACGCCTCTTCTACCGGAAAATCGGTTGCAAATCATATATTTTTATTTTGCTATTATTTTCGCCTTGTTTTTATGGCGGATAGCCTATTTAACATTTATTGTGTCTCCCAGGTTTTTTAAAAAAGTGCTTATTGTTGGTGAAACATCACATATCAAAAGCATCATAGATATTTTTAATGATTCCGATCCCAATTATAAAATAGTGGGATTTATTAATTGTGAAATAAATAAACAGGACAAGGTTAAATTAAAAGGTATTGTTGAATATAACCCAAAACAGATTTATCAGATTATAAAAGAGGAAAATATTACAGAAATAGTAATAGCCACTTATAATTCTGAAAACATTACACCAGAGATTTATAAAGACCTTATTACCTTATTAGAAGGCGGTTTCCCAATAAAAGAATACACGCAAGTCTATGAAGATATGACGCAGCGTGTACCCGTTCAATTTGTGGGTAAAGATTTTTATAAATACTTCCCGTTTAGCAGAAGTAATCAAAATAAATTGTATTTGTTTTTTTTCCGCTTTTTTGATTTACTAATATCATTTTTAGGTGTTTTATTTGGTTGTTTATTGCTGCCTTTAATTGTTTTGGGGAATCTAGTTGCTAATCGAGGGTCCTTATTTTATATTCAAGAAAGAATTGGTAAAAACGGTCATTTATTCAGAATCATCAAGTATAGAACGATGGTTAAAAATGCAGAAAAAAATGGGGCAGTTTGGGCAAAAAAAGGTGATGAAAGAATAACGCCTTTTGGGAGATTTTTACGAAACTCAAGACTTGATGAGATGCCACAGTTTTTAAATATTTTAAAAGGAGAGATGAGTTTAATTGGTCCCAGGCCAGAGCGTCCTCATTTTGTAAGAGAACTATCTCAGTCACTGCCTTTTTATGAGACAAGGCATATTATTAAGCCAGGTTTAACTGGCTGGGCACAGGTAAATACACGCTATGGTTCTTCGGTTGATGACAGCTTATTAAAACTGCAATATGATTTGTACTACATTAAACACAGAAGCTTCTTTTTAGACGCCAATATTCTTATAAAAACCTTAAGTACCATTATATTCTTTAGAGGGCAATAACTTGTTTGTTAATGTATTTAATGAGATAAATATACCTAATAAAAAGGGCTATTAATAAAGGGATAAGCGAAAAAGCAAAAACCTGAACACCAAGTATCCAATGTAATGTTAATAGGCATAATAGAATGACTAAAAACTTAAGGTATTTAACAAACCAATGTTTTGGTATTTTTTTATAAAGCTGCCCCGTTACAAAAAGATTCAAAGCAAAAGCCCAAAGTAAATTGTAATTTTGATTGGTTGCTTTATGGTCTGTAGCAAACCACAGGAGTAAAATAACAACGCCAATCATACCAGTAAGACTAAACAACGTAACGTCTAACCATCTACTTCTTTGGTTTCTTTTAAAATCTTTATAAGTTATAATGAGTATGAACAGGCCTAGGAGAGCAAAAATAAATAGCGGGCTTATAAAAAAATAGCCTGATTTGGGCTGATTGGTTTGTTTATAAACCAGTACACTTTGGCCAACTACTGCGGTGTTGTTTTCTTTAAAAGTAGCATTTTCAAAAAATGCATGAATAAAGACAGGTAAAAACATGTGTTCTTCAGCAGTGGCATTTTGATCAATAACAGATCCCAGGGCCATATCTATTCCTAAACTTCCCCAGGTGTTCCAATCCAATTTATCCTGTATTAAGGTTCTAAAAGTTTTAGGTTTAAAATCTTTTGGAGGATTGTATTGTATCGCATTATTAGTGGATATATTTAAAACATCCTTAATTTTTGTGGCACAATTATCATAAAAGAAATCATACAAGTAATTTCTGTTTTGTGGTTGATAATTGTTTACTAAATAGTCATAAAGCCTTTGTTTTTGTTTTTGAGTAAGATTTAATATTTGTTCTTCAACAGTCCTGTTTTGCCACTTATAAAATTTCAGAAAATCATAATAATTACTGGCACCAATAGAATAATTTAATTTTCCTCTGGCAAAATTTAAGTAAAAATTGGGGGCCTCAAAATCAAAGCGACCATAATCAAAAGAGATATCCAAATTTTTGAGAGGATCGTTTATTCTTATAGCATTATGACCAAAAGCATCATTTAATGAGCTTCCGGGAGCTACAGTAATGACACTTATTTTAGCCTCGTTGGATAAAGTGTACGTTTGGGCAAATGAGAGGTTAAAAAATAAAATAAAGACTGTGGGAAGTAAATTTTTAAACATAAAAAGATATGAAATATTATCTAAAGATACTAAAATCGAGTTTCAATGAAAACACATTAGAGTAGAGCGCCACACTTTGATCTCCAATATCAGTAAACGCATAATCTACCTGTATCCCATTGTATTTAAAACCAAGACCAAAACTAGGTTGAAAACTTAACTGGTCTGTATAATCAATCTGTAATTCATTTTGAAAATTTCCAACACCCGTTCTTAAATAGATCATATCAATATATCCAAATTCAAAACCTAACGCAGGATTTATACTTGCAAATGACGAGGAAATAATATCATTATTTTCTTCAAAACGAACATTTAAATTTAGAGCTGCTAAAAAGGAATAGTCATAATTGAAAGTCATCATTTTTGAGATACCAATTTGAAGCTTTGGAATAGTGATTTCTGTTGTTTCTGGCAATTCTTGATTTTGTCCATCAACGGCATTTTGAATTTTGGCAAAAGCCTCTTCATTAATATTCCATGCGTTGAACGTCGTGGTAATATCTCGAGCCATTACTCCAAATTTCCACTTATTTTGACTTTCAAATTGAATGCCTATATCTAAGCCAAACCCCCAAGAGGAGGCGAAATCCCCAATAATTCTCCTAATAACCTTAGCATTAACACCATAATTCAGACCTTCTACCGGTAATTTTCTCGCGTATGAAAAGGTTAATCCATAATCTGCAGTAGAAAATAAACTAATTCGGTCATAATTAATATTTCCTTGATCATCAATAAGTTGTGTGGTATCTAAGATGTCATCAACAGCAAACCTGATTAACGAAATACCCATGGTGCTTCGGTTATCTATTGGTTTAGCAAAAGCGACATAGTCATAGTTGGCAATATTGGCAAAATAACTTGAATGCATTAAGGACAATTGATTGTCTTCAAGATTGACCAAACCAGCGGGATTCCAGTACCCAGAATTTACATCGGCGGTATGAGATGTAACGGCACTGCTCATTCCTAACGCAGCAGCATCAACTCCAATATTCATAAATTCATTGGAATATTTTCTGGTAGTTTGACCAAAAAGTGTCACGGTAACAATTAAAAATATAGTGGTTATATATGAATTCAATCGCAATTTTTTTACAAATATGCACATAATTTATTACCTATAAACTTCAAATATTGACAGATATTGTTTGATAGTTATTTTAGACGAAAAATGTTTGCTATTTTTACGTAATACAAATATCGATATATGAAGAAGTATATTCCTAATGCGTTAACACTTTTAAATTTATTTTGTGGAAGTATTGCCGTGATATTTTCAGTAAACAATAATTTTGTGGCGGCTTCCTTCTTTGTTTTTTTGGGAATATTTTTTGATTTTTTTGATGGTTTTTTTGCTAGAAAATTTAATGTTCAAGGACCTTTAGGCGTGCAGTTAGATTCTTTGGCTGATATGGTGACCAGTGGAGTAGTGCCCGGAATAATCATGTTTAAGTTATTGTCTTTATCAATAAATGAACCAGCCGTTTTATTTTTGCATGATGAATGGAATTCTGTTTTTCATTTTGACGGAATGCCATTGTCATTCATCCCTTTGATGGGATTATTTATTACTTTGGCGTCAGCATACCGATTAGCAAAATTTAATATTGATGAAGATCAGCAGAGTTATTTTAAAGGATTACCAACGCCTGCTAATACCTTATTAATAATATCACTGCCATTGATAATTGAATTTCAAAATAGTGATTTAATGAATACTATTATTCTTAACAAATGGTTTTTATTAGCGTTGACACTGCTAAGCAGTTATCTTTTAAACTCAAATATTAAATTATTTGCATTAAAATTTAAAGAATGGGGGTTTAAAGCCAATGCCTCACGATATATCTTTATTATGTTGTGCATCATTTTTTTAATTCTGTTGCAGTTTGCAGCTATTCCTGTAATTATTCTGCTATATATTTCAATGTCTTTGTTAGATAGTATGGCTATTAAATAATTTGAAAATCTCTAAATATAAAAATTAAATGGCCTCAGGTTTTTTCGCCTTATTAGATGATATAGCCACACTTATGGATGATGTGGTAGTTATGAGTAAAATCACCACAAAAAAAACTGCGGGTATTTTAGGTGATGATTTGGCGGTGAATGCAGAAAAAGCTACGGGGTTTGTTTCGTCAAGAGAATTGCCGGTTATATGGGCCATTACAAAAGGCTCCTTTTTGAATAAACTAATTATTTTACCTATTGCCTTTTTATTGAGTTCCTTTTTACCCTGGGCGGTGACCTTAATTTTAGTTTTAGGAGGGTTATATCTGGCCTATGAAGGTGTTGAAAAAGTAGTGGAGGTTTTTGTGCCTCATCAAAAGTCAATAGAGGTGCTTAAAATAGATGGTATTTCAAAAGAAGAAGTATTGGAAGTTGAGAAAAAGAAGATAAAATCAGCCATTGTTACTGATTTTATATTGTCCATTGAAATTGTTATTCTGGCCTTAGGAACTGTTTTAGGAAAACCTGTTTTGTCTCAAATATTAGTGGTTTCTTTTGTTGCTATTTTAGCAACCATTGGTGTTTATGGAATTGTAGCCCTGATAGTAAGAATGGATGATTTAGGTTACCGGCTTATTAAAAAAAGTAACAGCGAAAAAGGAGCTATGTTCGTTGTTGGAAAAGCACTGGTTCAAGCCTTACCTATAGTTATAAAAAGCTTATCTGTCATTGGAACTATTGCTCTTATTTTAGTTGCCGGAGGCATTTTTACTCATAATATGCAACTATTGCATCATATTATGGAAAATATGCCATCCCTTGTTAAAGATGCCATTATAGGGTTGGCCGTTGGATTTTTAGTATTCTTACTTGTTAAAGTATCAAAGAAGATTTATCAGCTAATTAAAGCCTGATTTTTAATCTCTTATTTTCTTTTTACGCAATTCAAAATTTTGTCCTAGATACACTTTTCTAACCATTTCATCATTAGCCAGTTCTTCAGGAATGCCTGCTTTTAAAATACTGCCTTCAAACATCAAATAAGTACGGTCTGTGATGGCCAGTGTTTCCTGTACATTATGGTCAGTGATTAATATGCCAATATTTTTCTTTGTTAAATGGGCTACAATTCGTTGTATGTCTTCAACAGCCACCGGATCAACACCTGCAAATGGTTCATCCAATAATATAAAACTGGGATCTGTTGCTAGAGCACGGGCTATTTCAGTTCGTCTTCGCTCTCCACCCGATAATAAATCACCTCGGTTCTTTCTGATATGTCCTAGACCAAATTCATCAATAAGAGATTCCATTTTATCATGTTGCTCCTTCTTACTTAATTTAGTTAGTTGTAAAACACTTAAAATGTTATCCTCAATACTCAATTTTCTGAAAACCGAGGCTTCCTGAGCCAAATATCCAATACCATTTTGCGCTCTTTTATACATGGGAAATTTCGTGATTTCAGTATTATCAAGAAAAATTTTCCCGCCATTAGGCTTTATCAAGCCAACAATCATATAAAAGCTAGTCGTTTTTCCGGCACCATTAGGGCCTAATAAACCAACAATTTCACCCTGGTTTACTTCAAGAGAAACATCTTTCACAACTTTGCGTCCACTGTAGGACTTCATTAAATTTTCGGCTCTTAAAATCATATATCATTAATGAACGCTAAAAATAGTAAAATCATATAGACTATTTAGCAGTCACCGTTATTAAATTGGTTTATTCTTGTTGTTCCAACGCCTCCCAAAATTCATAAGCGCGGCGTAAATGAGGAATAACTATGGTACCGCCAACTAAAGTGGCAACACTAAGGGCTTCCATAACCTGTTCTTTTGTTAAACCTATTTTGTAACTGGTCTCTAAATGGTATTTTATACAGTCATCGCATCGCAACACCGCAGAAGCCACTAATCCTAATAGTTCTTTAGTTTTAACATCTAAAGCCCCTTCAGTATATGTATTAGTATCTAAGTTGAAAATACGTTTGATAATCTTATTATTATCTGCTAAAATTTTATCATTCATTTTAGCGCGATACTCATTAAATTCGGTAACTATATCAGACATGTTTTTTTTCTTTTCGTTTTTGATTTCTAATGACTATTCTTGAAATTAAGATACTTACCTGATACAGGATAAGTATAGGAATAGCAACAATCACCTGACTGGCTATATCTGGTGGTGTAATAATAGCGGAAACAATTAATACAAGCACTAAGGCATATTTTCTATATTTTATGAGAAATTGAGGCGTTACCAACCCTACTTTAGTCAGAAAATAGATGATTATTGGTAATTCAAATACCAAACCAGAAGCTAAAACTGAAGATCTGATCAAACCAATGTAACTGCTTAAATCAAAATCATTATGAACTTCATTACTTACCTGATAGGTTCCTAAAAAATTTATAGATAACGGGCAAATCACATAATATCCAAAGAGGACGCCAAGGAAAAACAATAATGAAGATATAATGATAAAACCTCTAGAGTGTTTCCGTTCGTTTTGGTGCAATCCCGGACTGATAAATTTCCATAACTGATAAACAACATAAGGAAAGGCAATAACAAAACCGGCTGTGATCGCCGTCCATATATGTGCTGAAAACTGACCAGACATGGTACGGCTTTGAATTCTAAAAGGAAGTTCGGTAAAACAAAAACTTTCCATACCAATATACTGTGAAGCTTTGCACAACAATTGATAGGTGATAAAGCTAGCCTTTGATGGTCCAAAAATTAAAACGTCAAAAATAAAACCTTTCGCCAAAAAAGCAGCTGTAGCTGCGATTGTTATGGCAGCCGTAGATTTAATTAAATGCCATCTTAAATCTTCAAGATGATCTAAAAAAGACATCTCGTTTATATTTTTTTTTGCCATTATATGATACCTTCTTTTATTAAGTCATGAATATGAACTACACCGGCATATTTTCCATTTTCCTCAACAAGTAGCTGGGAAATGCTGTTGGATTCCATAATTTCCATTGCATCAATAGCCATAGCATCACAATTGATGCTTTTTGGATTTGTACTCATAATCTCCTTCGCGGTTAATAAAGACATGTTGTCCACCTTACTAAGCATTCTACGTAAATCTCCATCGGTTATAATGCCAATAATTTTGTCATTTTCTACAACGGCAGTCACTCCCAACATCTTCTTAGAAATCTCAATAATCACCTCTTTTAAAGGAGTATTTACGGAGACTTGAGGTTTTTGATTAACAGATGACAAATCTCTCACTTTTAAATATAATTTTTTACCTAAAGCACCACCTGGATGATATTTAGCGAAATCTTTACTTGAAAAACCCTTTAATTCCAATAAGCAAACGGCTAATGCATCACCAATAACCAACTGCGCTGTAGTACTAGTGGTTGGTGCTAAATTATTTGGACAGGCTTCTTTTTCAACAAAAGCATTTAAAACATAATCCACCTGTTGCCCTAGAAACGAGTCTTTATTACCGGTAATAGCAATCATTTTATTTTTTGCATTTTTAATAAATGGCACCAGGACTTTAATTTCGGGCGTATTACCGCTTTTTGAAATAAAAATAACTACATCATCTTTAAGTATTAAACCTAAATCACCATGAATCGCATCGGCGGCATGCATAAAGATGGCTGGTGTACCGGTTGAATTTAGTGTCGCAACTATTTTGGTAGCAATTATGGCACTTTTTCCAATGCCCGTAATAATAACTCTTCCAGATGAGTTGTGAATTAAATTAACTGCTTCTGCAAAATCATCATTTACTAATTCCGATAAATATAAAATGGCTTGACTTTCCAGTTCTATTGTGCGTTTAGCATTATTTATAATAGCCTGATGGGTATTCAAAATTTATGTTTTTTTTTAATAGATGCTTATAAAGATTTTACTATCTTTAAAGTTGGTCAGATTAAAATTAGTTTATAATTTTAATTTCGGTTACAAAACTAACGAAAAAAAAAGAGGGTTCTCAAAATTCACTACTAAATTAATTGCTCTTCTGTAATTGTTTAGCGTGTTTTTGAATTAAATAATTAAATTTTTAAAAAGTTCATGTCAATAACAAAAAGTGACTTGCATGCTGCACTGAAAAAGTTTTTTGGTTTCAACAAGTTTATGGGACTTCAGGAAGGTGTAGTTGAAAGTATTTTAGCCGGTACTAACACCTTTGTGATTATGCCGACTGGAGGTGGAAAATCTTTATGTTACCAGTTACCTGCCTTAATGCAGGAAGGAACGGCCATAGTAGTGTCTCCATTAATTGCTTTAATGAAAAATCAGGTGGATGCCATTAGAGGAATATCAAATGAAGAAGGGGTAGCCCATGTGCTTAATTCGTCATTAAATAAAACGGAAATAAAAAGGGTTAAAGAAGATATTGTAAACGGAATCACAAAGTTATTATATGTAGCACCGGAGTCTCTAACCAAGGAGGAAAATGTTGAATTTTTACGTTCAGTAACGGTGTCGTTTATGGCCATTGATGAAGCGCATTGTATTAGTGAATGGGGACATGATTTCAGGCCTGAATACAGAAATTTAAAACATATCATTTCCAGAATAGGTGATAATATACCCATCATTGCTTTAACGGCAACAGCGACTCCCAAAGTACAGGAAGATGTCATTAAAAATTTAGGCATTGTTGGTGCTAAAACGTTTAAAGCATCATTCAACAGACCCAATTTATATTATGAAGTAAGGTCTAAAAACAAAAATGTTGATGCGGATATTATCCGTTTTATTAAGCAGAATAATGGAAAATCAGGCATAGTGTATTGTTTGAGCCGAAAACGTGTAGAAGAATTGGCTCAAGTCTTACAGGTAAACGGAATCAAAGCAGTGCCCTATCATGCAGGGTTAGACGCCAAAACAAGAACAAGTCATCAGGATAAATTCCTTATGGAAGATGTGGATGTGGTTGTGGCTACTATTGCCTTTGGAATGGGTATTGACAAACCTGATGTGCGTTTTGTTATTCATCATGATATTCCAAAAAGTATTGAAAGTTATTATCAGGAAACCGGTAGAGCAGGGAGAGATGGAGGCGAAGGACATTGCCTGGCTTTTTATGCTTATAAGGATATTGAAAAACTGGAAAAATTCATGTCTGGAAAACCGGTAGCGGAGCAAGAAATAGGACAGGCCTTATTACAAGAAGTTGTAGCATTTGCCGAAACCTCCATTTCCAGAAGAAAATTCATACTTCACTATTTTGGGGAAGAGTTTGATAATGAAACCGGAGAAGGGGGTGACATGGATGATAATGTGCGTTTTCCTAAAAAGAAGCATGAAGCTAAAGGGGATGCCAAACTACTTTTAGAGACCATTCAAAACACCAATGAAAAATATAAATCTAAAGATTTAGTGAATGTGATTGTTGGAAAGGAAAATGCCTTAATAAAATCACATAGAACTGATGAACAACCATTTTTTGGCAAGGGGAGTGATAAAGATACTAAATATTGGATGGCATTGCTTAGACAAGCTTTGGTCGCAGGATATCTTAAAAAGGATATAGAGACTTACGGCGTCATTAAATTAAATGATTCAGGGATTGATTTTATTTCAAAACCAAAATCATTTATGATGACTGAAGATCATGTTTATGATACTGATCAGGAAGAAGCTAATGTTATAACGTCGGCTAAAGGAGGTGGGGCTTCAGCTGATGAAGTACTTATGGGGATGCTTAAAGATTTGCGAAGAGTTAATGCTAAAAAATTAGGAGTCCCTCCATTTGTTGTTTTTCAAGATCCATCATTAGAAGATATGGCTTTAAAATACCCGATAACTCTGACTGAACTAGCTAATATACATGGGGTTGGAGATGGAAAAGCCAAAAAGTACGGAAAAGATTTTATTGAATTAATAGCCAATTATGTTGAAGAAAATGATATCATTCGTCCGGATGATTTAGTAGTTAAATCAACAGGAAGTAATTCTGCAATTAAACTGTATATTATTCAAAATATTGATAGGAAACTACCACTTGATGATATAGCTTCGTCTAAAGGAATGTCAATGAAAGAATTTATAAAGGAAATGGAGGCTATTGTATATTCAGGTACTAAACTCAATATTAATTACTGGATTGATGAGGTTTTAGATGAAGATCAACAAGAAGAAATTCATGATTATTTCATGGAATCTAAAACTGATAATATAGATACGGCGATTAAGGAGTTTGATGGAGAATTTGATGATGAAGAACTGCGATTGTATCGCATAAAATTTATAAGTGAAGTTGCAAATTAAAACGCGAACTTCTTTCGTTAACCTTCTTACTTTTAACTTAGTTTTCTATCTTTGCAACTTCAATTAAAACAAAGAAAGATGCAAGACGGTTTATACGCAAAATTTAAAACGAACAAAGGTGATATTTTAGTTGCCTTAGAATACAAGAAAACACCAGGTACTGTTGGTAATTTCGTGTCTTTAGCAGAAGGAAATTTAGAAAATTCAATAAAACCACAAGGGACGCCTTATTATGCAGGTTTAAAATTTCATAGAGTCATTCCAGATTTCATGATACAAGGTGGCTGTCCGCAAGGAACCGGTTCAGGAAATCCTGGATATCAGTTTGATGATGAATTTCATGTAGATTTAAAACATGATGGTCCTGGAGTGTTATCTATGGCAAATGCTGGTCCAGGTACTAATGGAAGTCAATTTTTCATCACACATATAGCGACACCGTGGTTAGATAATAATCATACGGTATTTGGTAAAGTAGTTGAAGGACAGGATGTTGTTGATGCTATTGTTCAAGGTGATAAAATTGAAAGTTTAGAAATTATAAGAGTTGGTGCGGAAGCAGAAGCTTATAATTCAGTAGAAGCTTTTAGAACCTTTGAAGGGTCAAGAGAAAAAAGAATTGCCGAAGCCAAAAAGGCTGCGCAGGCTGAATTAGACAAACTTGCTGCTGGTTTTACAGAAACTAAGAGTGGGCTACGTTATCAAATCATTCAAAAAGGAAAAGGTAAGAAAGCTGAAAAAGGGAATATGGTTTCAGTTCATTACAAAGGGCAATTAGTTGATGGAACTGTATTTGATTCTTCATATAAACGCAATGAACCTATTGATTTTGAAGTAGGTGTAGGTCAGGTTATTGCAGGTTGGGATGAAGGCATTCTGTTATTGCAGGTAGGCGATAAGGCCCGTTTAGTCATTCCAAGTCATTTAGGCTATGGTAGCAGAGGTGCTGGCGGTGTCATTCCTCCAAATGCAACTTTGATTTTTGATGTAGAGTTAATGGACATAAAATAAACTAACTTAGGTTGTTAATTAAGTGTTTTTTGTCTTTCATTCGGTAACAAAAAATAAAAAAAATCGTCTCATATTTTATGAGACTTTTTTTTTGCTTATATTTTATAATTGAACTATCTAACAGATTAAAATAAAAATGAGAGCTATATTATTTTGTTTATTTGTTATAATTGTTATTTCTGGCTGCTCAAAAAATGTCGAATATACTGCAGAATACAAAGAAAAAACGACTGGTCGCTATTTATATAATCCAGAAGTTGTTATTGATGTTTTTTTTGAAAATAATAATTTGTTTTTAAAGTGGCAGGGAGAAAAAGTAATTAAACCAATCATTTTGGATGAACATGCATTTTTTGTTGCAGATATGTATAAGAA
>BS_KBA_SWE02_21mDRAFT_10000410_pt1 | contig 15919 bp, 16 predicted proteins | sample BalSeasSWE02_21m_FD_9196 | JGI IMG/M metagenome (IMG submission 9196)
AATCAATATATTGTTATCGAATTTAGATTTTATATAATATACTGATGTATAAGAAATTGCCTTTAAAAAGATACCATCATACCTTAGCTTTTTTAAAAATTGTATTACCTGCACCTGCTACAATTTTAGATTTAGGAGTTCGTAACCCCTTTTCTGAAATAATGGAACAAAATGGTTACACTGTTTATAATACAACTGGAGAAGATTTAGATGAGTTGCCGGAAATTGTAAAACTTCATAAAGTTGATGCGGTAACATCATTTGAAATTTTTGAGCATTTACTAAATCCGTATGCAGTTTTAAAAGCTATTGAAGCTAAAAAACTAATAGCTACAATTCCTTTAGATTTATGGTTTGCAAAAGCGTATAGGAGTAAAACCGATATGCGAGACAGACATTACCACGAGTTTGAGGATTGGCAATTTGATTGGCTGATAGAAAAAACAGGTTGGACAATCAAAAAAAGGCAAAAATGGACCAGTCCAATCAAAAAAATAGGAATTAGACCAATTTTACGAAAATTCACACCGCGGTATTACGCAGTTTACGCTGAAAAAACAGTAAAATAATTGAAAAAAGATTGTTAATTGGTGTTTTTTTATAACATTAGAAAAAGCAAAACACTAGAATTGTGGGTTGTAAAAGCAACAGAGAGAATAATTGAAAAAATGTCTTAATTTTATTTCATGGGTTATATTTGCATGGTAGTTGATGGGGCTTATCCAAATGATATTCGGGTAAGAAAGGAGGCTGAAAGCTTGGTTGAGAATGGTAAAAAAGTGCTCGTGGTTTGCCCATCTAAAAAAGGTCTTTTAAAAAATGAAGTTGTAAATGGTGTAACTATTCACAGAATTGGGAATGATTATACAACCTGGAAAAAGGGTATTTGTGATATTATTGAAAGCGTGGTTAATATCAATCCGTTTTTTTATATTGGTTTAAAAACTGTTTTTAGAAATTATGAAATTGAGCATTTACATGTTCATGATTTACCCTTGGCAGGAACTTGTTTTGCTTATAAAGAAAAAGTGAAAAACCTATTGGTATTAGATTTACATGAAAATTTTCCAGAAGCAATTAAAACTTGGTTTTTGTGGCGTAAAAGCAAAATAATTAAGTGGAAGAACAACTTGTTTATGAACCCAGAAAGATGGTCTAAAAAAGAGCAAAACTACTGTGAAAAATACGACAAAGTTATTTGTGTTGTTGAGGAAATGAAAGAAAAATTAATAACTAAATTTAATATTGATTCTAATAAATTAGTTGTTATTTCGAATCATGAAAAAAAGACATTTAGAGATAATTTTATGAAGTACAAAACGCAGAGCGTGATTGCTAAAGATGTATTTTCGATTTCTTATGTTGGCGGTTTTGGACCGCATAGAGGACTGGATACTTGTATAAAAGCAATGCCACTTATCGTTGAAAAAATTCCGAACGCAAAATTATATTTAGTAGGGAAAGGCAATAAAGATGTTGAAAATCATTTAAAAAATTTGGTTCGGATTAATAATTTAGAATCGTGTGTAGCATTTATTGGGTATAAACCTTTTTCAGAAATACCTGCAATTATGAGTAGTTCTTCCATAAATATTATTCCTCATAATTCTGATGAACATACAAATAATACCATTCCACATAAACTGTTTCAAATTATGCTGAGTGAACAATTATTAATGGTTAGTTCTTGTAAACCTTTAAAAAGAATAGCTGATAAATACGATGCTGGAGTTGTTTTTGAAGCAGGAAATGCACAGGATTTTTCAGATAAAGTTATTTCTGTACATCAGCATAAAAACGATTATAATTCAAAAATTAAGAATGCGTTTAATGCAGTTATGAATCAAGGTGAAAACTGGGAAAATGAATGTTTAAAATTAGTTGAACTTTACAACGTTTAAAAGTTCAAATTAGAAACAATGAAAAAAGCACTTATCATTACTTATTATTGGCCACCAGCAGGTGGTTCTGGAGTGCAGCGTTGGTTGAAATTTGTAAAATATTTTCGTGAATTTGGAATTGAACCAATTGTTTATACAGTTGAAAACCCAAATTACCCAATTTTAGACAATTCTCTTATAAATGATATTCCTAAAAATATAGAAGTTTTAAAATATCCTATTTGGGAACCAAATAATTTTTTGTCTTTCTTCGGAAAAAAGAAGACTGAAAGTGCCGGTTTTTTAAATCCGAATCCGTCTATTTTTGGTAAAATAATGCAATACATTCGCGCTAATTATTTTATTCCTGATGCTCGAAAATTTTGGGTAAAACCTTCTGTAAAATACTTAAAAAAATACCTTTCAGAAAGTGAAATTGATGTTGTAATCACAACGGGTCCGCCACATAGTTTGCATTTAATTGGTTTGAAGTTAAAGAAAGAAATTGGTGTGAATTGGATAGCTGATTTTAGAGATCCTTGGACAGAAATTGATTATTTTCATCAGTTACCTCTTTCAAAAAAAGCAATTGAAAAACATCATTATTTAGAAGAAGAAGTATTGAAAAATGCCGATGCTGTTTTGGTTGTAGGAAATACGATGAAAAGTAAATACGATAAATTCAATTCAAATGTGGTTACAGTAACCAATGGTTTTGATGGTGAAATTGTTGATTCAATAATCGAATTAGATGCTAAATTTACAATTACCCATATCGGATTGATGAATGCTGATAGGAATTCAAAAATGTTATGGGAAGTTTTAGCCGAAATTCGCAATGAAAACGAAGCTTTTAAGTCCGATTTTCAACTAAAGTTAATTGGAAAAATGGATACTTCTGTTTTAAATGAGATATCAAAACATGAATTATCAGAAAATGTTGAGATTGTAAATTATGTAGCTCACAACGAAGTAGTTGAGTTTCAGAAAAAATCACAAGTTTTGTTATTGGTAGTGAATAATGTCCCAAGCGCAAAAGGAATTATTACAGGTAAAATATTTGAATATTTAATGGCAAAACGGCCAATTTTGGCAATAGCACCTTCTGATGGAGATTTGGCAACGATAATTAAACAAACAAATTCGGGTATTGTTGTAGATTTTAATAATAGTGTTTTATTGAAGAAAACTATCTTAGATTTGTATTTGAAATTTTGCAACAACAATTTAGTTGTAGCATCTGAAAATATTGAACAATTTAATAGAAAACAGCTTACCGCTAAGGTTGCTGAAATTATTTATAAAATAACGCAATGAAAAAAATCGTAACCATATTAGGTGCACGACCACAATTTGTGAAAGCAGCTGTTTTAAGTAGAATAATTTCTAAATACAATACTGTTGAAGAAGTAATTGTGCACACTGGTCAGCATTATGATGCCAATATGAGTGACATATTTTTTTCGGAAATGGAAATTCCTAAACCAAAATACAATTTAGCGATTCATGGGTTAAGCCATGGCGCAATGACCGGCCAAATGTTAGAAAAAATTGAAGCAATTTTGGTTGATGAAAAACCAGCATTGGTAGTTGTATATGGTGATACAAATTCTACATTGGCAGGTGCGTTGGCTGCAAAAAAACTCCACATTAAAGTAGTGCATATTGAAGCTGGTTTAAGATCATTTAACATGAAAATGCCGGAAGAGATCAATCGTATTTTAACCGATAGAATTGCTGATTTATTGCTTTGTCCAACCGATACAGCCATTGATAATTTACAACAAGAAGGCTTCGAAAATATGCCTTCAGAAACTGTAAAGTGTGGCGATATTATGAAAGACGCTGTTGAATTTTATAGCGAGTTTTCTTCAGGAAAATCAAATATCATTGCAACTTTAAATCTGAATAAAAATGAGTTCGTATTGGCTACAATTCATCGTCAGGAAAATACGGATTCAATAGAAAATTTGAAATCTATTTTTAAAGGATTAGAAGAAATTAGTAAGAATAAATTGGTTGTATTGCCTTTGCATCCAAGAACCAAAGCTATTTTAATTAAAGAAAATCTTCATTTTAACTTAAAAATAATTGATCCAGTAGGTTACTTTGATATGCTGGAATTGTTGAAATACTGCAATTTGGTTGTTACAGATAGTGGCGGACTTCAAAAAGAGGCCTTTTTTAATAAAAAGCATTGTATTATAGCTCGTGAAGAAACAGAATGGGTTGAATTGGTTTCAAACAAATTCGCAATAATAGTTGGAAGTGATTCAAATAAAATAGTTGATGCTTTTCATAAATTTCAACATACAACTTCAAACTTTGAAATGAATTTGTTTGGTGATAATGTGGGAGAGCAAATTTACACTGAAATTTTGAAATTATTATAATGGGAATTGTATTAAAACAATCGTTTACCAACACAATAATTCTTTTTCTTGGATTTGGAATTGGAGGTATAAATGTGTTGTTTTTGTATACTCACTTTTTACACGAAGATTATTTTGGCCTGATAACTTTTCTGTTGTCTGCAGCAAATATTATTTTGCCATTGTTGGTTTTTGGAATGCAAAATACCATTGTAAAGTTTTATTCATCGTATAAAACCAAGGAAGCCCAAGATAATTTTTTAACTGTAACGCTCTTAATTCCACTTGTAATAATAGTTCCTTTGGCATTTGTTGGAGCATTGATTTATGACACCATTGCAAATTGGATTTCAGTTGAAAATCCCATCATTAAAAATTATACATATCTTATTTTTATTGTAGCCATTTTTATGGGTTATTTTGAAGTTTTTTATGCGTGGACAAAAGTGCATATGAAATCGGTTTTTGGAAATTTTATTAAAGAAATATTTCCAAGGTTTTGTACCTCACTTTTATTATTTGCAGTTTTTTTAAAATGGTTAACAAATGAGCAATTTATTTATGGTGTGGTAATCGTTTATGGAATTAGTACTTTAATAATGATGTTGTATGCCTTTAGTGTTTATAAACCAACTTTAAAATTTAAATTACCTTCAAACATTAAAGAAATTTTATCATTTTCGGTATATATAATTGTAGCAGGTTCTGCAGCTGGAGTTTTGTTGGAAATTGATAAATTTATGATTCCACAAATGGAAAAAATTGCACAAGTAGCATATTATTCTGTAGGTATTTATATTGCTAGTGTAATTGCAATTCCAACACGTGCAATGCAGCAAATTACCATTCCTATTACTGCCAAAGATATGAATGATAATAACATTGTTGAAGTTGAAAAACTATATAAGCAGTCTTCTATAAATTTGTTAGTTGTTGGCGGCTTATTTTTTTTATTGATTAACTTAAATATTGCTGATATGTATGTATTAATTAACAAGCCTCAATTTACAAAGGGAATTTGGGTGGTGTTAATCATTTCACTTTCAAAATTAATGGAGTTGGCTTTGGGAACTGGAAACGCAATTTTGGTAAACTCTAATTATTACAAAATATTTTTCTATTTGTCATTGGCAATGGCAGTTACAGTAATATTTTTAAACAAATGGTTGATTTCTTTAATTGGTATTGATGGTGCTGCTTTGGCAACGCTAATAGTTGTTTTTATATACAGTTTTGTGAAAATATTTTACATAAAGTCGAAGTTAAAAATTCAACCATTTGAGCTGAATACAATAAAAATTTTAGCTTTGATAAGTATTGTTTATGCAGGATTTTATTTTTGGAATTTACCTTTCCATCCAATTGTAAATATTGGAATTAAAAGCAGTATTATCGTTTTTATTTATGCCTTTTTTGTCAATAAATTTAATATCTCTAAAGACATTACTTCTTTAGTATTCAAGTATTTTAATAGAAAATAAAAACAATAAATTAATATCAGTAGTTATTGTCAATTGAAATGCTATTTATTTGAAGTTAGATTATTTACTTTTGCAATCTATAACTAATTAAAAAATGAACTATTTCTTACACGTTTTATATGGTATCTTAATCTCCTATTTTGCGATGATAGCACCGGGCATGTTAAATATGACAGCTTTAAAAGTTAGGTTAGAAATTGGAAAATTAGAAAGTGTGAAATTTGCGATTGGAGCATCAGTAATAATTTTTATTCAAGCTGGAATTGCACTGTTTTTTGCAGATTATTTTGTTAAGAATCCAAGTGTTATTGAATTGTTGAAAACAGCAGGAGTTTTTGTTTTTTTTGCACTTGCAGTATTCTTTTTTATGCTTTCAAGAAGAAAAATCAATCCGAAAACAACATCAGGAAAAGGTAATTACATAATAAGAGGTGCTATTTTATCTGGATTAAATATGCTTTCAATTCCGTTTTATTTGGCATTTTCAATTTTTTTAGCTGAAAAACAACTCATTATTATTGAACAACCTTATATTGTATTGTACATATTTGGTGTGTTTGTTGGCGCAATGTTATTATTCTATACATACATTTATTTTGCTGAAGTAATTGCGAAAAAAGTTTCATTTATTGCAAGAAATATAAATCTTATTTTAAGTGGGCTTTTTATTGTTTTGGGAATAATAACCTTAACTAGACTATTACAATAAATTTATTTTTATATTTACAAAACAGAAGAATTTAGTATGATTGAAGCTATAGAAAAAAACTTACAACGAGGAATTCAATTACTTAATTGTGTGTCTGATCAAGATTATTGCAATACAACTATTCCTCCTTATTATTCAAGTATTGGTGTACATATGCGTCATATTTTAGATGTTTTCGACTGTATAATCGAAGGTGTTGAATCTGGAAATATCAATTTAATAAATAGAAAAAGAAATCAATTAGCTGAAAATTTCACAGATAAAGGGATTGTCTATTTTGAGGAAATAATTTATAAATTACAATTGTTAAAGAATGAGAATTTTGATAAAATTGTAAAAGTTACGGATGATATAGGCTTAGGAGTTATAACTGCAAATTATACCTTAGGAGCTATTTTAATACAAGCACACAGCCACGCGATTCATCATTTTGCAAGTGTAGGCTATATCATTTCTCAATTAGATATAAAATTACCTGATGCTGATTTTGGTTTTAATCCAACCACACCAAAAAAAGTTAAAAATTAATTTTGAAGTTTTTTAATTTGTTCCGAATATTTTTTTAGCTGTTTTAAACTATCTAGAAAATCTGAAATAGCTTCATATTTGATCTTGTTTATTTTATGGTTTCGGGTAGCTATTTTATAAATCAGTTTCCAGTGTTTTCTAATTTCCTTTAGCGCTTTAAAATAACTTATTTTGTTAGGGTCGTAGATATGTGTAGGCTCAGAAATAATACCATTAATTTCAATTATTTTGAAGTTTTTTAAAGCAATTAAATCTTCAAAATTGTTATATTTAATATCCAACCTTCCATAATAAAAACCAGGAATTTGTTTGATAACTGTATCTAAAGCAGTTTCTAATTCAGGACTTATTAAGTGATTTCCATTTATAAACTGGGTTCCTTTGGAGTGGTTTCCAATCACATTTAAAATAAATTTTTCATTCATTTCAAGAACAAGGGCAAAGTTTTTTTTGTGAAGCTCATAAAGTAATGGAAGGTATAATTTTGCTCTTTCGTCGTTCTCAATTAATTGTTTTAAAGTTGAAATACCATTGCCTGTAATTGTTAAATATTTTTTAAGGGTAATTGAAGTGATTTCCCCCTTAATTTCATTTGGAATTCGATGATAAAAAATTCCACATTCGTTTTTATAATCAACAAATTCTTGAATTATTAAATTTACATTTTGATACTTTGTTAAGTAATCTGCCAATTCAATTTCGGTCTGAATTTTTTTTACCAGCAACCCTCTAAAACCAATATCGGGTTTAATAATTAAAGGAAATTCAAGTTTGTTTTCTTGAATTTTATGTAGCGTATTTTGAATGTCATTCTTTGCTTCAATAAAGGTTGAAACAGGTTTAAACGCCGTTGGAATTAATTCAACACTCGAAAATTTGGATTCACTTCCATTACCTGAATGTATAATTGCAGGATTTGTTGCAGAGAAAAAAACCAAATTTTGGGCTCGTAAAGCTAAATATGCGGCATAAGGAATGTTGGGTAAGTAAAACATATAACTTGGCCAAAATTCCCAATGTTTAAATTTTAAAAACCCCATTAATTTTTATTGAAAAACGCATTTAAAATAATTCGAATCCCTAAAAAGCCTAAAACAATAGCTGTAATTGCTAAAATAATTCCAACAACTAGAAACCAATAATTATTATCATGTTTTATAGCTTTAAAACCAATTGTAATTAAAGTGGGTGCAAGTATTAATAGGGGCAACGTACCTAATTCGTATTTTATGCCTCTTGCCAATTCTTTTCTATTTGTTCCCATTTGTATAATTTATAATTGCAGTTCTTACGTTTTTGTGCTTTAAAAGTAAGGTGTTTGCTATTTCCTCTGAAATGTTTAATTCTTCCATCAGCATTTTAGTTCCTCTGTCAACTAACTTATTGTTAGATAATTGCATATCAACCATTTTGTTTCCTTTTACTTTTCCAAGCTGAATCATAACACTGGTTGAAATCATATTNAAAATAAGTTTTTGAGCTGTTCCAGCTTTCATTCTTGAGCTTCCNGTAACAAATTCAGGACCAACTACNACTTCAATAGGATGTTTGGAAACTTTACTTAACGGGCTTCCTTCATTACAGGTGATACAACCTGTTAAAATATTGTTTTCATTGCATTTTTGCAAACCATTAATAACATAAGGTGTTGTTCCGGATGCTGCAATTCCAATAACGGTATCTGTATTATTGATTTCATGTTTTTTTAAATCTTCCCAGCATTGGGTTGTAGAATCTTCTGCAAATTCAACTGCTTTTCTAATTGCAGTATCTCCTCCAGCAATAATTCCTATAACTAAATTGTGTGGCACACCAAAAGTTGGTGGGCATTCAGAAGCGTCTAAAATTCCCAATCTTCCACTTGTTCCAGCACCAACATAAAATAGTCTTCCACCATTTTTCATTCTTTCAACAATAGCAATTACAATTTTTTCTATGGTAGGAATTACTTTTTCCACAGCCAAAGGAATTGTTTTATCTTCTGAATTGATATTTTTCAAAAGATCGTTTACATTCATTTTTTCTAAATGATTGTAATTTGAAGCCTGTTCGGTTGTTTTTGTAAAACTCATAATTCAAAAATATAAAAAAGCTTCAACTTAATATGATAAGTTGAAGCTTTTAATTTAGTATCAAAAAAATAACTATTTAGATATTGTCTATAATAGCATTCAACGTTTTACTTGGTCTCATTGCCTGAGTTGTTAGCGCATCATTTAGCGCGTAATAACCACCTATATTTACAGGCTTACCTTGAGCGTTGCTAAGTTCGCTAACAATTTTAGCTTCGTTTTCTTTTAATACAGCAGCTATTTTTGAAAACTGTTTTTTTAACTCAATATCTTTGTTTTGAGCGGCTAAAGCATCTGCCCAATATAAAGCTAAATAAAAATGACTTCCTCTATTGTCTAATTCACCAACTTTACGGGAAGGAGATTTTCTATTGTCTAAAAAAGTATCAGTTGCTTCATCAAGTGTCTCTGCTAAAACCAACGCTTTCGGATTGTTATAATTTTCACCTAAATGTTCTAATGAAACTGCCAAAGCTAAAAATTCACCCAAAGAATCCCAACGTAAATGACCTTCTTCTGTAAATTGATCTACATGTTTTGGGGCTGAACCTCCAGCACCTGTTTCAAACATACCACCACCGTTCATTAAAGGAACAATCGACAGCATTTTTGCACTGGTGCCTAATTCTAAAATAGGGAATAAATCAGTTAAAAAGTCTCTCAAAACATTACCAGTAACTGAAATAGTGTCTAATCCTTTTTTAAGTCTGTCTAGCGTATATAAAGTAGCTAAATATGGAGACATAATTTGAATATCCAAACCAGATGTGTCATAGGTTGGTAAATACAGATTAATTTTTTTTATAATTTCAGCATCATGCGCTCTATTCTTATCCAACCAAAATACAGTTGGAGTATGAGTAGCTGTTGCTCTTTTTACAGCCAATTTAATCCAATCTTGGATAGGTGCATCTTTTACTTGGCACATTCTCCAGATATCACCATTTTCAACGGTATGTTCAAGTAAAATAGTTCCATTTTCATGAACAACTTGTACTTTTCCATTTCCTGAAATATCGAATGTTTTATCGTGAGATCCGTATTCTTCAGCTTTTTGAGCCATCAAACCTACGTTTGGTACAGTTCCCATTGTTGTTGGATCAAAAGCACCATTTTCTTTACAAAAATCAATCGTTGCTTGATAAATTGAAGCGTAACTACTATCTGGTATTACTGCTTTTGTGTCTTGGGGTTTCCCTTCCGAATTCCACATTTGACCAGATGTGCGAATCATTGCAGGCATAGAAGCATCAATAATAATATCACTAGGTATGTGTAAATTTGTAATTCCTTTATCTGAATTTACCATTGCTACTGAAGGGCCATTTTCAAAACACGCCTTGATGTCAGCTTCAATAGCTGCTTTTTGATCTGCTGGAAGTAATTTAATTTTTGTAAGTAAATCTCCAAAACCATTTTTAACATCAACACCAACGCTTTTTAAAGTTTCGCTGTGTTTATCAAACACACTTTTAAAGAAAGTAACAACAGCATGACCAAAAATAATTGGATCAGAAACTTTCATCATTGTTGCTTTTAGATGCAAAGAAAAAAGTACATTTTTAGCTTTAGCATCTTTAATTTGAGTGTCTAAGAATGAAATCAATGCTTTTTTACTCATTAAAGTAGCGTCAATGATTTCACCTTTTAACAAAGGTGTTTTCTCTTTTAAAACAGTTATTTCATTATTTTCATTTTTAAACTGAATGATAGCATTTCCTGCGGTATCAATTGTTAATGATTTTTCATTTGAATAAAAATCACCCGAACTCATGGTGGCCACATGCGTTTTAGAATCTGAAGACCATGCACCCATTGAATGTGGATTCTTTTTCGCATAATTTTTTACTGCTCTTGGTGCTCTTCTGTCAGAATTTCCTTCACGAAGTACTGGATTTACAGCCGATCCTTTTGCTTTATTGTATTTATTTTGAATTTCTTGTTCTTCAGCATTTTTAGGATTGCTAGGGTATTTTGGAAGATGGTATCCAAGTGCTCGTAACTCTTCAATAACTTCTTTTAATTGTGGAACAGAGGCAGATATGTTTGGTAATTTAATAATATTTGCTTCTGGTGTTTTCGCCAATTCACCTAATTCAGTTAAAGTATCTGTTACTTTTTGATTTGGCTTTAAGTTATCTGAAAACACAGCTAAAACCCTATGAGCTAAAGAAATGTCTTTGGAGACAATTTCAATATTTGAAGATTTAGTAAAAGCTTCAACAATTGGTAATAATGAATAGGTAGCTAAAGCAGGAGCTTCATCGGTCTTGGTGTAAATAATTTTGGGTGTTGTATTCATGATGTTTTTGTATGTTTTGAAGCTTTAATTATCAGTAATTATTGATAATGGAGCATCATTTTTTTATGTTTAAATTATAGTTGCGCAAATGTACTATATTTTCATAAAATAACTACTCCGAAATCGTTATAAATAAGGCATATGTAATTATAATTACATAAAAATAAGGGCGTAAAATTGAAGGAATAATAATATAAAAAAACAAAAGCCATCATATTGATTTCTCAGTATCATGGCTTTTTGCTGAAACACTTTTTTTAATAAGTTTTTGGCTTCTTGTTTCATTAAATTGTTTTCCTTTTTCAAGTTTTACAATCTAACTTTTTTTTCACCTCAACTTGTTGATTTTTACAAACCAACTTATTACTAAATTAGTTGTTTCTTTTTAAAATAGTTCCTAAAGTTTTGTTGCAATTTATTCAAATTACTTACTTTAAAGTACTATTTTAAAAGTTGTTTTTAAAATCATGTTTCCACTTATTCATGCTAAACACTTGGGCACATTACTTTTTAAAAGTTTGATTTTAAAAACGATGTTCAAGAACATTTTGAATTTCACTTGGAACTTTTATTGCTTACTTCGAAAAGTTGCATTTGCATGCTTTGCGATAAACTACCTCGTTTAATTCTTTTGTAAAATAAACGTGAAAAAAGCAATTTTCCAAATTTATAACTGTTTTAATATCAACAAGATATAAACCTCATTTATTAACATTTGTTAATAACAAAAAAACCCGTTTTGAAATACAAAACGGGTTTATTTTTTTTGGAATAAGACTAGCGTCTTTTCTCTTGAATTCTTGCTTTTTTACCAGTTAATCCTCTAAAGTAGAAAATACGTGCTCTACGAACTCTACCGTGTTTGTTAACTTCAATTTTTTGAATTGCAGGCAAGTTTATTGGGAAAATACGTTCTACACCAACTGTACCAGACATTTTTCTGATAGTAAATGTTTCTGAAGATCCTGTACCTCTTCTTTGAATAACAGTACCTCTAAAAAACTGTGTACGTGTTTTTTCACCTTCTTTAATTTCGTAATAAACTGTAATAGTGTCACCTGCTTGAAAATCAGGTAGCTCTTTTTTAGTTACAAATTCGTCTTGTATAAATTTTACTAAACTTTCCATTTTAAACTTTTTAATGGGTTTTTCAATAATCAACATTCACGATTTTCGTCAGAGGTTAATTTTGAGTGTGCAAATTTAATTAAAAAAACTAGTCTTCCAACAAATCTGGTCTAATTTTTTTGGTATGTTCATAGGCTTGTTCATTTCTCCATTCATCAATTTTAGGAAAATTACCAGATAATAAGATTTTAGGCACCTTCAATCCTTTATATTCTGCAGGTCGGGTATAAACAGGAGGTGATAATAAATTGTCTTGAAAAGAATCTGTCAATGCCGAAGTTTCATCACCTAAAACTCCCGGAATCAATCTGATAATAGTATCACATAGCACCGCAGCGCCTAATTCACCACCACTTAAAACATAATCGCCAATAGATATTTCTTTTGTGATAAATAACTCGCGAACGCGTTGATCAACACCTTTGTAGTGCCCGCAAAGAATAATTATATTTTCTTTTAGTGATAATGTGTTTGCAGTTTGCTGATTTAAGGTTGGAGCATCGGGTGTCATATAAATGATTTCATCATAATTTCTTTCCGATTTTAATTTTGAAATACATTTATCTATAGGTTCAATCATTAAAACCATTCCAGCGCCTCCGCCAAACTGATAATCATCAATTTTGCCGTAATCGTTTAAAGCATATGTTCTTAAATCGTGAAAATGAACTTCTACCATATTTTTATCAATGGCTCGTTTAATAATTGAATATTCAAACGGACTTTTAATCAATTCTGGTGAAACGGTGATGATATCTATTCGCATTTGGCAAAGATAATTTTTTTTTGAGTTTGAAAGTTGAAAAGTTTAAATATAGGCAATAGGCAGTAAACAGTTGCAGTTGGCAGTAAAAGGTTGAGGTAAATAGTAGTTTTTATAGCTGCTTAATATTTTTTTATTAACCAAAAATCAAAAACCATAAACCAAAAATTAACAACCGACATCAGCTTTAATCATCCTGTCAAAACCAAATAGATCTTTTTTTAATTTTACGTTTTGAAAGCCTTTTTGTTTTAACAACTCAACAGTTTTGTTTCCTAAATATTGATTGATTTCAAAATACAAACTACCATTTTTTGAAAGATGCTTTTTTGCTAACTCAGCAATTCTATCATAAAATAATAAAGGATTATTGTCTTTTACAAACAAAGCCAAATGTGGTTCGTGTGCTAAAACGTTTTGCTGCATTAGTTCTTTTTCTAATTCACGCACATAGGGCGGATTGCTGACAATTACATTATATTTTTCAGGTAAATCAACAGTATTTAAAATATCTATTTCTGAAAAATAAATGTCAACTTTATTTAATTGTGCATTTTTTTTTGCAATTTTTAAAGCTTCCGAAGAAATATCAAGGGCAAAAACATCAGTGTTTGATAAATTTTTAGCCAATGAAATAGCAATACATCCGCTTCCAGTTCCTATGTCAAGTATTTTGAGTTTTGGATTTTGGGTTTTGAGTTTGGCGTTTTCTAGTATCCAATCAATTAGTTCTTCAGTTTCTGGTCGTGGAATCAAAACGTTTTCATTAACATTAAATTTCAATCCATAAAATTCAGTTTCACCTACGATGTATTGAATTGGAGTGTTTATTTTTAATTCAGAAATAGCTTTTTGAAGAAATGTAATAGCTATTTCAGAAATTTCTAAATCGGGTTGTAATGCAACTTCGATTCTGCTTAAATTCAATTGGAATTCAATTAAAATGTTGAAAAACGATTGAATTTCAGTTTCTAGGTATATCTCAGATAATTCAGAGAAAAATTGTTTTTTGAAGTTTAAAATCTGCATTATAAATCTTTAAGCATCCATAAATTACATGAATAATGTCCTGTATCACCCATTCTTGCATCTAAATCTATAAAACCAACTCTTTTGTATAATTTTCTTGCATCTTCCATATAAGGTAATGTTTCTAAATAGCAATGTTCATACCCAAACTCTTTTGCTTTATTAAGGCAAGTTTCCATCATTTTACTGCCTAAACCAATGCCTCTAGCTTCAGGTAAAAAGTACATTTTTTGAAGTTCACAAACATTACCACTGTAATTATCTAATTGTTTAATCCCTGCTCCTCCATAAATCTCACCATCTTTTTCAATAACATAATAAATGGATTTTTGATCTTTATAAACATCATAAAGCGAATCTAAAACAGTATCGGCATAGGCTGTTCCAACTTTTGGAACGCCAAATTCAATTAAAATTTCACGAATTGTAATGGCAATTTTCGAATTATCCTCAGGTTGAATTTCTCTAATCTTAAAGTTATTGAGAGTCATTATAAAGTACTATTTTTACGTTGTGAATATACACGAAAAATATATAAAACGCTGCATTGAACTTGCTAAAAATGGATTGGGTACAACGTATCCAAATCCAATGGTTGGTAGCGTAATTGTATTAGACGACACTATTATAGGTGAAGGCTGGCATAAAAAAGCAGGGGAATCACATGCGGAAGTGATTGCAATAAACTCGGTAAAAGATCAGTCGTTGTTAAAACAGGCAACTATTTATGTGAGTTTAGAACCCTGTTCTCATGTTGGGAAAACACCACCTTGTGCGAATTTAATTGTTGAAAAGGAGATTAAAAATGTGGTAGTTGGGATTGTTGATACAAATAGCAAAGTAAGTGGAAAAGGAGTGAGGCATTTAAAAGACAATGGATGTAATGTAATTGTTGGTGTTTTAGAAAATGAATGTTTTGAATTGAATAAGCGTTTTTTTACATATCATAATAAACAACGTCCTTTTGTAATTTTAAAATGGGCTGAAACCAAAGATGGTTTTATTGATAAAAGTAGAAATAAATCCGATGAAAATTCACCAAACTGGATTTCCAATCAATATTCACAACAAATTGTTCATAAAATGCGAGCCGACGAGCAAGCTATTTTAGTCGGAACCAATACTGCATTAAACGATAACCCAAGTTTATCAGTAAGAAGTTGGAGTGGTGAAAATCCTATTAGAATTGTAATTGACCGCACTTCAAAAATCCCTTCGAGTTATCATATTTTTGACGGAACTGTTAAAACCATTGTTTTTTCAGAAGTAAAACATATTATAGATTCTTATGGGAATGTAATTTTTGAAAGATTGGATTTTAGTAAAAATGTACCAAAGCAAATTTGCGAAGTGCTACATAAATACGAAATTCAATCGGTGATTATTGAAGGTGGGGCACAAACACTTCAAAGTTTTATTGATGTCAATTTATGGGATGAAGCTTTTGTTTTTGTTGGTGATACTACTTTTAAAGCAGGTTTAAAAGCGCCAAAACTAAAAAAAACACCATCTGAAATTAGAAAAATTTCGGATGATGTTTTGAAAATTTATAAAAATAATTAGTTATTCAGTTTTTTCAAACATTTCAACTTTTGTTTCTCCACTCGATTTTTTAAAAGCTCTAAACATGCCTGTTGAATTGAAGTCCCAAAAAA
>BS_KBA_SWE02_21mDRAFT_10000411_pt1 | contig 15914 bp, 13 predicted proteins | sample BalSeasSWE02_21m_FD_9196 | JGI IMG/M metagenome (IMG submission 9196)
CCGTATTCGGCAGGCCATTCGGGGACCGTCCAGCCACGTTCGGCCATGCGCTCCATCCAGAGTCGCTGGTCGTTATTCTGGAACACCCAATTACGGCCACCCCAACACTGGTCTTTGTCTGAAAGTATGGGGAGTCGCATGGACCCTGGACAGTTTTCTTCGAGCCATTCACGTGTTTGTTGTCTGAATTCTTCAGCGTTTGCCATATCTGATTACCCGTGATTCATGTTATTGAATATATGGTATGTATAATACCTTCAAAGTATGTTTTAACGCAAATATGGTATGTTTTTGAGGTTTAACGTAATCTGAAGCTGTGCCTCAGTTTGTTTACATGCTAAAATCGTTTCAACTTTTAGTATTTTTATCGAACGGAATTAAATGGGATTATGACAGCAGATTCAAAGGTTACAGCCCGTCGAAAAAAATCACCTTTTTCGCGCAAAAACCAGCATGAAGTCAAACTCCAGACCATCCTTTCTGAGGCTGCCCGCCTGTTCAACTTTCAGGGCACCAGAGCCACGACACTGGGAGATATTGCCCGCAGCATCGGCCTGACAAAGACGTCCTTGTATTACTATGCGAGCAATAAGGAAGAACTGGTCTACAAGTGCTACCTGGCAAGCTGTGACGCCGGCGACGAGATCATGAATGAGGCGGAACACAACGCCGAAACCGGTTTGGATTGTCTGGCTAATTTTGTAAGGGTGTTTTTTGCGAGATGGGACGATGTCGATCAAGGTCGCCGGCCCTATACCGCGATGCTGATTGAAATCCCAACGCTGGCAGACAATCACCGCAAAGAGATTGAAGCCCGGGTGGACCAGCACTTCAACACCATCCTCGGGTTCGTCCAACGGGGTATTGAGGACGGCAGCTTATCCGAGTGCTCTCCAATACCAACTGCCCAGGCATTTTTGGCAATTGTCCATTGGTCCTACGTCTGGTACGGAAGAGTGACGACCGAAAAAAGACCAGCCGCCATCGAACAATTGCTCAGCCTGATAAAGGGTGGTATCAGCTCCAACAAGTATCAGTTTGACAGCATTGTGTTCCCCTCGCTGGACACGTTGTTACCACAGGGCTTTGACCGTGAAAAACAGAACGACATTAAGCGTAATGCATTTCTGCAGGTCGGCGCCCTGATGTTCAACCAACGGGGCTACATGGGCGCATCCCTGGATGATGTCGCTGAACAACTGGATGTGACCAAGGGCGCTTTCTACTACCACATACGTAACAAGGAAGACCTGCTGTACCAGTGCTTTCGCCGTACACTGGACCTGATCGGTGAAATGATCCAGCGCGCGAACCAGGATGGAAAAAATGGCGCTGAGAAAATTGAATGTGTCTTGCGCTACCTTTTTAATGTCCAGCACAGCGAAGACGGACCGTTGATTGGTTACCGCTCCCTGCCCTCATTGAGCATCGAAAGACGCAACGAGATTTTATTGTTAACCCAGGCCAGCAGTGATCAACTGGGTGCCTTTATCAATGAAGGTATCGCTGATGGCAGTATTCGAGACGTCGATCCATGGATTATCGAAAATGCGATTGCAGGTACAGTGGATGCGGCACCGGGCATAGCGGCGCGCATGAATTTCACAAATAACTCCCTGGTCTCTGCTGAATATCTCGAGTTATTTTTTAATGGTATCGCCAGTCGGTCTCAATAGCTGTGTGTTGATCAATCCCGGGGTGGTTTTTGCCCCGTCAATTCCTGGTATTGTTCCATCATCTGCTTGATGGCCTCTTCAGGTGTTGGATAAGGCTGTGTGAAAGCACTTTTGAATTGTTGACGTATCTGGTCCTGTACCGCCAGGGATTGCAGGATCAATTGCTCGAGGTGGGGACTCATGACCGCCACCATCTTGTCATCAAAAAATCGAATCAATTCTTCCAGAATCTTATTAGTAAGCAGCGACTCGTGACCTTCTGCCTCCATCTCTGTAATGATTTGCATCAGCACACTGCGAGTCAGATCATTACCGGTTTTTGAGTGGACCACACGAAACGCCTGGCGNTCGCTGACCATCTCACGGATGTCTGATAACGTAACAAACTGGCTTGTGTGCGTATCGTAAATACGCCGGTTTGGATATTTTTTAAGTAGTCTCAAAACAAATGCCCCGTGTGATTCAAATGCTTAAATATCACGAACTCCATGTTTTCCTAAATATTTGTGCTATGCATAATTAATATAAATAATCAGACATATAAACACTGTATTTATTGGGCTTAATCATTATTTGCTATCGCAAAATAATAATTGATCTTTATGAATATAGTGATTATTATAGCGGTAGTTTTTATGCAGTGCACAATAAATATGCACTAACTGGCAAGAGCTTAAACAGGAGCAGAAGACATGACCCAAATCACACCAGAAGACATCAAGAACTTTTTTGAACAGGCTGCCAAGGCAAACGCTGATGCCTGGACCGCCCAGGCCACTTACTTCGAAGACCTGGTCAGGCGCAACACCGAGTGTTTCAAGCACTTAGGTGAGGTTCGCATGGAGAGCTTCAAGGAAATGAGTGAAGCCACCACCTTTAATCAGGCTTTCGAATCCAACCTGGCTTTCGAAGAAAAAGTTCGTGAGGAGCTTGCAGCGCTCCAGGAAAAAAACACCAAGTCCTGGGAAGTCTTAATCGAGCAGATGACGGCTATCTATACACCGACTGACAACAAGTCAACGGCCAAAGCTAAAGCCCAAGCCGCTAAAAAGGCCGCATAATTCGATACACTGGATAGCAGACCCCGATCACGAGGTCTGCTATTTTTATGTTAAAGACTTGATCCGAGTCTGAGCTACAAACCCATTTTTGTACCGGGTGGATATGGACACGCAAACATGCAGCAACTAAATGGCCTCGATTCAGCATTTCTTTTTATGGAGACGCCCAATGCGCCCATGCATTTTGGCTCGGTTGCCATTTTTGATCCATCCACTGCACCGGGTGGTGTTGTCCGTTTCAAGCGCATTATCCAGACACTGAAAGAACGGGCCCACCTCGCACCGTACCTCCGCCAACGGCTTTACGAAGTCCCGTTCAACCTGGATTTTCCATACTGGGTACGGGATGAGTCTTTCGACCCGGAATTTCATATCAGGCATGTTGCATTGCCAAAACCCGGGGACTGGAGACAGCTTTGTATACAGGTGGCTCGTCTATATTCACGCGCCCTGGATCGTTCCCGGCCTTTATGGGAACTCTATGTCATCGAGGGACTCGACAACGTCGAGGGAATCCCACCGGGCTGTTTCGCTTTCGTCTCGAAAACCCACCACGCAGCGGTTGATGGTAAATCCAGCTACGATATAGGCAGCTCGCTGTGCGACCCGACCCCGGAAATCAGACAGGTGGAAGGCGCATCGGAGTGGCAGCCTGACAAGGCTCCGACACTGCTTGAGCTGGCTACGATGGCCCATGAAAACAACATCAAGAAGCCACGACGCTACCTCGATTTTCTGCGAAAAACGCTACCTTCCTGGGAAAGTGTTACCGAAGCCCTCGCCAACGGAAATCTTAAACCGGCACCCGTTGTACCTCGCACACGTTTTAATCGCGTACTTTCACAAAACCGGGTGTTCGAGGGGGTAACGTTTCCGCTTGGGGACATCAAACAGATCAAGAACAGCGTCGGTGGCACCGTAAATGATGCAGTACTGGCAATTTGTGCAGGCGCGTTGCGTCGCTACCTGCTTGAAAAGGACGAACTGCCCAAAGAAAGCCTGGTAAGCATGTGTCCGATTAATGTCCGGGATTCAAAATCAAATTCTTCGGGGGGTAACCACGTCGTATCCATGGCGGTTTCGTTACACACCGATATCGCCGATCCGAAAGAACGCCTCAAGGCCATCTGCGTCTCGACCCATAGTGCAAAGGAATACACCAATGCGATCGGTGCAAAATCCATGATTGAAATGGCGGATTTCATCCCGACCCAGTTATCCGCCCTTGGGGCAAGGGTAGCTGCCGAAAATGGTCTGGCAAACTTTGCCACTCCTACCGTCAATACGGTCATCACCAACGTTCCTGGATCCCAACACCCGTTTTACAGCAACGGCGCGCTGTTTGTGCGAGGCTGGGGCCTGGGGCCATGCACCGATGGTAACGGTCTTTTTCACAGCATTGGCAGTTACTGCGATGAACTGTTCATCGGTGTGACCTGCTGTCGCGTCATGATGCCCGACCCGGCGCATTATGCAAAATGCCTGGAAGATTCATTCGCGGAACTCAAGCAGTAATATGAATTACGTCCTTCGAGAGAGATTCCGTCCACCCTCAGAATTCCTTAACCTGACTGAGCCCTTTCGCGCCATGACAGAATTGGGAATGCTTCCGCTGGCTGCGCCCTGGTTAAACTCACTGAGGGGCGGGGATGGTCATCCCGTTATCATAATTCCCGGGTTTACGGTCGGCGATCGCTCCACGGTGGTGATGCGTAAGTTTCTCTCCAGCTTGGGGTTTTTGCCGTGTGGCTGGAAGCAGGGTGTTAATTTCGGCGTTCGCCCCGAACTGTTTGAAGGTATCAACAATTTGCTGGCGCAATTGCATAAGGAATACGACTGTCGCATCAGCCTCGTAGGCCAGAGCCTTGGCGGCATCTATGCGCGCGAGATGGCGAAGCTGAATCCTGACGCCGTGCGCCAGGTGATCACGCTGGGAAGTCCATTTAATGATCCGGAGGGTGAGGCCTCGAATTTGTCGGATTTATACAAGATATTCAATCCGGAACAATCACCAAAATCCGCCCAGTTTCGCCAGCAACAATGGGACATNAGCAAGCCACCACCCGTGCCTACAACCGCCATTTACAGCAAGTGGGATGGCGTCTGTCACTGGCGGGCCTGCATACAACACGGCGGGCATGACCAGGTGGAAAACATCGAAGTTACGGCAAGCCATACCGGCATGGGTGTCAACGCACAGACGTTATTCGTTATTGCGGACCGGCTCTCACAGCGGAGAAAACACTGGAAACCCTTCCATATCGGCCACTATTTCGGAATCTCACCGCTCGAAAACGAACGTCCCTGATTGGATTATTTACTCGTAATCATTGAATAAAAAGGCTATTATCCTTATGCAATACCCCAACGCCATAAAAACATACCACATCTTCAAATTTGTGGTTTTCGAAAGCATTACCTCTTTGGGTACAAAGTAATTGCGAGGATCGAGTTAAATGAACAACAGCACCAGCACCGTCGCCAATGAGAGCCTGGACCGTATTGACCGGTCATTTGCCAATCAGCTTAAAGCTTCCCGCCGGGACCCCTACCCCAGCCTGGAAACCCGGTTGCAAAACCTGGCCAGGCTGCAGAAGATTTTTACTGAAAACCAGGAAGCGATCGCCGCAGCCGTTAATACCGACTTTGGTTGCCGTTCTAACCAGGAAACCCGCATGCTGGAAATATTTGGCTTACTGGGTGGGATAAAATACAACCAGAAGCGCCTGAAAAAGTGGATGAAGCCACAGAGGCGTCATGTTGGGATGGCATACCTCGGTGCAAAAAACACGGTCATACCACAACCCAAAGGCGTCGTCGGAGTGGTCGCCCCGTGGAATTATCCATTGTTCCTTGCGTTTAGCCCATGCATCAGCGCGTTGGCGGCTGGCAACCGTTGCATCGTGAAAATGGCCACGAATTCGCAGACATTGTGCCGCTTGATGGACAAGTTGATCTCCGAGGTATTTGACGAGGAAACCCTGGCGGTGATTCCCGGTGTTTCTGCCAATGACTTTACCCATCGGCCCTGGGATCACCTCGTGTTCACGGGCTCTCCTGCAGTTGGCAAGATTGTGATGGCAACGGCGGCAAAATACCTGACGCCGGTCACACTGGAACTGGGTGGAAAATCACCCACGATTATCGCTGAAGACTGTGATTTAAAAATGGCGGCAGAACGTCTGCTATTTGCCAAATTCCTCAATGCCGGCCAAACCTGTGTGGCACCGGATTACTTGTTTATTCCACGTGGAAAAGTGGCCGCGTTCGTCGAATTGGCCAAAGAAATTGTCAGTCGCCGTTACCCGACATCTGAGAGCCAGGATTTCACCTCGGTAATTGATAGCAAGGCCTTTGCACGACTGACCGCCGTATTGCAGGATGCAAGTGATAAAGGCGCGGAAGCAATTAACCTGCTGGGTGCTGACAAGGCCAATCCTGCAACACGCAAGATACCCCCACACTTGGTACTGAACCCCAGCGATGAAATGCAAATCATGCAGGACGAAATTTTCGGACCACTGTTGCCGATCAAGCCATACGATGATCTGGACGAGGTGATCGAATATATCAACGGCAATGAACGCCCGTTGGCGCTGTACCTGTACAGCAATGACAAGGCGGCACAGGACAAGGTCATCCACAACACTCTCTCGGGCGGTATGTGTCTTAACGACAGCATGCTACATGTTGGCCAGCATGACTTGCCCTTTGGCGGCATTGGTAACAGCGGTATGGGCCACTACCATGGCCAGGAAGGTTTCATCGAGTTTTCCAAGTTGCGGCCGATCTTCAGACAGGCCAAAAAGTCCGGCATCCTGGCACTCGCGCCCCCTTATGGTGAGGCCTTTGAGAAGATGGCCAAATTGACAATGAAATTTAAGCTTTATTAGTGTAGCGACAAACTTCTACCGAATACCCCAATCCGGAGACATCACCATGAGTAATGAAGTTGTCATTTTCGAACAGAAAGGGCATGTCGCCATCCTGACCCTGAATCGCCCGGAAGCACGCAACGCGATGAACCCTGAAGTGCTGGTCAGGCTGTCAGAGGCCTGGCAACGCGTACATGATGACGACAGTATTCGGGTTGCAGTCATTACCGGTAACGGCCCTGCCTTCTGCGCCGGCATGGACCTGGGCAGCATGATTCCCCTGATCACCGGCGCCCGCCCACCGCAGGACGAATGGGATCAAGCAGTTGCCTCCGACAACACATTGAGCTACCGGGCAACCCTGAGAAACTTCGACACCAGCAAGCCGGTCATCGCTGCCATTAACGGATTTGCCATCGCCGGTGGGATGGAACTGGTGATGGGCTGTGACCTTCGCATCGCTGCCGACAGCGCCCGGTTCGGGCTGCAGGAGGTCAAATGGGCCATCTTCCCCGGCGGCGGATCAACGGTTCGCCTGCCCAACCAAATCCCTTACGCCCGTGCCATGGAAGTCCTGCTCACGGGCGACCAGTTCTCTGCACAAAGTATGCTGGAGTACGGTTTTCTCAATTACGTGGTGCCTGAGAACGAAGTGCTCGACAAGGCGCTTGAAATAGCCGGGAAAATAGCCGCCAACGGTCCGGTGGCCGTCTGTGCCGTGCGACGGTCGGTGCGCGAGGCAATCGGCGTACCCGAACCCCAGGCACTGGTGCGCGAAGGTGAGCTATCTGCCCCCGTGTACGCCACCGAGGATGCCGTCGAGGGTCCGCGTGCGTTCATGGAAAAACGGAAACCCGTATTCAAAGGCAGTTGAAACTGAATTAACTGAAAAGGAGTAAGCAAAATGCGTGATGTCGTCATCGCAAGTTATGTTCGTTCAGCACAATCCCGTTGCCGTCCGAATGATCCTGGACGTGACTGGCTGTACAAGATGCGAACGGATGATTTGCTGGCAAAGTTGCTACCGGAAGCCACCAAACGTGCGGGCCTGGAACCGGCCGATGTAGATGATTTCATCGTCGGTGTCGCTCAGGCTGTGGGTGAAAACTTCACACTGGGCGGGCGTAGCCCGTTACTGCTGGCTAACATGGATAAGAGAACATCCTGCAAGCACGTGGATGAACAGTGTGGATCTACGCTGGCAGCCTTGCAGATGGGCTTCATGGAAATTGCCCAGGGTTATGCCGACGTCGTTATCTGCGGCGGCATGGAGCACATGGGCCGCATCCCCATGGGTGGCGATGGAAAGATTGATCTGAACCTGAGATTTTTCAGCGACCCGACCCTGCGCCACTGGGATTTCATGACCGCGATGAACATGGGCCTGACGGCCGAAAAAATCGCCGCAATGGGTTTCACACGTGAAGAAATGGATGCCTGGGGCGTTCGATCACACCAACTGGCGTACGAGGCACAACAGGAAGGCTTCTTCGAAGACGAAATCATGCCGGTCGAAGTCCTACAGATGGATGGCAGCGTCAAAACCGTGGATACCGACCAGTCAATCCGTTCAGATGCGACACAGGAAGGCATGGCCGCCTTGCGGCCGGCGTTCAAAAAGAACGGCACCATCCACCCGGGAAATGCCTCGCCACTCAATGCCGGCGCCACGGCACTGGTATTGACGACCAAGGAAATCGCCCAGGCCAGGGGTATGGAACCCCTGGCAACTATTCGCTCGATCGGCTTTGCGGGTGTCGAGCCCAACGTCATGGGTATCGGCCCGGTACCGGCATCGCAGCGGGCGCTGGACGCGATCGGCCTACAAGCTTCCGATATCGATTATTGGGAAATCAATGAAGCATTTGCAGTCGTGGCACTTTACGCCATCCGTGAATTGGGCCTCGACTCCGAGCGGGTCAATGTGAAAGGTGGCGGCATCGCGATCGGCCACCCGCTGGGTGCGACCGGCGGGCGCCTGGTCGGGACGCTGGCCCGAATCCTCAAGGAAAAGGGCGGACGTTACGGCTGCGCCACCATGTGCTGCGGAGGCGGCCAGGGTGTTGCCATGATCATCGAAAACGAATCGAACTGAGGGAGCTGTCATGAACATCAACGACATTAAAACGGTTGCAATGATTGGCGCCGGCGACATGGGCCACGGCATCGCCGAGGTCGCACTGCTGGCCGGATACCAGGTCAACCTGTACGACATCAAGGACGAATTCGTAGAAACCGGGCGCGAGCGCATCTTTGCCAGCCTCGACCTGCTGACCAGCAAAGGCAAGATACCGGCTGAACTCGATGCGGCGATCCGCGGCAAACTTCTCAAGACATCGACCGATCTTAAAGAAGCGGTCGGCAACGCGGACCTGGTTATCGAAGCCATTCCTGAATTCATGGACCTGAAAAAAAAGGTCTTCGCCGAAATCGACAAGGCGGCGCCAGCACACGCGCTGCTCGCCTCCAACACTTCGACCATGAGTATCTCTGAAATCGCGACGGCAACCAATCGTCCGGACAAGGTCCTGGGCCTGCATTACTTCAACCCCGCGGTCCTGATGAGGCTGGTCGAAGTCATTCGTGCCGAAAAGACATCCGACGAGACCATGCAGATTGGCATGGAATATGCCAAAAGACAGAAGAAGATCGGTGTTTACGTGAAGAAAGACGCCCCGGGCTTCATAGCCAACCGCGTCAACCAGGCGGCCGGTGTGCTGTTGGGTGAAATCGTGGAGCGGGGTGAGATCGAACCAGAAGCACTGGATGCTTTTGTACGCATGACCGGCGCCGCCATGGGTCCGTGCGAGTTGATCGACTACGTCGGCGTGGACGTGGCAGTCAACGCCAGCCGGTATTTCGAGCAGACGCTGGGCCCGGACTACGGTCCGGCGCCGCACATGGTGAAGATGGTGAAAGAAGGTTTGCTGGGCAAGAAAACCGGCCAGGGCTACTTCACCTGGGTTGGCGGCAAGCGCCCGGAAATCGATTTCTCCAAGGCCACCAAGCGCTTCAACTTCCTGTGGCCCTACTTCCTGCAGATCAACGAGGCGACCAAGCTGATCCAAGAAGGCGTGGTCGATACGCTCGACGAGGTGGAACTGGCCATTGTCAATTCGTCCGGTTCACCGATAGGACCCATTTCAATTGGCCGGAGCATCTCAAAACTCGACCTGATCGATGGCCTGGAAATGCTGGCCAAACGTTACGACAAGCCCTTGTTCAAACCAAGCAAGCGGGTGCTTGCCGGAGGTCACAAGTTCTGAGTGGTTCCTGGATTCTTTTGCTCTTGTGAAAGGCTGAGTTTCAGATACAGGAAGACTGGATTTTAGGTATGAGGATGGTCGGCTTCGGACTGGTTGATTGCTACGCACAAATAACATTGCAAGACGAGGGAAAATTTAACCCTCTGTCACTGCAACAATTCGGCGAAGCAATTGACCAGTGCCTTTCCAGCACACAAGCGCAAGCGTTGATCCTCACTGGTTCAGGCAAGAATTTTTCACAAGGCCTGGATCTTGAAAGTATGTCCCGGATGGACGCCAAAGCGTCCGGGGCTTTTGTAGATGAGTGTATGGACACCCTGACTCGCTTGCTGGTTTTTCCAGTTCCCGTGGTTACAGCGGTAAACGGTCATGCGTTTGGCTTCGGCGCCATGCTGGTGCTGGCTTCTGATTATTCGGTCATGCGCGAAGACCGCGGGTTTTTCTGCCTTCCGGAGATTGACCTTGGCATGGGGCTGATTCCAAGCATGAACGCCCTGGTGACACACAAGCTGACCGGCAGGGTGCTCCGGAATTTACTGTTGACCGGCAAGCGGGTCGGCGGCCGCGAGGCTTTGGAATACGGTATTGTAGATGCATGCTCGACGGAACATGAACTTCTTGCCAAGGCCAGATCTCTCCCTCTGCCCATGATGGGCAAGGACAAAAAGGCGCTGGTTCAGCTCAAAACAGGCATGAACGGTGAAGTCCTGCGCCATTGCCGAAATACTGCTCATTCCGAAAACCAACTTCAGATCGGGTAACACATGACCAGTTACAGCAGATTAGCTCACGGGAAAAAGTATTAATGTTCAAGTAATTATGGATTTGGAATAAATAGTTTATTCATGACATATCCCTTCGGTAGAACTCAATAGGAAAGAGTAATTCCACCATCGACCGCGTACATTCCGCCGGTACAAAACCGACTTTCATCACTGGCCAGGAATAACATCATCGAAGCTACATCTCTCCCTTCAGCATAACGACCCAATGGGATATTCCTCAAAATCAACTCTTTGACCGGTTCATCAATAATCGGAGCGAAGCTACTCTCAACGGATTGCATCATTCGTCCCTCGACCGGACCGGGGTTGACGGTATTTACCCGGATATTAAAAGGTGCGCCTTCCAGGGCGGCAACGCGCATGATTCCAATAATGGCGTGTTTGCTGGCGACATAGGCAGAAATTCCTGCATACGCGGCAACCCCCTTGTCAGAGGATGTAATCACAATGCTGCCTCCATCGCGCTTGATGATTTCGGGCATCACATATTTGATCCCTAGCCAAACTCCACGTACGTTGACTGCCATGACCTTGTCAAAGTCCTCAATGGGGTAATCACTGATTGGGCTGACCGTTCCCTCGATTCCGGCATTGTTCAAAAAAATGTCTATTCCCCCGAAAAGACTAACGGCCTTTTTGACATAGTGCTCCACCTGTTCCGGTTGAGTCACATCCGCGACTGCATAGGCCAGGGAATCGCTACCAATCTTTTCAATTTGGTCTTTGAGCAATTCTTCCTGAAGATCTACCAGGAGCACCTTTGCCCCCTCTTTCAGAAACACCTTTGCTGCCGCCTGTCCAATGACGCCTGCTCCACCTGTGATCACTGCCACTTTGCCATTTAGCTTTTTCATCTCTCACGCTCTTTTTTATTCGTACTTGATCTAGGTGATTTTCTGGGTAGCCAGCTTCGGGCCACTCTCTTTTTGCTTCCTGACCAGGCACAGGTAATTACCTCGCGGGAATCAGTACCAACCTTCAAGGGCCCCCTGACGGGAGCCCTTAATAAATTTACGACATCGATCAAAAATCAAAAACGATATGTGAAATCTACCCCGTAGGTACGTGGCGCACCCACCACGGTGTAGTCGTAACCATAACCCCCGGACAGGCTCAGGGCGTAGATTGGCTCATCGTTATTCTCCAGATTTTTCGCCCACAATGCTATTGTGTAACGATCAGCGGCGTCATCGAAATGCATCAGTACATTGGACTGCCAAAAACTGCCGGAGCGGATATTTTCGAAGCCGGGCGAGTCATTGTAGGCGGAGAAAAATTGAGCACCCTGATAGGTGGTCGCGAGGTATAAACCCAATTCACCGGCGCCCCACCGGCCGACGACCCAATCCAGGGCGATATTGAAGTTCACTTTTGGCGCTTGCTGCAGTTCGTTACCGGAATAATCCTTTTTGCCCGTGCCAAATGGATCGTTCAGCAGCAAGGTCGTGAACTCTGTATGCACCAAACCCAGGCCCGCCAGCATACTCAGGTTATCGGTAAGCAGCGCCGTCATCTCTACTTCCAGACCATATATTTCCGAGCTGCCGGCGTTCTGCAAGGTCTGGTTGATTCCGAACACCTCGATGAACTGTTGATCGCTGTAATCAGAGTAAAATACAGCGCTATTGATCTGCAGACGGTTATCCCATACACGGGTTTTAAGACCCACTTCAAATGAGTCCACGATCTCCGGCGCAACAATATTCGCGTCATCTTCGGAAAAGATGGCACCACCATTGAAGGCACTGGAGCGGTAACCGCGACTGTAGCTGGCATAGAGCAAGGTATTCTCACCGAACTTATGGTCGATTCCCAGTTTTCCGGTGGGTTCGCTGTCATTAAAGTACTTGGTATCCATCACCGCCGTCGGGTCATAGGGTAGTGTAAAGGGGATCAGACCCATCACCGGATTGCGATCATAATCACCGGCATAGGCAGCTACGTCTTTAAATTTACCTTCATCCCAGGTATATCGCAGACCCAATATCAGGCTGGTGGACTCGCTAAGATCATAAGTGAAATGGCTGTAAACCGCATAGGACTCGCGCTCCTGAAGGTAGGACTGTCCAATATAGAGACCGCTGTTCACCAGGTAGGGGTCAAAGGGTATACCGAGGTCTTCGGTACCCAGCAGAACATCAAATTTGTTATCGGCTTTTAAGCTGTCATTGGAATAATAGAACCCGGCTATGAAATTGAACCGGCCATCGAAATCACTCGTCAGCCTGAGATCCTGGGTGAACACTTCCGCATCGCTACCGAAGTCAATATCCAGTACCCGTACCGGTGATCCATCGGTGTCCGACTGGTTCAAAGCCTCTCCCTGCGAATAACCGGTGATTGAAGTCAGGGAATAGTCACCCAGTGACCAGCTCATATTCAGCGCGATACCTTCGATTTCTGCTTTATAGATCGGTCCGATCCGGTCGTGCTCACCTTCCCAGGAGTCAAATTCAGCCGGTCGCAGATAGCCCAGGCGATTGACCCCGCCGGGATCCGTACCAATGGGCACGATGGCAAGCGAGTTGGGATCACTCTTTGCCTTGTGAATACGCAGGGTGGCATCGAAATTCTCGCCTTGATAGCGGGTGGAGAGACGCAATGCATAATTATCGGTCTCGCTCAGATCCTGGCTGCCCGGCCAATGGTTTTTGTGATAGGCATCCACATTGGTTGCAGTGAAGGCAAAACGCATGCCGAGGGTATCTTCAATCAGGGGCATTTCAACCGCGCCCTTGATCTGGCGCCGACTGTAGTTACCCAGAGAAAGCGTGAATTCCGCCTCGCGCTGAAATGATGGCGCACGGGTAATAAAGTTGATGGCACCACCGGTGGTGTTTTTACCATACAGGGTTCCTTGCGGACCGCGTAATACCTCCACTCGTTCCAGGTCGTAAAGCTGCATACCCTGCATGAACGCCGGACCGGTAAATACCTCGTCCACGTAGACACCGATAGGGCTGGCCTGGTTGGTGTTGTAATCCACCATGCTGATACCACGTATGGAAAATATGGGTTGTATCTCGCCATAAGGTGCACTCACCTGCAGGTTGGGAACCTGGGATGCGATTTCCGCCGCGGTGTGCATTTGTAGCTTTTCGATCGCATCACCGGTAAACGCCGAAACGGATACAGGCACATCCTGCAGATTCTGTGCGCGCTTCTCAGCGGTCACTATGATCTCTTCTATAGCGTTGGACTTTTCATCTATTTCATTGTTTTCATTAGCGATTACAAGCCCGGAAATTAGCTGAGCCCCAATGATGATGGAATATATTTTTGTGTACCTGCTTTCAAGTTTCATCAAACTCACTCCGTATGATTATTTTGTATAGGGGTGGCCTAGACTAAAGCTTAAATGAGCGGGGTTTGTTTGAAACTGATAGGAATGGACACAAATCTGACAAAAGCGGACACGCCTAAAACACGTGACCAGCTAACGAAAGGTACTGGGTGGTTTACCTGTCCAGCGTTTGAAGGCGTGACAAAAGGCTGCTGGTTCACTGTAACCCAGGCGCTCGGCGACCTGCTCTATAGTGAGTTTACGGCTGAGTAATAACTCCTTCGCGAGGGTACTGCGCAAACGTTTCAGCAACTCGTTAAAACTGGTACCTTCAGCCTTTAACTTACGACTCACCGAGCGCGGAGATAACTGTAATTTTTCAGCCACCCGTTCCAGGGAGAGGAAATTATTGACACCATCAATCATCAGGTACTCAACCATTTCCGCAAAGGTATTCTCTCCTGCAAGACGTGACACTAGGTCCTCACACTGCGAAATGCAGACCTGGTAAATGGCTTTATTCGCCTGGGGCAAACTGGCCTTGAGCAATTCCTCGTCAAACACAAGTGCATTACGTTCAGCGCCAAAACGTACCGGGCATTTAAATGCCGTTTCATAGCGCTGCGCGTGATCCGGTCGTGGATAGCTGAAATACACTTCCTGTAGAGGCATTTCAAACCCCAGCATTTCACTGCAATTGACGACCAGGGCGCTGAAATCACGCTCGCACATATAATGCAGACAGGGGCTGAGCGGTTCCACTTCCCTGCCGGCGAGCAGTGCTGTCTTTCCCACGGTTAGCAAGCGCCAGCGTAAGCGGGTCCAGCAAAGCCCGTGCAAGCCACTGATGGTATACAGCCCGTCGTAGAGGGTGGCGCTGCTCATCATCGCGAGCCCCAGCATACCGTAGGTACTGAGATGGTAACGGGGACCGACGATGAGGCCCAGCCCCGGATCGCCTACGGCCTGGATGGCCGCGTGCGTAAAGATCAATTCCTGGCTCAAGCCCATGATCGCAACCGGATCTCTGATGGATTGAGGTGAAATTTTCGCCGCCGCATAAAACGGAAGAGGGTCAATATTCTGTTCCTGAAGATAAGTCACTAATGGGCCCAGGCCGTAAACCATGCGCTGCAGTTGCATCTGGTTCAAATGACTGGCGAATAGCTCTTCCATCAGCGTAATTCCTTGGTTGTTTTCAGATCATTCTAGCCCCTTGTCCTGAATTATCAAATTAGTGACCGTTCACAGCATCATATTAGCTGCTGTTTCCTCATAACCTAGTATCCAATCCAGAATAGTTTTAGAACCAAACTATGAAAATGAACGCCTTCATCGCCGGGGTCGGTATGACCCCCTTTGGTAAACACATGGACCGCTCACTGAAGTCCCTGGCGGTTGAAGCCGCCAGGGCGGCCATGAAGGATGCGGGTGTGGACAATGCCGACATCAATGCCGCATACCATGCCAATGTGGCCGCCGGCACCATGGTCGGACAGATATGTATTCCCGGCCAGGTTGCCTTCAGGGAAATGGGGCTCGGTGGTATTCCGGTCGTGAATGTGAAAAACGCCTGCGCCTCCGCCTCCACGGCTTTCCACCAGGCCAGCGCCATGGTCAGCGCCGGTTATTACGATGTCGTGCTCGTGGTTGGAGCCGAAAAACTCTACCACGTGGAAAAAGAGCGTACCTTCGCCGTGTTTGATGGTTGTGTCGATTACGAGGATTTCGACCAGGTAGTCAGTAGCGTCCAGGAACGTATCAGCATCGCCTCCGGCCATACACGACAAGAGGGTGGTCAGCACTCATTTTTCATGGATATCTATGCCGCGCTTGCGCTGGATCATATGAAAGCCTATGGCACCACCCAGACACAATTCGCAGCCATCTCCGCCAAGAACTCGCGTCACGGCAGCCTCAACCCCTATGCCCAGTTCCGCGACGTTATCTCGGTTGAACAGGTGCTTG
>BS_KBA_SWE02_21mDRAFT_10000412_pt1 | contig 15892 bp, 15 predicted proteins | sample BalSeasSWE02_21m_FD_9196 | JGI IMG/M metagenome (IMG submission 9196)
ACACGGTGGAACCAGTAGTAAGATATATCATCAGCAAAAAAAATAAGAATAAAACTCCACCATACTATTGGAATTGTAGTGATTCTGAAATGGTTATAAACATACAAGAAAGCCCATAAAACAAGGGCTTTACTAATAAAACCTAAAAGGACATTACCCAATCCCATGGCGAGCGATGAAAATGAATCTTTGATTTCATAGGAATTAAGATGCTCTTTTGTGGTCAAAAACAATTCAACTAACATAGCCAAAATAAAAAACGGGATGGCAAAAAGAATAATGTTAGGAAAACTGGTCATTTGTATTTGATTTATGCGGTCTAAAATACAAAATAATTTAAGTATTTTTGGCCTGTGAAAACAGCAGTCTTTAAAAAACACATCTTACATTTTAAACAACCCAGTGGAACATCACGAGGGGTTTTAAATACTAAAGAAACATGGTTTATTATTCTTAATGAACATGGTAGGCAAGGCATTGGAGAATGTGGGATGTTTAAAGGATTATCAATTGATGATAGAACAGACTTTGAGGATAAATTACAATGGGTTTGTAACCATATTAATTTAGGATTAGAAAGTTTATTACAAGAACTAACGGCGTTTCCCAGTATTCAGTTTGGACTAGAAATAGCTTTCAAATCTTTAAAAGAAGAAAACCCATTTATACTGTTTCCTTCAGATTTCACAAAAGGAACTGATTCTATAAAAATAAACGGGCTTATATGGATGGGATCTGAAGCTTTTATGCGCCAACAAATTAAAGAAAAAATTGAGGCCGGTTTTACCTGTATCAAAATGAAAATTGGCGCCATAAATTTTGAAACAGAGGTTGCTATTATTAATTCTATTAGAAAAGAATTTTCACCTCAAGACATAGAATTAAGAGTAGATGCCAATGGGGCTTTTACGCCTTCTGAAGCCTTAGAAAAACTTCATATTTTATCTGATTTAAACTTGCATTCTATTGAGCAACCTATTAAACCAGGGCAAGTTGAAGATATGGCAAAACTTTGTGAACAGACCCCATTACCCATTGCGTTAGATGAAGAATTGATTGGGGTTTTTTCGAAAGAAAAAAAACAAGAATTGCTTAAAACGATCATACCACAATACATTATTTTAAAGCCCACTTTAATTGGAGGTTTTCAAGGAAGTGATGAATGGATCCAGCTTGCAGAAGCCAATCATATGGGCTGGTGGATTACCAGTGCTTTAGAGAGTAATGTGGGTTTAAATGCCATAGCACAATATACCTACGTGAAGCATAATCAGCAACCACAAGGTTTGGGTACCGGAAGTTTATTTGCAAATAATTTTGAGTCGCCTTTAGAAGTTAAAGAGGGCGCATTGTTTTATAATAGGAACCATAGTTGGAATTTTAATTTATAATATATGTATATATCACAGGCATTTAAGTCGTTGCACGAATGGTGGCGTTATTTAGTAGGATTAATAATCATAGTAATAGCTGTCATCATAGGTCAAATACCGTTTACAGCAGCGGTTATGATTAAAACTTTTAAAAATGGGGATAATATCTTTCAGTTAGATGAACAGAAAATGATGTCTTTATTGGAACCCAATTTAAATCTGTTTTTAATGTTATTGTCTTTTGCTATTGGTTTGGTAGGATTATTTATGGTTGCTAAATATTTACACAGACAATCTCTAATTCAATTAACGACCTCCAGGCCAAAAATAGATTGGAACCGCTTTTGGTTTATTTTTATTCTTTGGGGAATCATTTCAAGTAGTTTTGTACTGATAGACTATGTGACCTCACCGGAGGATTATGTCATTAATTTTCAACTTGTCCCATTTGTAATACTTTGTATCATTGCTATTTTGTTTGTGCCTCTTCAAACCAGTTTTGAAGAGTATTTGTTCAGAGGGTATTTGATGCAGGGTATTGGCGTTATTTTGAAAAACAAATGGGCACCTTTATTACTGACTTCATTTACTTTTGGAATGCTTCACATAGCTAATCCTGAGGTTGATAAGTTGGGAAATATGATTATGGTTTATTATATAGGAACGGGATTGTTTTTAGGAATAATGACTTTAATGGATGAAGGCATGGAGCTAGCCTTGGGGTTTCATGCGGCTAATAATCTTTTTACAGCGCTTTTAGTAACGGCTGACTGGACAGCTTTTCAAACACATTCCGTTTTAAAAGATATGTCAGATCCTACTCAAGCAGGATTTGTAGATATATTTATGCCTGTATTTATAGTATTTCCAATAATTCTATTAATTTTAGCCAAAAAATACAAATGGACTAACTGGAAAGAGAAGCTGTTTGGAAATGTGGTGGAGCCACCAACTGAAAACTTATAATTAAAGACCTAAACCAACAAATACGTGATACCTAGTTATAATAAAGTACATATAAAATTTAAGCTGAACGGCGTAAATTACAATCAGGATGATATTAAAGAAGTAGCCTATAGTTTTATTAAGGAAGGCCTGCCTTATGAACAGGCAGTTGGTGATTTTTTGATAGATTGGCTGGATTCAAAAAGCTTTATCAAAGTAAAATCAACAGGTACAACCGGTAAACCAAAGCTCATTAAGCTTGATAAACAAGCCATGGTGAATTCCTCCATTTTTACTGGTAATTTTTTTAATCTTTCTCCCGGTGATAAAGCCTTGCATTGTCTGCCTGCCAATTTTATAGCAGGAAAAATGATGTTGGTCCGCGCCATGATCTTAGGTTTGGAAATTGACCTTATTGAACCGTCTGCACATCCGGTTTTTAATTCAAAAAAAGCCTATGATTTTTGTGCTATGTTGCCTATTCAATTACAAAATTCTATTGATAAAATAGGTAATTTTAAAAATATTATAGTAGGGAGTGTTAAAGCATCTAATGAACTTATTGATGCTATAAAGGATTTTTCAGTAAATATTTTTGAGTCCTTTGGAATGACTGAAACAGCGACCCATATTGCCTTAAAAGCACTTAATAATTTCAATAAGGAAGGCAATGATTTTTCATCAGATAAAGCTGTTTTTAAAACCCTGCCAGATATTTTTGTGTCTCAGGATGAAAGAGGTTGTTTAGTGATAAAATCGCCGCACCTCTCAAAACATCCCATAGTAACTAATGATATTGTTAAATTATATTCTGACACCGAATTTGAATGGTTAGGAAGATTTGATAATGTCATCAATTCCGGAGGTGTAAAAATATTTCCGGAAAGTATCGAAGAAAAACTGTTTGGAAAATTAAATTGTAAGTTTTTTATAGCTTCAGAAAAGGACAAAAAATTAGGGGAAAGAGTTATTTTAATCATAGAAAAAGATTTTGCAGATATAGATACCAGTATTTTCGATGTCTTAGATAAATATGAAAGACCAAAGCATATTTATGCCGTTAAAAAATTTGAAATTATTTCTGATAAAATTCAACGTAAAAAAATTTTAAAAAAGCTAGGTATATTTTAAACTTGTATCACACCTAAATTAAATTTCTTTTCAATAGGAGCGTGGTTAGCTGCTTCAATACCCATGCTAAGCCATTTGCGCGTATCTAAAGGATCAATAATAGCATCTGTCCAGATACGGGCTGCTGCGTAATAAGGTGATACCTGCGCATCGTATCGGTCTTTTATTTTTTTAAAAAGTGCTTCTTCTTTTTCTTTGGTGATGGTTTCACCTTTTTTCTTTAAAGAAGCAGTTTCAATTTGTAATAATACTTTTGCGGCACTATTCCCGCTCATCACCGCTAATTCAGCACTTGGCCAGGCTGCAATGAGCCGCGGATCATAAGCTTTACCACACATGGCATAATTTCCAGCTCCGTAGCTGTTTCCAATGATGATCGTAAATTTAGGAACGACACTATTGCTAACGGCATTAACCATTTTAGCACCATCTTTTATAATGCCGCCATGTTCACTTTTACTGCCGACCATAAAGCCAGTAACGTCTTGTAAAAAGACGAGTGGAATTTTTTTCTGGTTACAATTAGCAATGAAACGCGTGGCCTTATCAGCACTGTCATTATATATAACACCGCCAAACTGCATTTCACCTTGTTTTGTTTTTACTAGTTTCCTTTGATTAGCAACAATACCAACAGCCCAGCCATCAATTCTGGCATAGCATGTAATGATTGTTTTTCCATATCCGGCTTTATACTCATCAAATTCTGAATTATCAACCAAACGTTTAATAATGTCATACATATCATATTGATCAGCCCTTGATTTAGGAATGATTCCATAAATATCCTCCGGATTTTCTTTTGGCTTAATAGGGTCAATTCTGTTAAAACCCGCCTTGTCATAATCACCAATTTTGTCAATAATGTTTTTTATAGTGTCTAAAGCATCTTTATCATCTTTAGCCTTATAATCTGTAACACCCGATATTTCACAGTGTGTTGTAGCACCACCTAATGTTTCATTATCAACGCTTTCACCAATAGCTGCTTTTACTAAGTAGCTTCCGGCTAAAAAAATACTTCCGGTTTTATCAACGATCAAAGCTTCATCACTCATAATTGGTAAATAAGCACCACCGGCCACACAGCTACCCATCACGGCACTAATCTGCGTAATACCCATACTACTCATAATGGCATTATTTCTGAAAATGCGTCCAAAATGTTCTTTGTCAGGAAATATGTCATCCTGTAATGGTAAATAAACACCCGCACTGTCAACTAAATAAATTATGGGAAGCTTATTTTCAATAGCTATTTCTTGTGCTCTTAAGTTTTTCTTGGCAGTAATTGGAAACCAGGCACCAGCCTTTACGGTAGCATCATTAGCAACTACAATACATTGTTTGCCTTTGATGTATCCAATTTTAACAACCACTCCAGCAGAAGGGCAACCTCCGTGTTCCTCATACATGCCTTCACCGGCAAAAGCAGCTAATTCAATAAATTTAGCACCCGAATCAAGTAAATAATTAATGCGTTCGTGCGCCGTCATCTTACCTTTTGAATGATGTTTTTCAATACTTGACTTGCCACCTCCAAGGCTGGCTTTAGCAAGTCTTTTGTTTAGTTCAGAGAGCAAAAGTTTATTATGATCTTCGTTTTTATTGAAGTTGATATCCATTTGTAATTAGTTTGTTGCTAATGTACAAAAGATTCAAAAAATCATTCAACCTATGTTAATTTATTATTCTATAATATTACATGGAAATAGTTTCCTTGGAAACTAAATAAATTATTTGTACTTTTGACTAAAATTTTATTTATACTATGAAAAAGATAATTGCTTTCGCAGGAACAAATAGTAAAAACTCCATAAACAAACAGCTAGTGACTTACGCGACTAGTTTATTAAAGGACGTAGAAGTCAAAATATTAGATTTAAACGATTTTGAATTACCGCTTTATGGTATCGATTTCGAAAACGAATATGGTATTCCAAATAATGCCCACAAGTTTTTAGATTTTATAAAATCTTCAGACGGTATAATGGTGTCACTGGCCGAACATAATGGGGCCTATTCAACCGCATTTAAAAACCTTTTTGACTGGATGTCAAGAATTCAAGGAAAGACCTTTTTTGGGAAACCTATGTTATTGATGTCTACATCTCCCGGAGGTAGAGGTGGTGAATCGGTTCTAAATATTGCGAAAGATAGATTTCCTCGTCATGATGCGCATATTGTTGAAATCTATTCGTTACCATTTTTTGCAGATAATTTTTCTAAGGGTAAAATTAGTGATGAGGAATTGAATTTGAAGTTAAAACATTCAGTGAAACAATTTGAGCTAAGTTTATAAATATGGGAGATTTAGCAAGAGATATCAATTCAACATTTGCTAATAATAGAATTAAAGCACTTTTAAATATTTTATATACAGCTAATTGGATATCAAATCATCAAAATGATTTTTTTAAATCCTTTGGTATTTCTCCACAGCAATATAATATTTTAAGAATTTTAAATGGAGCAGATGAACCCTTAAATGTTCAGGTAATTAAGGATAGAATGATAGAGCGTGCGCCTAATGCTACCCGATTGATGGATAAGTTGTGCGCTAAAGAATTCATAGTTCGCTTACCTTGTGAACATGACAGACGGGTGGTTAAAATTGCTATTACCGAAAATGGAAAACATCTGTTGAAATCCATACCAGACAATTTTAATAAGCAATTATTAAAAAACCAATTATTAAAAAATTTGAATGAATCAGAAGCGGAACAATTAAGTCAATTGCTCGATAAAATGAGATAATAAAATAATAAGAAAGGAATAAAATGAAAATAATAGAACATAAGGCTGATAGTAGAGGATTTGCAAATCATGGATGGTTACAGGCAAATCATTCATTTAGTTTTGCCGGTTTTCACAATCCGGAAAAAGTACATTTTGGAGCGTTACGTGTCCTGAATGACGATATTATTGCTCCAAAAATGGGGTTTGGAACGCACCCTCATGATAATATGGAGATTATAACAATTCCATTAAAAGGTGTTTTAAAACATAAAGATAACATGGGAGATGAATGGATTCCTGTTTTACCAGGAGAAGTACAAGTGATGTCTGCTGGTACCGGTGTGCAACATTCAGAAATTAATGGGTCCGTTGATGAGCACTTAAGCCTGTTTCAAATCTGGATTTTTCCAGACAAGCAAAAGGTGACACCCAGATATGATCAGAAAAAATTTGATGCGAATGAGCGGAAAAATAAACTTCAAACCTTAGTAACATCCATCGATGAAACTTCTGAAGGAAGTTTGAAAATCCATCAAGATGCCATCATTTCTAGAATTGATTTAGATAAAACACATTCATTTGACTATAAGTTAAAAAGTAAAAACCATGGTGTTTATATCATGAATATCAATGGTAGGGTACAAATTGATAATATTCTTTTAGAAAGCAGAGATGCTGCAGGAATTTGCGAAACAGATGCTTTTAAAATCAAGACAGAAGAAGACAGCAGTTTATTATTTATTGAAGTACCAATGAATTTTTAAGTGTATTTATAATTTGTTATAATTAAGCATCCTTGATAGGATGCTTTTTTTATTAAAAAATACGATATTTGTCATTCAATTTGCGCAAAGGGGTGATACTTTAATCTTATAATTTGGTCTAAATTATAGGAATCGGTAAAAATCTGACCTTGTGTCTTAACAAGGATGCGCCTTAACTGAAAAAAGAATTTAATTATGGCAATGAATAAAAATACAGTTTTGGCTTGGGCCACAACAATTATGGTAATAGTAGGTTTAAGTTTAATTGCTCTTGGAGCCTTTAGATATGATGATGTGGCAGGATGGGGGTTTGCTGCAGTAGGCATTGGTTTCTTTGCAATTGCATGGGTGTTTAATGCTTTAAAAGGAAGGGTATAATGAGCGACGATAAAAAAGTAATATTCTCAATGACTGGTTTAACCAAGACCTTTCCAGGAGCTAATACACCCGTTTTAAAAAATATTTACTTAAGTTTTTTCTATGGTGCCAAAATCGGAATTTTAGGTTTAAACGGCTCAGGAAAATCGACACTTCTTAAAATTATTGCAGGTGTTGAAAAGAACTATCAGGGTGATGTCACATTTTTACAAGATTATTCAGTTGGTTATTTAGAGCAAGATCCAAAGTTAGATGAAAGTAAAACAGTTATAGAAATTGTTAAAGAAGGTGCTGCTGAAACGGTGGCTATTCTAGATGAGTACAACAAAATAAATGATATGTTTGGTTTGGAAGAAGTGTATTCCAATCCTGACAAAATGGATAAACTGATGGCTAGACAAGCGGAGCTTCAAGATAAAATAGATGCTTCAAATGCCTGGGAACTAGACACTAAATTAGAAATTGCCATGGATGCGCTTAGAACGCCCGATGGGGATAAGAAAATAAGTGTGTTGTCTGGTGGTGAGCGAAGACGTGTTGCTTTATGCAGATTGCTTTTGCAAGAACCCGATGTCTTGTTGTTGGATGAGCCTACCAACCATTTGGATGCAGAATCTGTACATTGGTTAGAGCATCATTTAGCACAATATAAAGGAACTGTTATTGCGGTAACGCATGATAGATACTTTTTGGATAATGTGGCCGGTTGGATATTAGAGTTGGATAGAGGAGAAGGGATTCCATGGAAAGGGAACTATTCTTCCTGGTTAGATCAAAAATCTAAACGAATGGCGCAAGAAAGTAAGGTAGCATCAAAACGTCAAAAAACCTTGGAGCGTGAGTTGGAATGGGTGCGTCAGGGGGCTAAAGGACGTCAAACTAAACAAAAAGCGCGTTTGAATAATTATGATAAATTACTAAGTCAAGATCAAAAACAGCTTGACGAAAAATTAGAAATTTATATTCCAAACGGGCCTCGTTTAGGAACTAATGTTATTGAAGCCGTTGGTGTAAGTAAAGGTTTTGATGATAAGTTACTTTATGAAGCTCTGAATTTTAAATTGCCTCAAGCAGGAATTGTGGGTGTTATTGGACCGAATGGCGCAGGGAAAACCACTATTTTTAAAATGATTATGGGAGAGATAACTCCTGATAAAGGGGAATTCAAAGTGGGTGAAACTGCTAAAATTGCTTATGTAGACCAAGCGCATTCTAATATAGACCCTGAAAAAACCATCTGGCAAAACTTTAGTGATGAGCAAGAACTTGTTTTAATGGGCGGAAAAGAAGTCAATTCCAGAGCCTATTTAAGTCGTTTTAATTTCTCAGGTGGCGAACAAAACAAAAAAGTTAAATTGTTATCTGGTGGTGAACGCAATCGTCTGCATTTAGCTATGACATTAAAAGAAGAAGGTAACGTATTATTATTAGATGAGCCTACCAATGATCTTGATGTAAATACACTACGAGCATTAGAAGAAGGTTTAGAAAACTTTGCTGGATGTGCCGTAGTCATATCGCATGACAGATGGTTTTTAGATAGAATATGCACGCATATTTTAGCTTTTGAAGGGGACTCTCAGGTGTATTTCTTTGAAGGTAGTTTTAGTGAATATGAAGAAAATAAAAAGAAACGTCTTGGTGGCGATTTGATGCCTAAACGTCTTAAATATAAAAAGTTAGTAAGATAGTATAAAAAAAGTCTGCATCATGCAGGCTTTTTTTTTATTAATTATTGCCATACATATGGCCTTCGGTAAAGTCTTTATACTCTTCTTTTTGTTTCGCTATTTCCTCACTTATTTTATCCAGCCGTTCATTTTCTTTTTTAAGTTTATAGGACTTTCTTATTCCTAAAATTAAAAGAATTGCAAAAAAGATAACTACCACTGTTAAAACAGTTACAATATCACTCTGTTCAATCACAGTAAATCCTGATAAAAAATTGATAGTATGTTTTAAAAGCATTGTTTGAGCAAATTGCATTATAGCGATTCAAATATAATATTTTTTATTTACTAAATATGAGTCAATTGAGCTTTATACGTTTTATCTAAGAATAAATTAAATTAAAAATTCTTATTTAATTAATTTCACGAAATTGCTAGATTAATGGTATTAATATAACAATCTGATGTCAAAAATAAGAGTAAAAAATATCAAAACCGAATTGCTTTCAAAGCAATTTTACACATTAAATAAATTAACTTTTAATTATTTAATGAAAAATGGAGACTGGGTCACTCAGGTCAGGGAATGTTATGATAGAGGCGATGGTGCGGGCATATTGCTATATAATAAAGAAAAGCAAACGGTTATCTTAACAAGGCAGTTTAGAATGCCCACTTATATGAATGACAATCATGACGGTTTCTTAATTGAAATATGTGCGGGTTTATTAGATAAAGACCAGCCGGAAGCCTGCATTATCAGAGAAACAGAAGAAGAAGTAGGGTATAGGTTGAAAAGTGTTAAGAAAGTTTACGAATCCTATTCATCACCTGGCGTTATGACAGAAAAGATGCATTTTTTTATTGGAGAATATACAGACAATATGAAAGTAAATGCTGGAGGTGGATTAGAAAGTGAGCATGAAGATATTGAGGTACTGGAAATACCATTTAAAGTAGCCGTTGAAATGTTAAATTCGGGAAAAATAGAAGATACTAGAACGATTGTTTTACTTCAATATGCAATAATTCATAATTTACTATGATTTTTTTAAGGCTAATTGCATTTTAATATTGCAACGCTTATAAGGACAATTTTCTTCTACTGGAATTTCTATAAAGCCATATTTTCTATAAATATAAATAGCGTTTTCAAGCTTTCTGCTTGAATATAAGATGATGGAATTTATGTTGTTTTCCTTAGAATAACTGATGCAATGTTGCATAAGTTGCTGGCCAATATTTAAACCACGATGACCTGGAGAAACAGCCATTTTTGTCAGTTCAACAACGGAATTTACTTTAGTAGGCATCAAAGCAACAGTTCCTATAATTTGGTTTTCTAACTTGGCAAAAAATATATGTCCCCCTTTATCTATAATATATTTTTTAGGATTACTTAATACCTCCTCATCATAAGGTTCAACATAAAAGAAGGTTTTGAGCCATTCAATATTTAATTCATAAAAAGATGGCGCATACTCTGGTTGGTAACTAATAATATCAATCTGCATGAGCTTTTATAAAATCAGTAATTAAATAAGTAATTAATTTACCTATTTGCGCCTCATTTTCTGTATTGGCTATTGCTTCACAGATATGTAAATAACAGGCATTTTCATTTTTAGCAAAAAAATTAATAAATGATCTGGTTTTATTGACACTAAATCCGCTTGGCGTCATCGCACTACTGGAAACGTTTTCTATGGCGTCACAATCAATTTCAATACCAAAAGGTTTCCCTGAAACATGCTCTAAAGCACGCTGCAATTCATTTTTATATTTTAAATCTTTTCGTATTTCTATAGACTCAAATGTGTTGTATTGTATCGATTTTATTTTTGAAAAGGATTTAAAAATGCTGTCGGAAGTATAGTTTTCATGTAATCCAAAAACAAAATAATTTTTTAGAAATCCTTCGGCATAGGCATATGAAAACCCATTGCCACTATGACGACCTTCTTCAGGTCTAAAATCTGAATGGGCATCAAAATTAATGACATTAATTGGAAAGCCATAGGCTAATGAACTTCCTTTAATATTGCCATAAGCATTATTATGGCCTCCTCCAATTATTATAGGTTTTTTTCCAGCTGAGACAATTTGTTCAATAATATAAGTGACATATGTGTCTATTTTTTTAACAATTTTCCTAGACTTTAAAACATCTTTTTTCTTTGATTGGTCCAAGGTTGAAACTTTTAACATTTCAGCTGAAAAATCTAAATATCCTAATATTAAAACTTTATTCGCTTTTGTGAATTCATTATTTTGAATATTTACTAAAAATTTTATTACAGCCTTCCAGGTATTGCAAGCTCCTGATTTACCGTAATTTGCAAACACACCAACATCTTCTGGCAAACCAATAATTACATGTGTAACATCCAAATTTTTAAGTTCATCGTATATGTTAGAAATGGAAGCTAAAACAGTAACGTGTTCACCAAATTTGGATTCGCCTGTACGCTTGTTTAGTAATAGATTCAGTTCTGAATTATTAAATAAAATAAGTTTATCCATTGCATAATTAAATTATTAGAATATTTAAAAATACAGTTTTTATTTATTCAAAACATTAAAAAAACAAGTATAATATTTAGAAATCATTGAACTATTAAAACAAATTAAAATCAAGTAATTATGGAAAACAACGGTAGCAGTAGTATGGGATTAAAAGTGGCATTAGGTATTGCATTAGTCCTTTTTTTAGGAACAGCTTTTTATTCGCTTAACCTTTATAACGAAAGTAATAAAACTAAAAAAGATCTTACTGAGCAAAAACAATTAGTAATGAATGATTTAAACGCAATGGCAAAACAGTATGATGCTGCTATTAGTGAAAATACAATTGCTAAAAACGATTTAATTGAAGCGAGAGAGCGTATTCAAGGTTTAATTGACTCTTTAAAAATTTCTGAAACAAATGTGAAAAGTTTATGGAGATACAAGCAAAAATATACGTCACTTCAAAAAGAAATGGATTTATTATTAGCTGAAAATGAATCTTTAAAAACTCAAAATGCTTATTTAGCAACATCTTTAGATAGTACAAAAGTACGTTTAGAAGAAAGAACCATGTTTACTGATTCTTTATTATTACAAAACAATGCATTAGCTGAAGTTATGGAAAATGCGGCTGTCTTATCAGCTGTAGGTTTAAAAGTTTTAGGAGTTATTGAAAGAACTTCCGGAAAATTAGTACCAACAGAAAGAGCTAGTCGTGCAGATAAGATTAGTGTTTGTTTTACAGTTGCTAAAAATAAACTGGTTCAAGCTGGTGATCAAGAACTTTATATTCAAGTAATAGATCCAAGTAACAATACTTTAGGAGCTAATGAGCAAGTGACTTTTGGAGAACAAACCTTAAATTACAGTTTGATTAGTAAATTTAATTATGAAAATACAAGTTTAAATGTATGTGAGTTTTTAGCACCTAAAGATTCAGGTAAATTTGAAAAAGGACGTTATGTTGTGAATGTATTCAATGAAAAAGATTTAGTAGCTAGTTCAGAGTTTACACTTAAATAAGAATAAATAAGAATAAAAAAACCCGAAAGTTTTCTTTCGGGTTTTTTTATGTTTAAAAATCAATATGTTATTAGTTCTCCTTTAATTATCACCTGATCAATATGATTGTCGCCAAAAGCATATGGTAAATAATAGTAGCTCGGAATTTTTTTTGTTATTATTAAATTGGCTTTTTTGCCAATTGTTATACTTCCGTAGTTATCGGCTAGTCCCATAGCATAGGCGCCATTAATGGTTGCGGCATTAATGGCTTCTTCAGGAGTTAATTTCATTTTAATACACGCTGTACTCAGTACAAAATTCATATTTCCGCTAGGTGTTGAACCTGGGTTATAGTCAGAAGCCAGAGCAATAGGTAGTCCTGCGTTTATAAGTTTTCTTCCTGGAGTATATGGAATACTTAAAAAATAGGAGCATGAAGGTAAAGCTACTGGCATGGTCAGACTATTATGCAATGCCGTAATATCTTCATCATTTAATTCTTCTAAATGATCTACAGATAAAGCCTTGTATTTTATGCCTAGGCTAATACCGCCAAAGGCATTAAACTGGTTGACATGAATTTTTGGGATTAAGCCAAATTCTTTGCCTGCTTTTAGTATTTGTTCTGTATCATCTAAAGAGAAATATCCTTTTTCACAAAAAACATCAATATAGTCTGCCAATCTTTGCTTTGAAATTTCAGGAAGCATGACGTTTATTATTAAATCTATATAGCCTTGCTTATCATTTTTGTATTCCGTAGGGATAGCATGTGCACCAAGAAAGGTTGATTTTATCTCAATGGGAAAGTGCTTCTTAATCCGCTTTATAACTCTTAACATTTTTAGCTCTGATTCAACATTTAAGCCATATCCTGATTTTATTTCTAAGGCACCAGTACCTAAAGACATAACCTCTTTAACCCGTTTAATGGATTGCTCATACAGATCGTCTTCACTGGTGTTTTGAAGTGTTTTAGCTGAATTTAAGATACCGCCACCTCGTTTGGCAATGTCTTCATAACTTAAACCATTTATTCTATCTACAAATTCCAACTCTCTGTTTCCTGCATAAACAATATGCGTATGAGAATCACAATAAGCCGGCATTACGATTTTTCCTGTAGCATCAATTGTTTTGTCAGCTGAAATATTTTTAAAATGTAACATACTTCCATAATCAATAATAGTCTCATTTTCTATTAAAAGAAAGGCATTCTTTATTGATGGAAGTATACTCATTTCTTCACCAGACACAAATTTAATTTGTGACTCTCTAACTTGAAGTAATTCCTTTATGTTCTTTATAAGTAAAACCATAAAGTAAAAATAAGGGTAATTTATTAGAATTTGATGATATTTTTAATTGAAAAAAAATATTCAAAATATGATAAAAATCATTTTAAAATAATATAAAATAAATTTGAAAAAAAATCGTAAAACCCTTGATTTTTAGGGCTTTTAAAATTTATTTTCATTCAATTTTAAAGTACATTTGCATAGAATTTATTTCAATTTTTATATCAATGAATAAGGCAATTTATATTGCAACAAGTGAACCTAATAGTGGTAAATCAATTGTTGCATTAGGGTTAATGAGAATGTTGTTGGGCAAAACAGCTAAAGTGGGATATTTCAGACCCATAATTGATGGTGATGGTTTAGGGAAAAAAGACAACCATGTTAAGACAATACTTTCTTATTTTGATTTAGATATCCATTATAAAGAAGCATTTGCATTTACTCGTACAGAGTTTATTAATAAACGGAATGCAGGAAAAGAAGGTGAAATATTTGACACCATTATTGAAAAATATAAAGCTCTTGAAGATAAGAATGATTTTATGTTGGTTGAAGGCACTGATTTTTCTGGAGAAGGTGCGGCCATAGAATTAGATGCTAATATTTTAATAGCAAAAAACCTGGGCATTCCGGCTATTATTGTATCAAGTGGTGTAGGAAAGACTTTAGAAGAATTTATTAACGGATTACATTTAGCTTATGATTCATTTACAGAAAAAGAAGTAAAAGTAATTGCGGTAATTGCTAATAAAGTCCAGGAGGAAAATCTAAAAATTGTTATAGATGGCGTAGAAGAAAATTTACCAAAAGATGTCGTTGTAAATGCCATTCCTTTAATATCATCATTAAATAATCCTACAATTAAAGAAATAGCAAAAGCTATAGACGCCAAAATTCTGTTTGGCCATGATTACTTAAATAATCAAACTAACAGTTTTAAGGTAGGTGCTATGCAGTTACGTAATTATTTAAAACAACTGGAACAAGATTGTTTAATAATTACACCAGGCGATAGAGCAGACATAATTTTAGGGGCCTTACAGGCTAATATTTCTAGCAATTACCCATCGGTTTCAGGGATTGTGTTAACAGGTGGTTTAATACCCGAAGAACCCATCGTTAAATTGATTGAAGGATTACAACAAATTGTACCAATTCTGTCTGTTAAGTTTGGAACTTTTGAGGTCGCAAATAAAATTGGTGCTGTACGTTCCCATATGTACGCTGAGAATAAAGATAAAATTATAATTTCCTTAAATACATTTGATAAATATTGTAATGTTGATAGGCTTACTGATAAGCTTATTACTTTTAAAAATTCTGGCATTACACCAAGAATGTTTCAATATAATTTATTAAAACGTGCGAAGACATCAAAAAAACACATCGTATTGCCAGAAGGAAATGATGATAGAGTCATCGCTGCAGCCGTAAGATTAATTCTTATGGATATCGTTGATATAACTATACTTGGTGATAAAGAAAAAATTGTTGAAGCATTACAGCGATTAGGACTAAAATTAGATCTTGAAAAAATAAATATTATTAATCCTTTGGAGTCTGAGTTATCAAAAGATTTTGCGAATACACTCTATGAATTAAGAAAAGATAAGGGCTTAACTATTGACATTGCAGAAGATTTAATGAATGATGTCTCTTATTTTGGCACCATGATGGTTTATAAAGGATTAGCAGATGGTATGGTATCAGGAGCTGCACATACTACGCAACATACTATTAAACCAGCTTTACAGTTTGTAAAAATGAAGCCTTCAGTTTCGGTGGTTTCATCTGTATTTTTCATGTGTTTGGATGATCGTGTATCCGTCTTTGGAGATTGTGCCATCAATCCTAACCCTAACGCAGAACAATTAGCCGAAATAGCCATTTCATCGGCTGAATCAAGCATTGCTTTCGGAATAGAACCAAGAATAGCGATGTTATCTTATTCATCAGGTGCTTCTGGAAAAGGNGAAGAAGTNGATAAAGTGAGAAAAGCTACTGAAATTGTAAAACNAAAAAGNCCAGATTTAAAAATAGAAGGCCCCATTCAATATGATGCAGCTGTAGATATGGGC
>BS_KBA_SWE02_21mDRAFT_10000413_pt1 | contig 15886 bp, 11 predicted proteins | sample BalSeasSWE02_21m_FD_9196 | JGI IMG/M metagenome (IMG submission 9196)
CAATACAGCAAAAGTAAATGAAGATGCAAAAAAACTTGGCGTGGATTTAACAGGTGTTGAGATTATAGATCATACAATTCATCCCAAGTTTGGTGAGTTTTCTAACATCTACTGCGAGCTAAGAAAGAAAAAAGGAATGACTATCGAAGTTGCAAAAGAAACAATGAAACGCGATTTGTTCTTTGCTGCAATGATGCTGCGTGAAGGTTTGGTTGATGGAAGCGTTGCAGGTTCATTTGCATCAACTGGAGATGTAATGAAGGCCGGAATTCAAATCGTTGGAATGCCACAGGGAATTTCCATTGTATCAAGTTTCTTTTTAATGCTCTTTAAAGATAAAACATACAGCTTTGCAGATTGTGCCGTTGTTCCAAATCCTGATGCTGAACAGCTTGCTGATATTGCCATATCAACGGCAGATAATCATAAAAAATTAACCGGAGAAAAGCCATTTATTGCCATGCTTTCTTTCTCGACAAAAGGAAGTGCGGTTCATGAGCTTACAGATAAAGTTATCAAAGCTACAGAAATTGTAAAAACAAAAAGACCAGACCTGAATGTTGATGGTGAACTTCAATTTGATGCAGCAATAATTGAATCAATCGGAAAAAAGAAAGCACCTGAAAGTAAAGTTGCCGGTAAAGCAAATGTTTTAGCTTTCCCTGATTTGAATGCTGGAAACATTGGTTACAAAATTGCTCAACGTTTAGGCGGAGCTGAGGCAGTTGGTCCAATGGTTCAGGGATTGAAAAAACCATTCTTTGATTTAAGTCGTGGTTGCAGTGTTGATGACATTGTAAACACAGCATCAATAAATGTTTTAATGGGATAAAAAATACAAAAACATCTCGTAGCACAGATCTTCCGACCTGTGCTTTGTATTTATATCAAAATACAATTCTACATTCATTCACTACTTTTTTCATTTATATTACATTTAGATCGCAGGACAGATTCGCCGCGGCAAACTGCGCTACGGAGTACATTAAATCAATTGCCCACATACAAATATTTTCTTATGTTCACCCATCAAAAAACTAATCCTTAAATGAATTTAATTCTTGTAACACTATTTGTTTTTATTCTAAATCTGCCGTTCGGATATTGGCGGGCTAATGTTCGCGTGTACAAACTTCAGTGGATGCTTGCAATACATATTCCGGTTCCCTTCGTAATTGCAGCAAGAATTTTTTCAGACATAGGATTTGAATTTTATACTTATCCAATTTTTATTACAGCCTTTTTCATAGGACAGTTTTTAGGAAAATATTTATACACAAAAAGAAAAAAACTTGGTAGCTCCCCACTAACATCTTGCCTTGTAATGGATTTGGTTCGTAATAATTAATTATTTGTTTATTGAACTTATAGAATTCTATTTGTGTTACTACTAAAAAGGAAGAATAAATGATAAGGATTTTTACTCACACAATATACGTTTTTACTATAACTCTGTTTCTTTTACTATCAAAAACAGAGGCGTCAAGAGAATTAAAAGGAAATAATATGGAAAAAAACATCAAACAAATAAATGTTAAAGATATAGATGGTAAATCAGTTAAACTTAAGGATTACAAAGGTAAAGTTTTACTAATTGTAAATGTTGCAAGCTATTGCAGTTACACAAAACAGTATGCAGGTTTAGAAGAAATTTATAAAGAGTATAAAAGCAAAGGCTTCGAAATTTTAGCTTTCCCTTGTAACCAATTCGGACAGCAGGAACCGGGCACAAATGAAGAAATAAAAAATTTCTGTTCCTCAAAATTTGATGTGACTTTTAGATTATTTGATAAGATTGACGTTAATGGAAAAGATAAATCGCCACTCTATTCAATACTTACAGATAACGAAATAACAGGCAAAGCAGACATCAAATGGAATTTTGAAAAGTTTATAATTGATAAAAACGGAAATGTTATTGCAAGGTATTCAAGCAAAGTTGAGCCGACTAATAAAGAACTTACTTCTGCGATTGAAAAAGAGTTAACAAAGTAGTATTGCTAATTGTCAACCTGAACCTGCCTGACGGCAGACAGGATTGTTTCAGGTTCTTTTTTATAGCTAATGATTCCGAAACAATTTGCCGCGGCGAACGGAATGACTTTATAATAATTCCCTACTTTAACCCCAACTCTTGCTTAACCCAAAGTTTAGAATTAATAATTTCTTTATGCTCAATGTTTATTGTAGCTGAAATACGTTTTATAAGATGATCTTCATACTTGTTTAGTTTTTCATCTTTATAAATTAACTTCCACAGACTTTCAATCAATTCAATTTTTTCATCGTGTGTAAAATTTGTGTTTATTACTCCAGTAAATTCGTATAGGCTTACACTTTCCTTAATCCTTTGTTCAGCAAGAAGCATAAGATCAGTCACATAATCATCATCCAGATTAAATGTTTTTTTCATTTCCGCTATGATAAATTTTCTTTCTTCATCGGTAAACTCACCATCAGCTTTAGCTATTTCAATAAATAGCGCACAAGCAGCAATTTCAATTTTTTTATTTTTCCTATCCGAGGATGAAGTTATCAAAACCTGAACTTTCCGCTGGTTGATCATCCAAAAATATTTTTCTTAAATACTCAAGCATAATGTTACATCTTGTCTAATTCACTAAGCAAATCAGGAACATCTAGTGGCTTTGTAATCATTATAAGATTTCCATCTTCATCTTTTGGCCATTGTTCGACAAGTTTGTCACAATATAATTCAAGCCCATTTCCATCTGGGTCTTTAATGTATACCGATTCTGAAACTCCATGATCAGAAGCACCTTCAATTGGATAGTTAGCTTCCCAAACTCGCTTAAAAGCCCTTGCAAGATCTTCTCTAGAAGGAAAAAGAATTGCAAAATGATAAAGACCAGTGTGCCCTTCGGGAGCCGGAGTTGCATTTTCACCTGCCCAAGTATTTAATCCTATATGATGATGATAATTACCCGAAGAAAGAAAAACAGCATTCTGCCCAAACCTTGCAGTAACCTGAAATCCTAGTAAATCTCTATAAAATGCTAAAGCTTTATCAAGATTTGCAACGGTTAAATGTACGTGTCCAATTCGTGTGCGGGGATTTAATTCGTAATCCATTAATTTCCAAATTTTTATGAATGATTAACCTTTACTGATTTAACTTTCCAGATTTTATCTGCATATTCTTTTACTGATCTATCACTGGAAAACTTTGCAACTCGTGCTACATTGTAAATAGATTTTTTAGTCCATGCTTCTTTTTTCTTGTACAATTCAGCTACTCTATCCTGGGCATCAATATAAGCTTGATAATCTGCAAATAAGAGATAGTAATCTACATTCATCAATCCGCGAATCATATCATCAAATATTCCAAACTCTTTTGGATTAAAAAAGTTTGTTGCGATCATATCAACAACCTGTTTTAGTTCAGCATTTTTTTCGTAATATTCTCTTGGGTTATAACCTTTAGATTTTAGTTTTACTACTTCATCAGCAAGTAAACCAAAAATAAAAATATTATCATTGCCAACTTCTTCTCTAATTTCAACGTTTGCACCGTCCATTGTGCCTATTGTTAGAGCACCGTTAAGTGCAAACTTCATATTGCCGGTTCCCGAGGCTTCTAATCCTGCCGTAGAAATTTGTTCGGAAAGATCGGAAGCAGGAATTATTTTTTCTGCGAGTGTTACCGAGTAATTTTTGAGGAATACTACTTTCAATTTATCATCAACATCCGGATCATTATTTACTACATCCGCAACAGCATTAATTAATTTAATGACCATTTTAGCCTGTAGATATGCCGGAGCAGCTTTGCCGCCAAAAATTATTGTACGTGGAACCATTTTTATTTTAGGATTTCTTTTTATCCTATTATAAATTGTAATGATGTGAAATACATTAAGCAATTGTCGTTTGTATTCGTGGAATCTTTTTATTTGAACATCAAACATTGAATCCGGATTAATTTTTATTTGATGTTCATTTTCAATATACTCAATTAGGTTTTGTTTGTTATCTTCTTTTACCCTTTGCCAGTGTTCAATAAAAGCTTTATCATTTACAAACTTTTCAATTTTTTTTATCTGTACAAGATCTTTAATCCATCCCTGACCAATCCTTTCAATCAGCAACTGTGTTAAAAGCGGATTAGCATGAACGAGCCATCGTCTTGGAGTAATTCCGTTTGTAACATTTATAAATTTTTTAGGATAGATTTTATTAAAATCAGGAAAAATTCTTATCTTCAAAATTTCTGTATGAAGTGCAGCAACTCCATTAACAGCAAAGCTCCCAACTATTGCAAGATTAGCCATTCTAATTCGTTTATCTTTACCGGGAGAAATGATTGAGAGTTTATCCAGTATTTTTTGATCTTTGGAATAATTTTCTTTTACTTCTTCCAAAAATCTTCTGTTTATTTCATAAATTATCTGAAGATGTCTTGGAAGAAGTTCTCCAAATATTTGTTCAGACCATTCTTCTAAAGCTTCAGGAACGACGGTGTGATTGGTATAAGCAAAAGTTTTTGAGGTTATATCCCATGCACTTTCCCAGCTCATTTTTTCATCATCAATAAGTATGCGCATTAACTCTGGTATCGATACAACAGGATGAGTATCATTCAGCTGAATACAAGTTTTATCTGTAAATTTATTAAATGTAGTGTGTCCTATCTTATACTTTCTTATAATATCCTGAAGTGTTGCTGAAACGAAAAAATACTGCTGTTTAAGTCTTAAAAATTTTCCTTCAACGTAAGTATCATTTGGATATAGAACTTTGGAAATTGTTTCAGAATCATTTTTGCTTGCTACCGACTCTACATAGTTCCCTTTATTGAAATCAGAAAACTTAAAATCTATTGCAGCTTTTGCCTGCCACAAACGTAAGTTATTTACTGTTTGATTTTTATATCCTGGAACAGGAACATCATAAGCTATTGCCAGAACATTTTCTGTATCAACCCATTTAAAACCAAGTTCACCGTTACCTTTATCGTAAGAGTCTGTTTTGCCATAAAATTGTACTTTGTAAGTGAGAGATCGTCTAAGTAAGTCCCATGGATTTCCATCACGCAGCCAATTATCAGCACGTTCAACCTGGTAGCCGTTTTCAATATCCTGCTCAAAAATTCCGTATTCATATCGTATTCCATAACCAAATGCAGGAAGTTGAAGCGTAGCCATCGAATCAAGATAACATGCCGCTAATCTACCCAGACCGCCGTTACCTAAACCCATATCGTTTTCTGCTTCCGTTATCTCTTCAAGATCATATCCATCACGATCAAGGATCTCACGACATTCATTATAGTAATCTAAATTTATTAGTGCGTTACCCAAAATTCTTCCCATCAGATATTCCAATGAAAGATAGTAAACACGTTTTGCATCTTTATCGTGATAAGTTTTTTGAGTTCTTAACCAGCTTCGTACCATTCTGTCTCTAACGGCAAGTGAAAGAGCAGTATAAGCATCTGCACCGGTAGCAGTATTTTTATCTTTAACTAAAGTAAACTCAAGATGCTCTGCAAATTGATTTGAAAGTGAAAAACTTGCCGGATCTTCTTTATCAGTAAAAAATATTGTTTTAGTTTCTTTTTTAGCCATTTAAACAAACTCCTTGAACTTTAATATCTACAAACGTTGCGGCAAATTTAATCGCATATACTTTTAATACAAAATAAAAATAATTTTGATTCCTGATAGGAATGAATTATTAAAATTGTTTATGAAACAGTTGGAATGAAATAATAAACAAACCCAATTTTTAAGGAAATTGGGTTTGTAAAAATAAATACTATAGAAGATTTTATTTTAAAAGAATCATTTTTTTAGTCTCGACAAATGAACCTGCTTGCAACCTGTAGAAATAAACTCCGCTTGGCAGGTATGCTGCATTAAATTCGATTTCCTGATTTCCTACTTCTTTGTATTCATTAATTAAAGTAGCAACTTCAGTTCCAAGAACATCATATACTTTTAATGTGGTTCGTAAAGACGTTGCATGCACAGTCTCTAAATTAGGAATTGTAAATCGAATTTTTGTTGATGGGTTAAATGGATTTGGATAGTTTTGTTCAAGGGCAAATACAAGCGGGGTCAAAATATCATCTTCAACATTTACTGTGTTGTCTTTTCCAATTCCAGTTATAACAATTTCTTTAACTCCAACATCAGAATAAACTTTTAGCAATGCACTATGGTTTTTAATGCTGTCCGGATGAAATTGCAATAACGCCTTTTTTGATGAATATGATTCGATTGACATGTTATTTAGATCTAAAGAAAAACGTGAATCAGATATTGTAATTGAATCAACTACTAACAATGCACTACCACTATTTGCAATAAAAATCTGGTTTGATGTTGAAGTACTGCTTAAAGTTGAATCAAAATCAACTTTAAGTGGAAGAACATTAAGTTCTGCAGAAACAGGACGTGTATTACCTGCTGCAAAACTATAAATCCTATCCGCAAATTCAGAATGATCTATAAATGGATTTCTTTTTAACTGCAATAAAGCGATTGCATTATTTCTTGCAGATTCAACCGAACCAACTGGGTCAAGTTTATTCCATTCTCTAAAAACATTTTCCTGAGTTTGGGTAAGGAAATTTCCATAATTTATCGGATAACGAGTAATAAAATAAAACATCGATCGGCTCACATCACCTTTATGTACATCTCTTGGTTCAAAAACTTGTTGGCCAAGATTATTAAAACCAAGTTTGCTTCCTCCAACCTGCCAGGTAATATTAGTTACTGCTTTACCAAATGGATAATTTGCACGGATACTATTTGCAGGATTATCCGTAGGATACAAATGATAAAGATCAGATCGCATTGGCTCATTTTGACTAAAAGTTGATTGGGGCCAGGTATGTTCTGTGTTAAAATTATAATTGTTTTGAGCATCAACTCTGTCAATATACCCCACAGCTAGTCTCCCTATATAAACACACTCAATTGCATTAACTGAAGCCCCCTGCCCATTAACTTTTTGATTATCAATTTCCATAAACATTTTATCTCTAGCTAAATTACTATAGCCAAGCGAAGTATGTCCGCTTACTAATTGTGTTAAAGCTGTTTTTAATTGTGCATCATAGAGATTAAACGTTGTTGCATCATAACTGTCACCAAATTTACCTGAGCCACTTAGATTGATTATTGATCCGATTGTACTGTCATCACTTGTAATAAAAATTAAGTCTTTATCAATTACATTTTGATTGGGACTATATTTTATCCATATAATGCTGCTGTCATTTGAAGGGATTGATAACAAAGTATCCGACAAACTGTAAATATTTTTAGTGCTGTTGATTTTAATATCTGATTGTTGAAAATTAGCGTTTTTAATGTAAACAGAAAAACTATCAACACTTCCTGTAAGTAATTGAGGGAATAAAATCGAATCAGCACTTACTGAAACTTGTGCATTTAGATTTATTGTGATTAATAACGCTGTTATTAGTAAAACTTTTAACATTATGCTTTGTTCATTATTATTTGTAAAACGGATAGAAATTTACAATTTAATTACGCAATTATGATTAAAGATTTTAATTTTTTAGGAATGATGATTTTGGTTTGACGAAATAATTGCTGTTACTTCCATCTCTATCAACATATCCGGATCAATTAAAGATTTTACTTCTACCATTGTAGTGACGGGTTTAATATCGCGAAAATACTCGCCATGAGCTTTTCCGTATTCTTCCCAGCGTGAAATATCAGTAACAAACATTCTTGTTCTAACTACATCTTTAAGAGATCCTTCAGCTACGAGCAAAGCCTTTTCTATTATTCCAATGATGAATTTGGTTTGTACATAGGCATCATTAATNCCTACAACTTTTCCATCTTCAACTGCGGTTGTGCCTGCTATTTCTATCACATTGCCAACCCTTACTGCGCGGGAGTATCCAACGATATCTTCCCATTTTGCTCCTGAAGAAATATTTTTTCTTGTCATATTTTGCCTAGTAAATATGCTTTTCGTTTTTTCTCTGGGAATTTTTCAATCGCATAACGTAACATCGTTCGTGGCATTGCTTTATAATGCTCTTTTAAAAATTTTCCTTCTGTTTCAATATCACGATTACCAATTTCTCTAAGCATCCAGCCAACCGCTTTGTGGATTAGATCGTGTTTATCGTGAAGTAATATTTTAGATATTTTTAAAGTGTCATCAAAATAATGTTCCCTTATAAATGTTTGAGTTGAGATAATTGATATTCTTTTTTCCCACAAATCTTTTGAACGCGCAAATTTATAAAGCTGATTTTTATCATTATCGATTAGATATGCACCAATAATTTTTGGAGCTGAAAGATCAACTAAATCCCAGTTGTTAATTCCTTTGCGGTTCTTTAGATAAAAATCAAAAATAGTTTTTCTCTTTTTTCCATCTCCCCGTTTGTATTGATCAACAAGAATAAATGCAGCAATCAATCTTTCTTCATGTACTTTAGATAGAATCAACGATTTTACATCATCTAAAGACAAATCTTTAAATTGTTTGGAGATAATTCTTTGTACAGGAACTTTAATTCCATAAAAAACATCACCTTCGCCATATTCACCTTTCCCAGTTTTAAAAAACCTTTGAAAATTAATTGCCTGNATCGGATTTTTTTGTTTTGATATTTCTTTTCTAATCTCCGTTAAATTCATTTCTTAATTCCAAATTCGATAATTTAATTCGTGCCACGCTGAGCTTGCCGAAGCGTGACATTGATATTAGAATTGTCATCCTTCGGCAGGCTCAGGATGACAAAAGGTTAAAATACATTAAATTATTATTTCAATTAGTTATTGTCTTTATCCAGTTTAACATTAATTCTAAAGCTATTGGAGAAATAGTTTCTTCAATCTTTCCATATTCTGAAATAGCACCGGTTGTTGAAGTTTGAAAAAGATGATTTAATCCGGGCAGCATTTTTACTTCAAAGTTTATATTACCGCCTTTTATTAATGCTTCCTCTATTGCTGATAAATTTTCTTTAGGCGGAACTTGCAGGTCTTTTTCTCCATTGATTGCAAGAACAGGGCATTTTACTTTTTCTAAAACTGGAACAGGATTAAATCGTAAAAAATATTTGAACCACGGGCTAGTGATAGTTTTGATCTGCATATTTAAAAAAACTTCCGGATCACCAAGTTTACTTTTTTCTTCTTCCGTCATGGTTGCATATTCAGCTAATAACATTTCTTTTAAATCAGTTTTAAGTTTCTCATCGTCACTGCTGTTTTTTACAATTGTGAATATTTCTCTTTGCAACATCACAGATTTTTGAATCTCTTCTTCACTTGTTCCTTCAGCCCTTTGAATTAGAGCGCCTTGAAGATATAGAATTGAGTCACCGGGAATTCCCAGCCCTGCCATCATTACAATAAATGCTACATCATCACTTTGAACAGAAGCTAAAGGTGCAATAATTCCCCCTTCGCTATGGCCGATCAAGCCGATTTTAGTTTTATCAATTTCATTTCTTGATTTAAGAAATTCTACAGCAGAAAGAACATCTTTTGCAAAATCTTCACTAGTTGCAGCTGAATGATCTCCGGTTGATTGGGCAATTCCTCTATCATCAAATCTTAGAACAGCAATTCCATTTCTTGTAAGATAATCTGCAATAACTAAAAATGGTTTATGTCCAAGCAATTCTTCATTTCTATCCTGCCCACCTGATCCTGTTATCATTACAACTGCTGGAAAATTATTTCCTTCTTTTGGATAAGTTAAAGTTCCGGCAAGTACAACATCATCAATTTCATTTTCAAACAGAACTTCTTCAGAGTTATATGGAAATGGTTCTTTCGGCTCCTGTGGTCGATTTCTTCCTTCAAGTTTTTCTACTTTATTAAGAATTAGATTTAAACTCATTCCACCTTGAAACCATTTACCATCAATCTTCATTTCATCATACAAAATCTTACCTGTATAAAAACCCTGAACGGCAGGGATTTTGANAAGAATAGAATCGCCCGTAATTGTTGTGCTTTCAGTTGGAATTCCAATCGCTCGCTGATCGGGACTATCTAAAATTGATGAATATATTCCTGCATCATCCATTGATAAATTAAAAACTATTGTGAGTTCTATTGAATTTGGCAAGGCTAGTTTGCCTGTCCAGATTCCTGATATATCTTTTTGCTGTGCTGTTATTTGGCAGATTGGATATATTATTAGAGCGATCAGAAAATATAATATAACTTTCATTGCAATTCCTTTATTATCTCTTGATTAAAAACTCCTGAAAGAAAATTACATAATATTTCGAAGTATATCAGTTGTGAAGTGCTTAAAATAAAAAAAAGAGAGAAGTAATTAAGATTCTATAGAATCGTTAATGATTTTTGTGAGATCTGATTTCCCAAATGGTTTAACTAAAAACTTTGTAGCACCGGCTTGATAAAATTCCTTAATCTTATCTTCGATATACTCACTTGATATTATAATGATTGGTCTTTTAAAAGGGTCATGTCGTTTAATATCCCTGCAAATAAAAATACCTTGCTGCCAATAATTCTTATCAACATCAAAAATAAAATGACTGAAAGAACTATCCTGAACAAATTCAAGTTTAAATTCTCTAATACTGTAATTTGAAAGCGTAAATGAATTTTTTAAAAATGCTTTTACAAGTTCAAATGTTTCACCAGTGTTATCAATCATCAATATTTTATTAGAACCTTTTGGGTCATCGGAATCACTTACAGTTGAAAAAGCTTTGGACTGATTTAATGGAAGTGTAAAAGTAAATGTTGACCCAACTCCCTTTATACTATCCACTAGTAAAGATCCGCCTAATTTTTCAATGTATCTTTTAGCTAAAGCAAGTCCGAGTCCGTTTCCTTCATAATTTCTCCCAACATTTAAATCTTCCTGGCTAAAAGGCTGGTAAAGATGATCCAAATATTTTGTGGATATACCGATACCTGTATCTCTAACTTTACAGATAGCTAACCCTTTTTCCTCCAAGATACTAACATCAACTTCTACGTAACCCTGATGCGTAAATTTAATTGCGTTGCTAATTAAACTATTGAATGCGCTTTCAACACACTGTACATCTACATCAACATAAATCTTTTTATGAGAGAAGTTAGTTCTTAACTCAAGTGTTTTTTCCTTTGCTTGCTTTTGATATTCAGGTAAGCAATTTTGAATAATACTAATAAAATCCGTGGTTTCAGTATTTAAATTATAGTTGCCGGCTTCGATCTGCGCAAATTCTAACATTTGTGTTATACTTTTAAATAATCTTTCGCTGCCACTGTGAAGATTATCCAAATATATCTTATCCTCAGGGCCAATTTTATCTGCTAAGTTTTCTTTTATTAAGGATGAGTAACCTAAAATAATATTCAGTGGAGTTCTAAGCTCGTGTGATAAAACATTTAAGAATGTGTTTTTTAATCTTTCAGATTCATAACTGGCATCGCGTGCTTTTTTAACTTCTTCTTCAGTTAAAAGCATCTCTGTCTGATCTTCATGGTACATTACAATATAAGGTTCATCTTCATCTTTAATTATAAAAATGTTTGTCCTTAAAATTGGAATGGCATAATCGCGCGAACGTAATAATGAATCTTCGTAATAATCTATCGCAGTATAAGTTTTACCGTTAAGAACTTCTAATATTTTTTCAACCGCATTATTCTCTCTAAGAACACTATCATTAAATATTGAATACTCTGCAAGTTCATCAAGATGATATCCCCACAAAATTGTAAACGCTTCATTAATATAAACTATCTTTCCGCTCTGTTCAGCCACTTGAACCGGAAAGCGGACCTTGTCATACATAAGGCTAACGTATTTTAAAAAATCAGTTGTTACCATTCTTATATAATAGGTAATGAAATTTCTATTTTAGTTCCTGTTTCTGAATCGTGTAATTTTATTTCACCGTTATGCCTGTCAACTATACTTTTACATAAAAACAGTCCATAACTGTTTTTCGTTGGTATGTAAGATACAAACAAATCTTTTCTAACATTATCAGGTATTCCGGGGCCATTATCCTCTACAATAATATTTACAAATTTTTCATCAGCTAAAGATTGAATACTAATTGTAACATCTTTTTGGGCATTTACCGAATTTGTAAACAAATGCACAAGCAAGTGCTGTATTTGTTCAGAATCATAATTGCAAAGCGGAATATTATTTAGTTGAGTTTTAAATGTTACAAACTGATATTTCTTCATCGGTGAGATATATTTTATAACCGATTGTATCGTTCTGTTCAAATCGCCGCTGTCTTTATTAAGATTCATTATAGCAGTTTCCATAAGAACCTGAGCATACTTTTGAATGCTTCTAATACTATCGATAGCTACCTTCGATTTTAATTTTAACCGGTCATACAAAAGCGACTCTTTGCCAATTCCCGAATCTTCATTTTCTTTTTTAAGCTTCTCTAACATTCTGAGTAAACTCTCGTTTTCAAGCAAAGCCAAATGGACAAGACCTTGTAATGATTGTCCTATCTCAGAATCTATACCTGCTTTTAATGCTTTACGCTCGGCTTGTATAAGCTGGATATTAGCTTCCTGCAATGCAGAGTTAGCAGTAAGTTGACTTTGATATAATTGTGCATTACGAATTGCAGCNGCCGCTTGTCCGGCTAAAATTTCAAAAGTACTGGTAGTTTCTTTTTCTTTTATCTTATGGAGATGTTTACTATCAACATATATAACACCAATCTTATTTCCATCAGTAATTAGAGGTGAACAAAGAATGGTTTGAAGATCCAATCGTAGAATACTTTTACTCGATTCTAAAGTAACATCACTTTGAGCACCTTCTATAAATCTTGATTGCCCATTATAAAAAACGTCTTCCACAACAGAGTTACTAATCTGAAAAAGACTTTCAGGTAGTTCTTTTCCGTTTGAATCCAATCCAAGCTTAAATTCTAGTTTACCAGACTGACTTTTTAAAACAATAAATCCACGTTCAGAATTTGTTAAACGGATTGCATTCTTTAAAACGAGTTCGAGAACATCATCAAGAATTAAAGAGCGGTTTATACTATTAAGGATATTTAGTATTACCTCAAGATTTTTGGCTTTCTCAGAAGTAAGGTCTGCGTCCAGGCTGGTTTTAATACCGCTATCTATATTTTTCTTAAATTCTGAAAATTTCATTTAACTTAAAGCGTAATCAAAAAATAATAATTTTAAATAATTGCGCAATAATTATACCGCTTTATAGGCTAAATATAAACGAACAATGAAAGCAATTATGTAAATAGTACTTAAAAAATGTACTAATCTTTAAAAAGTTTCCAGGAAATGAACCATTCTGTATCATTCCCACTTCTCCACCATGCTTTAGCAAAGCCAGCTGAAATTGTTGATTCAAGATTGTACCAGTGTTGGAACATAATATTAATTTGCCCACCTAAATCTATAATTTTATCAATTTCTTGTGAATCCGAGATTAGTCCCTGAGAGAAAATGGAAAAATTAATGTTCTTTAAGTCTATGCTGCCGACTGTTACATTTGGTATGCGAATGGGGGGAAATGAATTTTCTATCATCACCTTAAAGAATTTATCCGATGTTATACTATAAATAGGAGCGCCGGGAAAGCGAAACATTTTTTCAAACTGTTTTACTGGTTCATTCTCAATTTCTCTGTTTCCAAATCCACCAAAGAAGAACATAGTTTCAGGTATATTGTCATTTATTATATGATATCCCGTTGCCCCTTTTAAGTGAAATACATTATGTGGAGTAAAAAATATAAAATATTTATCCCATTCGCCCATAAACTGTCCGGAAAATTGTGGGTCATCTAGATTAGATCCATACCCAAGAGCAGAAAATTTAAACAGATCTCCAGATTCCCAATCAATACTGCCAATTGTTTTTCTAAGATCTCTTATATCAAGTTCTGATTTAAGTACTGCAAAATCTGGTTGTCTAACTTCTGTAAGATTATCATTAATAAATTTTATACCTCGATAGACAGCAAGCTCCGTGTTTTGTTTAACTTTTAGCGGATTATCAAATATCCAATAATGAGTATATCCGGCTGTGTATTTTCCACCGAGCATTCCTCTTTTTCTGGTGTTAAATAGATCATAAAAATCAGGCGCGTTTTGTTCTATTCCCAAAATAAATTTTTGATGATAGCTGTACTTTAAACGTAAATGAAATTTTATATCTTGAGTTGTTTCTTTAAATGGTGAAACTCCAATATCAATAACCAGATCGTGATTAAGTAATGGATCATTAATTTGTGTAAAGAAGCCGAGCACAACACGTGATTGAAACCCTGAGACGGTTGGAATAAATGTTTTAATTGAAAGATCACTGAGCGATGAATAAGATTCTTCTTTTGTAAAAAGATTTTTATCAATTACTTCGGCGGCAGGTTTTAAATTTAAATCATACAATTCAGGTGACTTATCTAATATCTTTTGTCCAAAATAATTTATTGCCGGCAACTTGTTTGCTTTAGATATTGCAAATTTAACAGGAGTAAATCCATCAGGACCAAATTCCATGGCAACCATTGAATCCGAAGAAACTTCGATCGGTTTGAAAACACCTTTTATAGTATTTGTTAATGGAATAATTTCTTCGGTTTGCAAATCATATCTGTAAATGTTAGAAACGCCGTTAGTGTAAGCATTCCAATACAAGAACTTTCCATCTAAAGACCAGGATGGATTTTCCGGTGAGCCGCTTGAAGTAATTGCTTTAAATTGAAATAGATTTCCTTTTTCCAACCCGGTGATATCAGAAACAATTATTGATTGTTGCCCAGTTGATCTATGTAAAACAGCAGAAAGTAAATCCCCTTTTCTATTGATAGAAAGATCAGAAAATTCATCGCCAACATTAAATACCGAAAGTGATTGAACTTCTGAATATGGATATTTTGACCTCACCAGTATTGCTTTGCCGCTTAAATGTTGTATGCCCCAAAGTTCGTGTGTTGTTTGAGAAATTGTTAATTGTCCGATTCTTGAATCTTTAAACAATAATTTTTCTTTATTATTATTTAGATCAAACTCCCAAACATCTCTATAAAGTTGATTGTTGTTAGTTGTATAAAATAGTTTTTTGTACGATTCATCATAAGCCACTGCGGCTACTTGTATAAGACTTGGCGTAGGAAGTGTTGTTATATAATCAGACTCTTTAGTATCTAAATTAAATTTTTGTATTTCAGCTAACTCACCTTTGCGATGATACCCAAATATCAGCGAATTGTTTTTTGAATCATACGTTGTATGAGTAACCCATCCAAAGACTTTGTTAGAAAGTTTTTGGAAATTTGTAAGTGGATATTTTTTAATAAGCGAAATATTAGAATTTTGCAATTCTCTTTCGTCCGAAATAAAATTTTCCCAAGCATCATCAAAATCAAGACCATATACTTTTTCAAACTTTGATTCTAATCCGGGATAAAATTCATCCGGCTTAAGTGAGAACCAATCAAATAGTTTTTGTGTTCCATATTTATATGTCAGGTGTGCAATAAATCTTGTGCCATATAAATAAAGTATGTTTTCTAACAAGATACTTTTATGTGAAGTAACGTTTTCTATTTCAGATACACCCGGAAATTTTTGATCTTCATACACTAAAGTTCTGAAATACATCTCGTCAAAATTACCAAGAATTCTTCCGTAACCCCCGCTGAACCATGTTTCTATAAAAACAGCAATTGCTTCCTGGTACCATCTCGGAGTATATCGGTTATGATTAGAAAGTAAACTATAAAATACTGTTAGTGGCTGGTTTTTATCGGGAATAACTTTTCCCGTTACACTTCTTAATGATGTTTCAAAGTCTGAGGCCATATCATTAACGATGATATGCACAAGTTCATGACTAATCAACCATTGAAATCTTTCAGAATATGGAAC
>BS_KBA_SWE02_21mDRAFT_10000414_pt1 | contig 15874 bp, 14 predicted proteins | sample BalSeasSWE02_21m_FD_9196 | JGI IMG/M metagenome (IMG submission 9196)
GAGAGACAGGGACTCGAACCCTGGCGACAGTTACCCGTCGACAGATTAGCAATCTGCTCCATTACCACTCTGGCACCTCTCCTAAAATATGTTATATGAACTTATTTTTGCGAGTGCAAATGTAGCATTACAATTGCATTTACACAACATTTTTTTACTTTTTTTAATGAAATTAATTACTTCATCATTCCGGATATTCAATTCTTAAATGGTAAATATTCTTTAACTTCTTCTTTAACACCTTTTTAATGGTTTGTAGTTCTTTAAAAGTAATATCAGCATTCATAAATTGTCCATCCTCCATTTGTTTATTTACAATTTTTTCAACCAAGTTATCAAATGCTTTTCCCGATGGCTCTTTGATACTTTTTGATGCAGCCTCAACAGCATCACACATCATTAAAATAGCTGTTTCTTTTGAAAAAGGTATTGGTCCTGGATATTGAAACAAACTTTCATCAACATCTCCCCCACTAATTTCTTCTTCCTTTTTATAAAAATAATAAACCAATGATGTTCCATGATGGGTTCTAATAAAATCTATAATTCTATCTGGAATATGATTTCTTTTCGCCAATTCAACTCCATTTATAATATGGTTGATTATTATTTGTGAGCTGTCTTTTGGTGTTAATTCATCGTGTGGATTGACACCTGTTGACTGATTTTCAGTAAAATACATTGGATTTAGCATTTTCCCAATATCGTGGTACAACGCACCCGTTCTTACCAGCATTGAATTTGCATGAATTTCATTGGCTGCAGCTTCTGCTAAATTAGCAACTTGTAATGAGTGTTGAAAAGTACCAGGTGCATTTTCTGCCAGTGCTCTAAGCAATTTTGAATTTGTATTTGACAATTCCTTTAATGATTCATCTGAAATTAAGCCAAAAAGTTTTTCAAAAATATAAATAAGAGGCAATACAAATAAAGTTGCAGCACCATTTAAAGCAAAATGAATAAATATTTCCCAATCTAAGTTTTGGGCATTTCCTTCCTGAATTATTGAAAAAGCAAAATAAGTTAAACAGTAAACAAAGGTAATTTGCAATACTGAAATAAATAAATTAGCTCTTTTATATAATTCTGAAATTGTTAAAATAGTTACAATTCCAGCTATAATTTGAAGGAATATAAATTGAAAACTATTTGGAACTATAAAACCTAATAATAATACGGTTAATACATGGGTTATCAATCCTAATCTTGCATCAAAAAATGCCTTTAACACCAAAGGCAATATTACAATTGGAGCAACGTAGACATATTTCGCATCGTACTTAACAATAATTGTAAGCAACAATACTACAAGCGTAATATTGAAAAACAAAAAAGTTACTTTGGTGGTATTTTCAAAAATTTCTAAGCGATATTTTCTTAAAAACAGCAAGAGCATTAAAAAAGCAAGCGCCACTAGAATGGCATAGCCTGCAACAATCCAATAGTAATTTGACTTACTCCATACCTGTGATTCAAATTCATTTTTTATTGAATTTAAAATATTGAATTTTTCACCTTCAACAATATCTCCTTTAAAAATAATACGCTCTTTTTCAGCGACCATACCTTTTGTATAGGATATTTTATTTAAATTTTCCTGAAGTACTTTTTGTGTGAAATTTTCATCAAAACCAACATTGGGCTTAACTGCTTCGTAAATAACATTCAATATTGCGTTTTCTTCCTGTGTTAAAGGTTGCTTTCCAATTTCAGCATTTAAAAAAGTTAAAATTTGTGAAGATTTAAATAGTTTGTTTGGTTGTATCTCTTGAATTTTATTTCCTTGTAAAACCACGATCAAATTATCCTGAATTTTCTGCTCGCTGGCAGGTTCTAAATAACCAAATTCATAAATAGTTTGAACTATATTCGAGGCTTTTTCTTCTAAATCTGATTTTAACTTATTTGATAAAACCCCATTTGATAAAATTGTAGTAACTTTTTCTGAAACAGTTTCTTTTACATTCAATACAACCTCTTCATTGTATCTAAAAAATTGCTTTGAAGATTTACTAATTTGTTGCTTTTCAACTTCAATTTCATCAGTTGTTTTTTGAATTGCAAAATCAAAAGGAGCGTAATAATTATCGTACTGCCAAGGTTTTCCTTTTTGAAATTCGTACTTAAACTGCCCTCCTTTTGGAAACAAATAAGTTACCAAAATAACAGTAATTACATATAAAAATAGCTTATAAATTAAAGAATGGTTTATAAGAAATTTATTAATAAATTTTTTCACGAAGTATCTGTTTGCGTTTCAAAAATAACAATAATTATTGTATGTACATTTGCAATAGTAGTTATTTTTTAAATACAATTAGAAAGTACACTTTATATTCTATAATCTAAAAGCCAAAAAATTAATCAAAAATGCCTAAATTCGCAGTTGAATTTTCTAAATTAATATTATGAAAGAAGTTGTTATCGTTTCAGTAGCCAGAACTCCAATAGGAAGTTTTTTAGGCAGTTTAGCAAATATTTCTGCAACAAAATTAGGTTCAATTGCAATAAAAGGGGCATTAGACAAAATTAATTTAGATCCGAATCTAGTTGATGAAGTTTTTATGGGGAATGTGGTTTCTGCTGGTTTAGGACAAGCTCCAGCAAAACAGGCAGCCATTTTTGCCAGTATTCCAAATACGGTGCCGTGTACTACTGTGAATAAAGTTTGTGCTTCGGGTATGAAAGCCATTATGTTTGCAGTGCAGGCTATTAAAAGTGGTGATGCTGAAATTGTTATCGCTGGAGGTATGGAAAATATGAGTAGTATTCCGCATTATATGGAAGGCAGAAAAGCAACCAAATTAGGAAATATCAATATCGCTGACGGACTTTTAGTTGATGGTTTAACTGATGTGTATGATCAACAACATATGGGAACTTGTGGCGATTTATGCGCTTCTGAATATGGTTTCTCAAGAGAAGACCAAGATACTTTTGCCATAAATTCATACAAACGCTCAGCAAATGCATGGGCTAAAGGAAATTTTAAAAATGAAGTGGTTCCAGTTGAAATTCCGCAAAGAAAAGGCGAACCTGTTATTTTTTCAGAAGATGAAGAATACAAGAATGTTCAGATAGAAAAAATTCCAACTTTACGCCCCGTTTTTAGTAAAGATGGCACTGTTACTGCTGCAAATGCTTCAACACTAAATGATGGTGCGGCTGCATTGGTTATAATGAGTGCTGAGAAAGCCAAAGCATTAAACTTAAAACCAATTGCAAAAATTATTGGTTATGCTGATGCTTCTCACGAACCAAAATGGTTCACAACTGCTCCGGCAAAAGCATTACCAAAAGCTTTGGAAAAAGCTGGAATTTCTCAAAATGAAGTTGATTTTTTTGAATTAAATGAAGCATTTTCAGTTGTTGGTTTGGCAAATATTAAGTTATTAGGATTGGATGCTGAAAAAGTAAATGTAAATGGAGGTGCTGTTTCTTTGGGTCACCCATTAGGAATGTCGGGAGCTCGTATTGTTATTGCTTTAACTTCAATACTTGAACAAAACAATGCAAAATATGGGGCCGCAGCAATTTGCAATGGTGGCGGAGGTGCAAGCGCTATTGTAATTGAAAGAATTTCTTAATTTTACTAATTAAAATAAATGCAATACGGAATTTGTAATTTAAGTATTATACCACTTAGAATTGAGCCTAACGACACTTCTGAAATGGTTTCTCAAGTGCTTTTTGGTGAACATTTTAAGGTTTTGGAAATGCGAAAAAAATGGAGTAAAATCCGATTGGCATTTGACAACTACGAGGGCTGGGTTGACAATAAGCAGTTTATTGAAATCAATGAAGAAATCTATAACAACCTTGAAACTTCTAACAATTATTTAGCTGCCGAATTAATTGATTTTGCAACTGATGAAAAACAGCAGTTTTTAACAATTCCATTGGGTGCAAATTTACCTTTTTACAGCCATCAAAATCTACTTTTAAACAATACCAATTACCATTATGAAGGTGCCGTTATTGATGAGAAAAAAGGAAAAGATGCTATTGTTGAAATTGCTTTTAAATATTTAAATGCACCTTATTTATGGGGTGGGAAATCTCCTTTTGGAATTGATTGCTCAGGTTTTACACAAATGGTTTACAAACTTTGTGGTTATAAATTATTACGCGATGCTTCACAACAAGCTACTCAGGGTGAAGTTTTAAGTTTTATTGAAGAAAGTGAACCAGGTGATTTGGCTTTTTTTGATAATAGTGAAGGAAACATCACTCATGTTGGCATAATTATGAATGACAATTATATTATTCATGCCCACGGAAAAGTGAGAATTGATAGAATTGACCACAGTGGTATTTTTAATGTTGACACTCAAAAACACACACACAAACTTCGTGTAATTAAAAAAATAATTTAACTTTCTATACCTTCAAAAAGTTTTTAAAATCGCCTTTATAAAAACGAGGATATATTTCTACATTCACTTTATCTAATTTTGGCTCTTCTTCCCAAACTATATCAATACCTAACTGTTCATTAAGCTTAAATGAATCGTGGCGTGTTGCAATACCACAATAAATATAATTTGTTGTAGAAATTTTACTATAAAATTCAAGATTTCTGTTTAATAAATAATAAAGATTGTAATTATTATCGGCTGTAATATCATAATTATAAAAAACATATGTTTCTTCATTTTTATAGTCAACCAAATTATTAACAGTGATTTGCTCTTCAGTTATTTCCTTATTTTTTATTTTTTCATAAGTTTCCATATTTATAGGGAAAATTATGCAATGCCCAGAGTAATATCCTGAGTCATCTGTTACAATTAAATTTAATTCGGGTAAAATTTTAATCGCCTTTTGAATTGCTAGTAATATGTTTTTAGGAACATTTTTCTGAAAATCTAAATATTTCTTTAAATATTTAATATCAAAATCATAATCAATTTGCCTCACATTATTATTGGATAAATTAAATTCTTTTATAAACCAACTCGCATCAGGCAAATCATTTGAAAACTCTGTGGTTGAATATTTACGAATCCTAAAATCATAATAGGTAGGAATCACGATAGCTGCATTCAAATTTCTAATCAACTGATATGGCAATAAAGTTTCAACAACAAGTTCTTCTTCCTTTTCAGCTTTTAACAAAGTTTCACCTCTCTCCCACCTTTGAACTGTTCTAATATCTACATTTATTTTTTCTGCCAATTCAGATTGAGAAATATTATTGACCTCTCTGAAATCAATTAAAAGTTGAGCTATTGAGTCGTACCTTTTCATATTAACTTTTTTATACAAGTAAATTTAATTAAAAATTATGAATCGGACATTGCCTGTCGTATTCTGTTTAGATCCATAGAAATACCTTTGTCAAAAATTAAAAAACAATAAAATATGATTCAAAAAAAGATTTCATACATCAAACAATTATCAACAATGAAGATTGAAATTGAAGCTGAAAAATTAGAGACAATAACTATTATAGAAAATTTATTAACTAAACTAGATTTCAATTCTGAAGTGGTTCCAACCAACAATCTTGAAAAACTAATAAACCTATTAACATCGTTAAAAGGTGAAGCGTTAAACCATCAAGAAAAAGAATTGGTTCTAGAAATTTCAGAAAGTTGAAATACTGAATTGACGTAACCTGATATTCTGCTCCTTGATTCTATATCAATGCTGACTTCTAAAAAAAATCCTAATTTAATAAATTTACCCAAGGACTTGAACCGCTGCTTCTTCTTTTTAGAATGCTAGCGGTTTTTTATTTCCGAATAAATGTAAATACTCAAATCGTTAAAACTAACCATTAACAAAGTTGTTTTTTTAAAAATGAAAAGTATCTTTACAAGTATAAAATTTCAAATAAGAAAACATATTTTACACCATGGGAATAACACAAATCAGGGAAGAATTAGCAGAAAAAGTAAAAAATATAGATCCAATTGGTAAAAAACTAAAATTCGATATGGATGGTGAATACATTTTAATTGATGGTTCACAAGGTACAAATATTGTAACCGCTGAAAATGAAGTAGCAGATTGCACTATTACAATGAGTATAGACACTTATTTAAAATTACAACGTAAAGAAATAAAACCTTTGATTGCCACTTTAAAAGGAAAACTAAAAGTAAAAGGGAATATTGCTCTTGCCCAAAAACTAAAACAATTAATGTAATATATTTTGGCAAAAAACGCATTAGCAAGTATTGAACGCACCCCTATTTTAAACGGTATAAACCGTATAGGAAGAACACTAAAAATTGTTGGTTTAAATCCTTTTAAATTAAATGCTGACCGAATTATTTCGAAAGCAAAAAAGAAAGCAAATCATAAAGAAGATTTACCCAAACAATTAGAAATAGGAATTCGAAAAATAGTTGAATCTATCAATAAAGAAGGCAATCCAAATACGTTTGGTTCATTGGCTGTAAAAATACTATTTGAACGCACTTTGTATCAACGCCTTAAAATTGAACAAGTGTTGACTGAAAATCCTGAGATTGAAAAAACACCTATCGATCAACCAGTTTTTATTATTGGAATGCCAAGAACTGGAACTACCATTTTACACGCTTTAATGCATGAGGATGTTGCACATCGTTCTCCTTTGGCTTGGGAATGTTTATTGCCATATCCTGTGCCAACTCAGGAAAATTTCAACAATAATGACGCTCTTAAAACAGTAGCCAAAGAATTTGATCAGTTATTTAAGTTGGTGCCTGATTTTAAGAAAAAACACCATATGGAGCCAGATTCTCCACAAGAATGTATTGGTATTAATGCGTTGGATTTTAACACGTTTCAAATTTCGGCTCAATTATATGTTCCTTCTTATATGGAATGGTTTTTTAATGAAGCCGATCGATTGAGCACCATGCGTTTTCACAAACGCTTTTTACAATACCAACAATCTGGTGGCGTAAAAGCTGAAAGATGGTTGTTAAAATCACCGGTACATTTAATGCGCTTGTCCGAAATTTTTGAAGTTTATCCTGATGCTCGTATTATAATGACACATCGCCATCCTTCAAAAGTAGTTGCTTCAGCAACCAGCTTAATTTCTTCGGTTCGCTCTTTATATAGTGATACTGAAGACCCTATTAGATCTGGGCAAGAACAATTAGAAACCTGGAGTAAATATTTCAACCGTTTTTTAGAAGATCGTAAAAAGTTAAACAAAGAAGATCAAATTATCGATTTACAATTTGAAGATTTTGTAAAAGACCAATTTGGAACTGTTGAAAAAATATATGAAAAATTTGGTTGGGATTTATCGGAAACTTCAAAAGAAAAAATGAAACAGTTCTTAGCTCAAAATCCGAAAGACAAACACGGTGCTCATAATTACACCCTCGAAGATTTTGGCTTGAGCGACGAAAAAATCAACAAACAATACAGCAATTACATTCAATTTTTAGAAAAACTGAAATCAAAAAACAATGACTTACAAAAGTAAATTAGCACTTAATAAGTTTCTTGAAGTAATAAAAAATGCAGATGAAACTTTTTTAGATCCCGATAAAATTATTGATGAACAAGGGCAGGTAGATGGCTATCAACACCTTTTTCATTTAATGCGAACCGCTATCGATTTTTATTTATTCAACGATCCTTTAAAACCTTCGTTGATGTTACTTTCAACCGAACATCATAAAATTTTAGGAGACAATGTTGATGCTGTATATTATTTTACGCAACTTAGAAGTGACCAAGAATACATTATAAAAGGAAAACGTTTTGACAGTTGCTATCTTGCTTTTGCTTTATATGGCGGTGAACCAGGTGGCGAAATTGTTGATTGCGTTACCAACAATATAAACCACACTCAAATAGCATTTGAAGCTGACGGTAGTTTTGAAATTAAATTAACTGCGAATCCAAAAGGTAAAAATGAATTTAAATTGGATGAAAATACGGTAAACATGTTCACCCGAGAATATTTCTTTGACCGTTTTAACAGCAAAGAAAGTGAATTAAGTATTGAAAATATAACGCCTCAAGGTGTTTCTAAACCTTTAAATGATGAAGAATTAGCTGCGAGAATTGATGTTATGAGTACTTTTTTTGAACAAAGTACTTGGGTAGCACCATTGCCTGTTGATTTTCCAATGAACGACTTTTTAGATCCGTTTCCTTTTGAAGCTGATCAAGGTGGTTGGGGAACTGTAGACAATACTTATTGTTTTGGACGTTTTAATTTAGAGGGAAATCAGTATTTAAAAATTCATTTTACAACACCAGAATGTTGTTATTGGGGGATTCAAACATGGAATTATTTAATGCAATCTATGGATTACAAAAACTATAAAGTTTGCATTAACAAAGGAAATTCTATTCCAAATGCCGATGGAAGTTATACTGTTTATTTGAGCCATAAAGAAATGGATGTTGACAATTGGATTAGTACCGCAGCCTATAAAGATGCTATTATTTTTTGCAGATGGTTGTTGGCTGAAGAATTACCCGAAACACCAACAGTTGAATTGTGTGAATTTTAGTTTATAAAATCCTTTACCTCTATTTATTTAGTAAATTTGCCTTCATAAAAATCATTTGTGGAAAATTCAAACAAAAATTCAACAAACCTTAATAAGTACATCAGCAGTACAGGTATTTGCTCACGCAGAGAAGCTGAAAGATTTATTGTTGAAGGCAAAGTTACCATCAACGGAAAGCCTACGCAATTAGGAAATCGTGTTTTTGATGGTGATGTTGTTAAAGTAAATGGAACGCTTTTACAAGCAAAACCAAAAACACTTTATATTGCTTACAATAAACCTGTTGGAATTGTATGTACTACCGACTCAAAAGAGCGCGATAATATTGTTAAAGCCATTGGTCATGAAGAGCGGTTGTTTCCTATAGGTCGTTTAGACAAACCTTCCGAAGGACTTATTTTTTTAACCAATGATGGTGATATTGTCAACAAAATTTTACGTGCAGGCAACAACCATCAAAAAGAATATATAGTTTCTGTAAACAAACCAATCACTTTAGAATTTATTCAAAGAATGGGCAATGGAATTCCTATTTTAGGAACTGTTTCTAAAAAATGTCCTGTTGAACAATTGAATAAAAACACCTTCAAAATTATTTTAACACAAGGTTTAAACAGACAAATTAGACGTATGTGTGAATATTTGGATTATGAAGTTACCAAATTAAAACGCACCCGAATTATGAATGTTGATTTGGGTAAATTAGAAGAAGGTAATTGGCGCGAATTGACAGATGATGAAATGGCTATCATCAACAAAATGGTTTCATCTTCAACAAAAACTGAAGAGGCTTCAAAAGACNATNAAAAAACGAAGTTTCAACCTAAAACCAATAAAAAGTTCATNCCAAAAAACAACAAAAAATTTCANNCAAAACAAAAAAAACGAAAATAAAACTTTCCAACTCTTAAGTTTTTACTTTAAAACTTATTATAACTATCTTTGCCGACTATGCAATTTGAACTAAAAATAAAAGATCCTCATAGCAAGGCAAGAGCTGGAATTATGACTACCGATCACGGTACAATTGAAACACCCATTTTTATGCCTGTTGGTACTGTTGGCACTGTAAAAGGTGTACATCAAACCGAATTGAAAAACGATATAAATCCTGATGTTATTTTAGGAAATACTTACCATTTATACTTACGTCCTCAAGTCAAAATTTTAGAACAAGCTGGTGGCTTGCATAAATTTATGAACTGGGACAGGAATATTTTAACTGACAGCGGTGGTTACCAAGTATATTCACTTTCTGAAAGAAGAAAAATTAAAGAAGAAGGTGTTAAATTTAAAAGTCATATAGACGGGTCGTACCATACTTTTACTCCTGAAAACGTAATGGAGATTCAACGTGCCATTGGTGCAGATATTATTATGGCATTTGATGAATGTACGCCCTACCCTTGCGATTACAACTACGCAAAACGCTCAATGCACATGACCCACAGATGGTTAGAGAGATGTATTACGCATTTAGATAAAACACCGCTCAAATACGATTACAATCAGACATTTTTTCCAATTGTTCAAGGAAGTACTTACAAAGATTTACGAAAACAATCTGCTGAATATATTGCTGGTGTTGGTGCTGAAGGGAATGCAATTGGCGGACTTTCTGTTGGTGAACCTGCTGAAGAAATGTATGCAATGACTGAAGTTGTAACAGCTATTTTACCAGAAGACAAACCACGTTATTTAATGGGAGTTGGAACGCCCATAAATATTTTAGAAAATATCGCCTTAGGCATTGATATGTTTGATTGTGTAATGCCAACCAGAAATGCACGAAACGGTATGTTGTTTACTGCAAACGGTACTATAAATATCAAAAATAAAAAGTGGGAAAATGATTTTTCAGCCATTGATGATATGGGAATTACTTTTGTAGATACTTACTATTCAAAAGCATACTTACGTCATTTATTTATCTCCAAAGAATTGTTAGGAAAACAAATTGCTTCCATTCACAATTTAGGATTTTACTTATGGTTGGTTCGCGAAGCAAGAAAGCATATATTAGCAGGAGATTTTACGGATTGGAAAAACCGAATGGTAAAACAAATGGATCAACGATTGTAGTTAAAAAATATTAGATTTTAGAGGTTAGATATTAAAATAACATAATTCCAGAACCAGATACCAGCCACCTAATACCAATGATAAATTGAGAATAATTGATAAATACATATTAAAAAAATATTTAAGTTCATTTATTTTAGTACTTGCTTTGTTAATACCAATTGCAATAGCTATTGATATTTCAGAAAAAATAGATAAATTTTTACGCCATGCTAATTTATCAACCGGCGATATTATTAGAGATTATTATGTGAATTTTATCATTATTTACGGTAATACTTTTATGCCGTTAGCATTGTTTATTGCCGTTATATTTTTCACCTCAAAAATGGCTGGAGATACTGAAATTATAGCTATTCATTCTGCAAAAGTTTCATTCACACGTTTTCTAAGACCCTATTTTATTGGGGCAACCATTGTAACTGTTTTAGCGCTACTGATGAACCATTTCGTTGTACCTAGCAGTAATAAAATATTTAACGATTTTGATCGTACTTATTTAAAAAATAAAAAGTTTGATAGCAATTACATAACCAACATCAACTTACAACTAGGTCCAAATGATTATATTTTCTTGAAAAATTTTACGCTCGAAAGAAATATTGGCTATAATTTTTCATATGAAATATTTGAAGGCAATAAATTGAAATATAAATTAATGTGTGATAACATCAAATGGATTGAAAAAGACAGTACTTACACATTAATTAATTATAAGGAAAGACACTTTCTGAGCGACAGAGACAGTATTAAAACTGGCATTAAACTGGATACCACTTTTAATTTTATGCCTCATGATTTGGTTAATATAGACTATATGGCTAAAGAAATGAATTCAATTAAATTGAACCAGTATATCAAACAATCTAGAGAACGTGGAGTAAGCAATTTAAATACATATTTAGTTGAATTTCACAAACGTACAAGCTTACCAATTTCATCCTATATTTTAACATTTTTAGCTGTTTCTTTAGCTTCTAAAAAACGTAGAGGTGGTATGGGAGTTAATTTGGCTATTGGAATTACACTCATGTTTTTATACGTATTTTTTCTAAAAATTGCTGAAGTATTGGGTGCAGGTGCCGATACAAATTCATTCTTTATGGTTTGGATACCAAATATTTTCTTTGGATGTATAGCCGCTTATTTATATTTTGACAATGCCAAAAACTAATCTAAATAACTACTTACAACTCCATTTTTTAGTTTTTATTTGGGGGTTTACAGGCATATTGGGCGCATTGATAAGTATTGATGCTATTCCCTTGGTTTGGTACAGAATGTTACTGGCTACCATTTTTGTTTTTATCTATTTTTTAATCAAAAAAAAATCTATAAAAGTACCACCTAAGGCACTTCTTAAATTCTGTATAGGGGGTGTGTTAATAGCTGTACATTGGATTTTCTTTTTTTCAGCCATTAAAGTATCCAATGTTTCTGTTGCATTGGTTGCCATGAGTACAGGCGCACTATTTACCTCAATTATAGAACCCATTTTTTTTAAAAGGAAGCTTATTATTTTAGAACTTTTTTTTGGTTTGATTGTAATTTCAGGTTTATATCTTATTTTTAATTTTGAAACTGAATATACTTTAGGCATCATTTACGCCTTAATTGCTGCGTTTCTATCAGCTGTTTTTACAGTTTTAAACGGACTTTATATAAAAGATTACAACGCTGAAGTAATTTCTATTTATCAACTGTTTTTTGGTGTTTTATTTATAACCATTTATATTTTGGCTACAACTGGCTTTACATTCGAAAGTTTTAGCTTATCAAGTTCAGATATTATTTATTTGCTTATTTTGAGTAGTATTTGTACAGCATATGCTTTTATAGTTTCTGTAAAAATCATGAGATATCTAACCCCATACACAGTAATGCTTACTATTAATTTAGAGCCTGTATATGCCATTATATTAGCCTTGATAATTTTTGGAGAAAAAGAACAAATGAGCCCTCAATTTTATATTGGAGCTTTAATCATAATAATTACTGTAGTCACGAACGGAATATTAAAGAAGAAAAAAACCACCTAACTTTAGAATTCAATTTGATAAGTTAGTATATTTGTGGTTATATCTTAAATCAAAAGTATGGAATATTTAGATTTTGAATTGCCAATTAAAGAATTAGAAGAGCAACTTGATAAATGCGAAATTATTGGTAAAGAAAGTGGTGTTGATGTAACTGAAAGTTGTATAAACATTGAAAAAAAATTACTAAAAACAAAAAAAGAAATTTATAAAAACTTAACTGCTTGGCAACGTGTACAACTTTCACGCCACCCAAACAGACCCTATACTTTAGACCACATTAATTCTCTTTGCGGTAATACTTTTATGGAATTGCATGGTGACAGAACTGTAAAAGATGACAAAGCAATGGTTGGTGGTTTAGGCAAAATTGGTGACCAATCGTTTATGTTTATTGGGCAACAGAAAGGTTATAATACAAAAACCAGACAATATAGAAATTTTGGTATGTCAAATCCTGAAGGCTATAGAAAGGCATTGCGATTGATGAAAATGGCTGAAAAATTTGGAATTCCTGTTGTAACACTTCTAGATACTCCTGGAGCTTATCCTGGTTTAGAGGCTGAAGAACGTGGACAAGGTGAAGCAATTGCACGTAACATTTTTGAAATGACACGTTTACAAACACCTATTATTACTGTTGTAATTGGTGAAGGTGCTTCTGGTGGTGCATTGGGTATTGGCGTAGGTGATAGAGTCTATATGATGGAAAATACTTGGTATTCTGTAATTTCTCCCGAATCTTGTTCCTCTATTTTATGGAGAAGCTGGGAACATAAAGAAGAAGCTGCAGAAGCTTTAAAATTAACCGCTGAAGACATGAAAAAGCAAAAGTTAATTGATGGAATTATAAAAGAACCACTTGGTGGAGCTCATTATGATCGCGAAACTGCTTTTAAAGAAGTTGAAAAAACAATTCTAAAAGCTTATAAAGAACTAAAAGTTTTATCAATAAAAGAACTTGTAAAACAGCGAATGGAAAAATATTGCAATATGGGCGAATTCAAAGACTAAAAAATATAACTAAACCTCTCAATTTTGAGAGGTTTTTTTTATTAAATTTAGTCTTATGTATATACTTTCTTCAAAACAAATAGCAAAAGCCGACGAAGCAACCATCAAAAACAACGGTATAAGTTCTATTGATTTAATGGAGCATGCCGCAACACTTTGTTTTCAGTGGTTGCATACACGTCTTCAAGGACAAAAAATTAAAATTCATGTGTTTTGTGGTATCGGTAACAATGGCGGAGATGGTTTGATAATAGCCAGACACTTGCATCAACATCATTACAATGTGAGTTGTTATGTTGTAAATTTTAGCGATAAACGAAGTAAAGGGTTTTTAGAAAATTACAAGCTTTTAAAAGAATTGGGTGCATGTCCAATTGTTATCAATGGTAAAAATGACTTTCCTGAAGTTGAATTTGAAGATATTGTTATTGATGCAATTTTCGGAAATGGACTTACCCGAAAACCTTCAAGTTTCACAAAAAAATTAATTGAATATATTAACAATACAAAAGTTTATACACTGGCTATAGATATTCCATCTGGATTGTTTTCTGACAAAACAGTTCTTGATAAAGAGTCCGTTTTAAGAGCCAATCATACGCTTACCTTTCAAACTCCAAAACTCGCTTTTCTGCTTCCGGAAAATAAAGAATATATAAATACTTGGGAAATTATTGATATTGGCTTAGATGAAAATTTTATAGAAAGTTTACAGTCAAAAACACATTACATAACAAAAAATGATATCTTACCTTTATATCAATCCAGAAATAAATGGTCTCATAAAGGTACTTTTGGTCATTCATTGATTATTGGTGGTAGTTTTGGAAAAATTGGAGCTGTTACGCTAGCTGTAAAAGGAGCCCTTAAAATAGGTAGTGGATTGGTTTCTGCTTATTTGCCTAAATGCGGTTACAACATTTTACAAATTTCAGTTCCAGAAGCAATGGTTGAAGTTGATAGTGATGATGCGTTAATTTATTTTAATTTTAAAACAAAAGCAACTGTTATAGGAATCGGTCCTGGAATGGGAACTTCAGAAAAAACAGCAAAAGGTCTTGAAAATTTTATTAAAGAAAATCAGCTTCCATTGGTTATTGATGCAGACGCTATAAATATAATTTCCAAAAATCAATCATTACTTCAAAATTTACCAGAAAATACTATTTTAACGCCACATCCTAAAGAATTAGAACGTTTGATAGGTGCTTGGGAAAATGATTATGATAAACTAAATAAAGCTGCTGAATTCTCTTCAAAAAACAATGTCATTTTAGTTGTAAAAGGTGCCCACACAACTATCATTGATGGTGAATTTATGTATTTTAATTCAACTGGAAACCCTGCACTTGCAACTGCCGGAAGTGGCGATGTATTAACTGGAATTATTACCGGATTGATAGCTCAAGGATACGAACCTAGAAATGCTGCTATTTTTGGTGTTTATTTACACGGAAAAACAGCCGATATTGCGCTTCAAAAAACTAGTTACGAAACGTTTACAGCTTCAACTATTATAGATTATTTGGCTAAAGCTATTTTAGATTTATTTCACCAGGAAAGTGAAGAGGAAATTACTGAAGATGAAGAGGAAAATCCCTGAAGATGAAGAGGAAATTTACTGAAGGTGAAGAGGAAATGAAATATAAAAAAAGCTTTCTGAAAAGCAATTAAATTTGATTTATCAAACTGAGCCTGTAGAAGTTTAAATTAATCATCAATATATATTGACAAGCTCGATATGACACAAAAATCACTTTTCAGAAAGTCCTTTTTATACTTTTTATTAAGAAAAATTATATTCCTAACTCTTGAAAATAATTTCTAATTTGAGGGTCAGACGGTCTTAAAGCATCAGCGCTCACAATATTTCCTTCTGGATCTACTAGAATAAATCTTGGAATACTGTTTATGTTATAATCACGAATAAATTGAGAGTTAAAATCATTGTCAGCAAATAACTGAACACCACCTAATTGATCATTTTTAACCATTTGCAACCAACTTTCACGACTTCCCCTTCTACCATCAACATTATCAACTGAAATACTAACAAATTCAATATTTTTCCCTTTATATGCTGCTTCCAAAGCTTTTAAATGTGGTATTTCACGTTTACAAGGTCCACACCAAGTTGCCCAAATATCAAGGTAAACATATTTCCCTTTTAAATCGCTTAAGGATGTTGTTCCGCCTTTAAAATTTTCATACTTATTAAACACTGGCGATGTTTGTCCTTTTGCCAAACTTGTTAAACTTGAATGC
>BS_KBA_SWE02_21mDRAFT_10000415_pt1 | contig 15869 bp, 11 predicted proteins | sample BalSeasSWE02_21m_FD_9196 | JGI IMG/M metagenome (IMG submission 9196)
TGGGTCGCACATGCCAGACACGGATCATAGGCTCGGTAAGCCATTTCAATCCGGCTCAGGGCTATCTCTGAAACGTTCCCTCCTTTTATGAAGGCCCGGGCCGCTTTTTCAACGGACAGGCTTATGGCGCCCGCGTTGTTCTGGGTGGCAACAAGCAGATTCAGCTTTTGAATGATAGCCTCTTCATTTGTTTCATAGTGATGAATCAGGGTCCCCCTCGGAGCTTCACAGGCTCCCACGCCTTCATGTGGGAGTTGTGTCGGCATATTTCTTATCGCCGGGTCGGTAAGGTCATCATGGCAGGCGATTTCACTCATCCGCTCCGCCGCAAACAGGACTTCAACAAGCCGGGCCCAGTGATAAACCAGAGTGTTGTGAGCGGGTTTTCCCCCGCATGCATCAAACATCCGTTCATATTCCTGTTGTGCCAGAGGAGTGGCCATACCGTCGGAGGCATTTAATCTGGCAAGGGGACCAACCCTGTACAGCCCGCTTCCCTTTCCATCATGGAGCCCATGCCATCCAACGCTTTTCAGATAGAGCGTTTTCATATAACTCCAAGCATCCACCCGTTCTTCCAAGTGATTCAAATAATCAACCGCAGCAAATTTTTCAAACTCGGCGCCATCGGGATCAACAATCCTTATTTCACCATCATAAAAACTGACGTGATTTTTCCGGTCAACCATTCCCATGTAATAGGTCTGAAGGGAATACGCCTCGGAATGCATCAGATCAAGGTATCCCCGGTTTGCCAGAACCTCTTCTTCAAAAATATTCAGGCATAACCTCGCAAACGCCAGGGCATCCCGGGCAATCTCCTTTATTCCGGCCCTCTCTTCCTCGGATATGGGTTTTGACACGCCGCCGGGCAGCCCGCAAACCGGATAGAGCGGACTGCCACTGATCAGGGCATTGAGTCCGCGAACCCTTTTTCGAATCTCAATAACCTTTTTCCCGATCTTTTTCCCCAGTTTGCCAATCACACCAAAGATATTTCGCCCGAACCCCTTGTCATTGGAAGCCATAAAAAGATCCGGCCCCCCGAGATAGAAAAAATGCAGGAGATGGTCTTCATAGATAAAGGCTGTGTGCATCAACTCCCTGATTTTTTTTGCCGCCTCTGTGGGTTCAACCTTAAAAAGATCATCCAGCGCCTTAACGGATGCGATGTGGTGAGCCGTGGGGCATACCCCGCAAATCTTCTGGGTAAGGGTCGGCATCTCCTCCGCCGCCCTGCCTTCGCAGAATTTCTCAAACGCCCTGAACTCCGGAACCTGAAAAAAAGCATGATCAACCTGGCCTTCAATGTCAAGGCATATCTCGATTTTTCCATGGCCTTCCAACCTGGTAACCGGATCTATGACAATTCTGCGGGTCATGTTTCAGTCCTTTTTCCGGCACCCAGAATCGACCGGGGCGCGCTGTACCGATAAAAAAGTCCTCCGGGATCAGGGATTGAATCCGTAATCCGCCTGACTTCATTTTCCCGGTCGGCATCTATCATGGAAGCCAGAAAAGACAGCATAGCGGCTCCATGGTCTTCCATATTGTCAAGGGGGCCAAAACAGCCTCGACAGGGCATATTGGCCTGGATACAGCGGCTGCCGCATCCTCCCCTTGTTGCGGGTCCAAGGCAAATGACCCCTTGGGGCAGAAAGCATTTTTTCGAATCCCACTCGGTTTCATGCACCCTTTTAAACTTTTTTACCCCTATTCTCTCAGGGTAGCTGTCCCGGCGGGGACAGGTATGACAAAGTGCCTTCCTGTCGCCGAATACAAAACCCCTTTCCTGAAGCCTTCCCTCAAGTACCGCCCCTATGGCCTCGCCTAAAAGTTCAGGGGGGGGCGGACATCCGGGAACATAAGCGTCCACGTCAATCACCTGGTCCAGGGTCATGACCTTGTCAAAAAATCCGGAAAGTTTCGGTTCTTTCCCCGAACCTTCCCCTGGCCCGCCCGGTAGAATTCCGTCAGGGTTTTTCACCGTTGGGACTTCCACAAAGGATCGTGTCAGAAGCGCCTGAACACTATGGAAATTGCCCAGCCCCACAATGCCGCCCAGGTGAGCGCATGTGCCATGGGCAAATACAAGTTTTGATTTTCGTCGCAACAGCATGACCATATGGGCCTGTTCATGCATCCTTACGGCGCCGTTAATCAAACTCAGAGCCATTTCACCATCACTCAGCGCCTCCAGATCCTTTCGTCTGCCGTCCATGGCAAGGGGCCAGAAAACGATATCTACGCCCATTGAGAGCGCCAGAAGATCTTCGGAAAGATCGATAACCGACTCATCGCATCCACCGCAACTTGAACACCAGTAAAGGGCAATCTTTGGCTTAACAGGCATGGTTTAAGGGCCCCAGTTCTTTTAACATTTCAACCATTTCAGTAGCGATGCGGGCAAATTTCTCCCCATCGCCAGCTGAAACGGAATCGAATTTCATTCTTTCATTTTCAATGACGTATTGCTGAAGGACCCGCTCCAGCAATGGGATTCGTTTTAATGCCTCAATATTTCCTCTGCTATAATGACAATCACCCGGGGCGCAACCGAGAATCAGAACCCCGTCAGCGCCGATCCTGAATGCTTCCAGAACAAATCGGGGATCTACCCGACCACTGCACATGACGCGAATTTCCCGCAGGTTGTGGGATGGAAATTCTTTCCGACTTCTCCCTGCGGCATCCGCGCCTTCGTAGGAACACCAGTTACACAGAAACACGATGATCTTCGGTTCAAAACCATGCATGGCCAAAACCTTTTTCTGCTTTCACGTTTCACTTGAAAAAAGCTATTAGCTGTTAGCTAATAGCTAACAGCTAACAGCTAATTTTACCCTATCCCAGCAGGCCTCTTAACTCTGAAAATATCGCCCGTGTGGAAAAATGCCTTGCGTTTATGGCGCCACTCGGACAGGCGGCGACACAAACGCCGCATCCCCTGCACATGGCCTGATTGATGGAAACCGTTCCCCTACCATCCTCCGTGGCAATGGCTTTGAATGCACAAAGGCTTTTGCAGAGCAGACACCCGGAGCAGATCTCCGGATCAATTTCACAGACCATGGGTTCCAGGGCCAGAGGTTCCCCGGGCTGCAGTTTTCCCATGATTCTGCCAGCTACGGCATGCCCCTGGGCCACCGAAGAGGGGATGTCTTTAGGACCTTGTGCGCATCCTGCCATAAAGATCCCTTCCCTAACGGTAGAAACAGGATCCAATCTGGAATCGGCCTCCTCTAAAAACCCGCTTTCCCCCAGTTTCACATCAAGGATCTCAGCCATGCCATCTGTTTTCTCACCACTCTCCATAGCCGTCGCCAGAATGACCATATCGAATTCCTTTTGTTTCCGCCCCCCCGAAGCATCGGTATGGGACACCATAATCCTTCCGGATCCTTTTCGGATCTCAATGGAATCCGGTCGCAACATGCGAAAAAATTCAATACCATCCTCTTCCACAACCTGCCGGTAGAAACGCTGGGAGTCCTTTCCCGAAAGACATAAATCCGCATGAAACTGGCAAATCCGGGCTTCCGGCAACTGCCTTCGGGTCTGGTGGGCATGTTTGAGGGTAACCAGGCAGCAAACACCGGAGCAGTATTCATTGAATTTTTCCGTCCTCGACCCCACACAATGTACAAAGGCAATGTGACCGGGAGGCCGACCACTCGCAAGCAGGATTTTCCCCTCCGTGGGACCCGATGAATTGACCAATTGTTCGAATTCAAGGCTGGTCAAAATATTTTCGGCCTTCCCATACCCATACCGGTCATCTTTTAGCGGATCAAAGGGGACGAAACCTGTGGCAACCACAACGGCGCCCACCTTCAATTCGCGAATTTCATCGGCCTCCTCATAGCGGATCGCCCCAAATGGACAGGACTCCAGGCAGGCGCAGCATGACTCACCATGGAACCGCAAACAGGTCTCCTCATCCATAAGCGCCACATTGGGAAGCGCACCCGGATAGGGGATATGGATGGCTTTTCGACCGGCCATCCCCCCCATGAACGGCCTGGGGACGGAAACGGGACAGGCTTCAAAACAGGCGCCGCAGCCGATACAGGCCTCAAGGTCCACATACCGCGCCTTTTGCCGGACACTCGCGACAAAATTCCCAAAATACCCTTTTACCTCAAGGAGTTCAGTCAAGGTCATGGCTTCAATGTGATCATGGTGCAATACAGCATCCAATTGGGATTCGATCAAACAGGAGGCGCACACCATATCCGGATAGAGATCTTCATACCGAGCCACCCTGCCCCCGATACAGGGCTCTTTCTCAATGAGATACACCTTCCGGTCCTTTCGTGCCACAGCAAGGGCTGCGCTGATCCCCGCAACACCCGATCCCACCACGAGGACATCCGCACAGCACTCGATTGTTTTCATCTCAATGGGTTCATGGCGACTCACCCGTTTGATGGCCCCGCGAAGCAATGCCTTGGCTTTTTGGGTCGCCGCCTCCCTCTCATGAACCACCCAGGCGCATTGTTCCCGAATGTTGGCGACCTGCAGGAGAAAAGGATTGAGCCCTGCCCTTTTCAATATCGCCCGAAACGTCTGCTCATGTTCTTTTGGAGAACACCCTGCGATGACAACCCGCGATAATTTATGGGCTTGGATGTCTTCTTGCAGAAATCTCTTTCCCTCCGGTGAGCACAGGAATCCGAAAGAACCGGCCAGCACCACATTTTCATGGCCCCTTGCATCTTTCAACAATGCCTGGATATCCACGGCATCTTTTATATTGGGACCGCATTCACAAATATATACGCCGATTCTTTCAGACATGTCGAAACCCCGAGGCCCTCGCCGGATCAAGTCGCCCTAAAGTTGTAGGAATTTCAGAGGAGAAAGAAGGGGAAAACCTTCTTCCATATGTCGCTGCTACGGTAGGTTTCCTGAAGGAGTTGTAGGCCGTAATCAAAGAGCCGTTCCGGTGCCCTGCCCCCGGATGGAAACGAACCGGCTCAGGAAAAACATTTCTCAGAAAGATCAGGCCTTCATAGTGAGAGGAAAGAACCGGGCAAGGAAGGGCGCTAGTCAAGTTTCCTGAAGGCCTCTTTCCTGCCTGTATATTTCACCCTCATCTGAGGTTTCATGAGCTTTCCTGTCGGGTTTCTCATGATCTGATCAAAGACAACCTTCCGAGGAACCTTGTACATGGAAAGTTTTGTCTTTGCAAATTCAATGACTTCTTCCCCGGTCATGCTTTCACCCTCTTTACACTGAATGATAGCCATCACCGCTTCCACAAGTCGGTCGTCGGCGTAGCCGATACAGGCCACATCATCAATCTTCGGATGTTCCATGAGGGCATCTTCAATTTCCACTGGAAAAATATTTTCACCGCCACTCGTGATCATATCCTTTTTCCGATCAACGATATAAAAGAAACCTTCTTCGTCCGTCGTGAGGAGATCGCCTGTATAAAGCCAGCCGTCCACCAAAGTCTCAGCCGTCATCTCAGGGTTGTTGAAATACTCCTTCATCATCCTGTTCGTGGTAAATATGAGCTCACCCACTTTTCCAGGAGGGAGTTCTTTATCGAAGTCAACAATTTTTGCCTCAACCCCGAAGGTGGGTTTCCCAATGGATCCAGGCTTCCGGAGGACATCCTCGGGGTAGAGATTAAAAGTCCCCCCCCCTCCCCCTTCGGTAATCCCGTAGATATTGGAAACCCTGCAGGGCATCGTATCTACGAGCTTTTTCATGACTTCAAAGGGGACAGGCTGCGCGCCAATCTCCAGATATCTCCAGCTTGAAAGGTCGTAGTCCGACAGCTTGATTTCACCTTTCTCAATGCCGTTTAATATGGCCACGGCAATGGGAACCACAAACAGGACATCCGTACATTTCTCTTCGGCCAGGACTTCTATGAGCCATGCGGGATTTCTCATATCCCTGAGGATCGTCCCCGTAGCGCCCGTCGCGTAGAACGGGGCCCAGAGGAACATGGTCCCACTGTGATACAGGGGAAGAAAGAATAGATAATTATCATTTTTCTCTACGAAATAACTCATCCCGTTTGCAATGGCGACATTATTAACGGAATAATGGGTATGAAGTACCGGTTTGGGTTTTCCCGTAGTCCCTGAGGTGAACATCATGGCCAGGTCATGCTGGTCATCCACATCCACCATGGCCTCGGAGACGTCGTCATAGGCGGCAACAGACTGGTAATCAATCATGTCTCCGGGAACTTTGTCTCCGACACAGATATATTTTTTTACAGTAGAGAGTTCACCCTGTATGGGCTGCACGACCGGAAGGAACTCGGACCCAAAAATAAAGACGATCGGGTCGCACACATCCGCTGCAAAAAGGATGTCCGAACCCACGAATCTGAAATTCAGAGGGACAACCACGGCGCCCAGTTTTATAATGGCGTAGTAGGTTATCAGCCATTCGAGGCTGTTATTCTGCAGATGCATCACGTAATCGCCGTCCCTGACCCCCAGCTCTTTCGAAAGATAGTTGGCGGTCCTGTTGATCTGATCATTAAACTTTTTCCAGGTGAGCGTTCTCCTCTTTTTCAGGGCAGGAGTTCGTTCAATCAGACAGATCTTATCGGGCAAGTGACGTGCATGGATTTTGGCATATTTTGCATAGTTCATTAAAACTCAACCTCCAATTAAGGACTCACTCAGATATGGTTCAGTAACTATTTATTGGCCCGCGAATCCGAACATCCTGGGCAGCCACAGGGTGAGATTGGGCGCGTAGGTAAAAATGAAAAGAACGGCATACTGAATAATCAGAAATGGTATAACGGCACGGGTAACATACAGCAGATCCTTGTTTGCCATGGCGCCGGTAATATACAGACTCACTCCCATGGGCGGCGTGCAGTAGGCAATGGCCAGGTTGACCGTCATGATCAAACCGAAATGCATCGGGTCTATGTGAAATCCGGGCAACATGGGGAGGATCACCGGTCCCAGAATCAGGGTGGCGGAGATGATGTCCATAAACATTCCGACAACAATGAGAAGGACATTAATCACAAGGAGAAACACAACAGGGGATTGAATATTGGACATGACGGCTTCGGTGATTTTGTTCGGTATGTCCGCCAAGGTAAGGTATCGGCCAAAACAGGTTGCTCCCGCAACAATGATGAGCAAAGTCGCGGACGTCACGGCTGAGTTGATCGTAATCTGCTTGACATCTCTAAATTTGATAGAGCGATGGATAAAAAGCTCCACAAAAAAAGCGTACACACAGGCCACCACCGCGGCTTCATTGGCTGTAAAAGCGCCTGAAAAAATACCGCCGAAAATGATGACGATGAGCATCAGGGACCAGAACCCTTCTTTAAGAATTTTAAGAACCTCCATAAACGAAGGAACAGGCATCCTGATAAAATCGGTTCTTTTTCTGTGAATAACATAGGTGTAAACACATACTCCGAACATAATCAGAATTCCCGGCAAGAACCCGGTAAGGAAAAGGCCTTCCAAAGAAACATTGCTGATCATGCTGTACAAAATCATCCCGATGCTGGGCGGGATAATGACGCCGAGGTTGGGAGACGTGGTCATAACGCCAATGGTGTACTTCTCGCGGTATCCATTTTCAATCAACGCGGGGATCATGAATCCGCCCAGAGCCACCACGGTTGCCACGGTAGATCCGGAAATGGCGCCGAAAAGCCCGCATCCTAAAACCCCCGCCATACCAAGACCGCCGGGAAGCCAGCTTACCAGAACGTTGGCTACTTTGATGAGTTTGTCCACAATGGAACCGGCTGTCATGATGTTCCCGCAAAGGATGAAATAGAGGACAACCACCAGGGCAAAATTGTCCATACTTCGAAAGAGGGTCTGAGCCAGGAGAAGTAACGGGAGATCCGTAAAGAAGATGAAACCGAGGACCGCTGTAAAAAAAAGACACATGAACACGGGCACGAGCGTTGCCATGCAGCCCAACAAGATGCCCATTATAACAAAATGGCCTACTTCCATAATAAAATCGTCTCCGCAAATTTGGAAGGTGAATCAGCTTCTCACAAGGCAAACCCTGAAATGAAGAACTCAGGCAGCTGCAGGTTTATCTCCGAGGGCCTGAATATCCTCGTACAAAACCATGCAGGTTCTGATAAACATCATAATTCCCATGACCGGCAGAAGCGCATAAAGATAGGCCAGAGGGATCTCAAGAATAATGGTTTTCTGGTGGGTCGTAACCTGAAGGGCCGCCATCAGCCAGCCGTAGTACATCATCATGCAGGCAAATATTAACGTAACAGCATTACTGAAGAAAGTAAGGGGGCTCTTCAAGCGGGGCGCCAGTTGAACCAGCGCGTCGATCTTGATCATGGAGCGGGCCTTGATTGCAGCGCTGCACCCGATGAAAGTCGTGAGAATAATCACTTCCCTCACCAGTTCTTCCGACCAGGCCAGCGAATAGTTAAAACCGTATCTCAAAACAACGTTCGCAAAAAGTGATATCAGGGCGACAAACGTGGAAAGAAACAGCACCCAGCCCTCAAAAAATGAGAGCACTTTATCAAGAAACCTGAACAATTTCGCCATGGACTATCGCTCCAGAGAAAAAAAGCGGAGAGTGAAGTACCTTTCACTCTCCGCTTTACCAATCATTTACGGTTTGTAACCCAAATAATCCTGCACTTCCTTCAGGAAATCTTTCGGCTTATAGGTGTCGGTCGGATACAATTTATTAATATCAGCAGCAAAATCCTTATAGACGGAGTTGCCTTCCTTCTTGAGGATATTATGCTCTTCTTCAGACAAGTCAAAGAAAGTAACGCCGGCCTTTGCCTTGGCTTCATCTATGGCCCATGCTTCCTGTACGACAGTCTCTTTTCGAATATTGGCACACACATCGTGCACCACGTCCACAAAGATCTTCTGAAGGGTAGTTGGCAGAGTGTTAAACCAGGCTTTGTTGAATATCCAGATGAAAAGGCCCTGGGCGTAATTAATCCTGGTGAAATATTTGGCCACCTCAAATTTTTTGGTAATATAACATACCATGGGGGTGTGATCCAGCCCCGTAATGACTCCCTGCTTGAGAGCGATAGGCACATCGGGCCAAGGCATCACCACCGGGTTGAAACCCCAGGCCTTGTAGGTAAGCTTGTTTACTGCCGCTTCTGCAATGCGGAATTTGACCTTTTTGGCCTCTTCAATATTCTGAACGGGCACCGTCGTNGCCCACCCATAGTTGCCGTAGCCCGTGATATCCAGGCCAATAATTCCCTGATGCTCCATNGCCCTCATATAATGTTCAAAGAGCTTTCCACTGTTGATGAATTTATCTAATTTGTCAAAAGAATCCACTAAAAAAGGGAGGTTAATCAAACCGAATCTGGGCCCAAGATTGGTGGATGCAACGGAGCTGCATGCCATTCCCTGAATGGCGCCCATCTGCAACTGATTGAGCACTTCCACTTCTCCACCCAGCATGGAAAAAGGTTTGTAATCCAGATAAATCTGACCGTTCGTGCGTTTCCATAGCTCATCCCGAATGGCAAACCCCGCGAAAACGCCTTTGATAACGGGATGAGAGACGTTTGAAACAACGCATTTGTATTTTGCCCCGGACGGATCAAAATCAGGTTTCCATTGATTCAGGGAGGGCGCCTCTTTTGCCGACGCCACGCCAAAGACCATAAAGACAGCAACAAGACACAACACCACGGAAAGCATCACTTTTTTCATACCCATAACCACTCCTTTCTCAACCAAAAGTTAACAAAATGATTTCAACCCGAACCAATACAAACTTTTTGAAAGGTTTACATCGCCCCAAGGCCTTTGCGGTTCAAGGGAAATCTTCCAGAAGAACAGTTCCGGATTCCCCCGATCCGAAAGGCATATCCAATGCTCGGAAAAATTTTTCGGTTAGCACTAATCACCCAACCGCCAGAAAAATTCATACTGATTTAGTATAAACCGAAATATTTGGTAAGGATATAAATAGATGCCAAATTCAAACAGAGATTCAGTTTATTGTCAAGGATTTTCGGAATATTCCGATCAGATGCCGCGTGACAACACCTTCTGATCGTGCATGAACCTGCTCTGCATCCCTTTGCTCACATAGGATCTTTTCTGAAAGTCCAGCCAGAAATCTTTATCTTTTTCTTTCCAGCCGGGACCGAATTTTTCGTTAAAAAACCCTTCCAGCTCATCGAAAAGGATCTTCCACGTGGGTTCTCCATCATGAATGGCTTTAAGCATATCTTCAAGAATGATATCCAGATCAGCAAGTTTTTCCTTAGGCAGAAAAGAGATGGCGCCCTTTTTGATGGAGGTCATAAGCGTTTCCACATTCATGGCATGGGCCGTCAACATGACGGTAGGGATTCCCTTATCCACGGTTTGCTCAAGCAACGTCAGGCCATCGACACCCATGATATCAAGAATGGCCAGATCGTACCTGTTTTCCTCAATTTTTTCTGAAGCGGTCTTGAAATTGGAGGCCTTGTCAACATGAGCAGTCTCCAGCGCATCCACAATGGTTTCCAAGACATCTTGTTCATCGTCAACAGCAAGAATTTTCTTTCCATCAAGAAAAGATTTCTTTTCAGACATCCCTCATCCTCCTCATCAAAAACAGGCAAATAAGCCATTACGGAAATTCACCATGAAAATGCATTTTTAACCACGAATCACACGAATAACACGAATAGCTAACCGACTTGTTTCTCGTGCCCTCCTGGTTCCCAAGCTCCGGCTTTCCGTCTATCGGGGGAACTGTTATGGTTGCGACAGCTTCTATGTATCCTGATCAGGCTGACAATTTTCATGCGCGGGGGCGACAAAATCGGTTGTCGTGAGCGTCTACGATAATAACCGGGAATTGTAGGAAATTGCGAAACTCCGTGTCAAGCAAAAACCGGAATTCCAGAAATTATCATGAGAGCTTTTCTTGTGCCCTTAGATGGAAAAAGGCTTTGAGATCCGGCTTGACAACCTTTCCAAGAACGTTCAGAGGGAGTTCATCCACGAACAGCACGTGGGAAGGAATCTTATACGGCGCCATACGTTCCTTTGCCCAGGCACGTAGCTGTTCCATGGACACGGTAGTATTTCCTTTCAATACAACAGCCGCACACACCCGCTCCCCCCACTCCGGGTCATCCATGCCGAACACGGCGCACTCCTCAATATGGGGATGATCGCGCAGGATTTCCTCTATCTCCAGTCCGGAGACTTTATAACCGCCCGTTTTGATAATATCCGTACTCATGCGACCCATGATCCTGTAATACCCGTCTTCCACAATCCCCACATCCCCGGTGCGGAACCATCCCTCCTGAAAACTTTTTTCGGTTTCTTCGGGTCGCTGCCAGTACTCAAGAAACACCGAAGGCCCCCTCACCTGTATTTCCCCTGAAGTCCCGACGGGAACCCTGTTTCCTTGTTCGTCCACAATCCGTACGTCTACACCGGGAAGCGGAACGCCGACATAACCGGGTCTTCGTTCCCCATGGTACGGATTTGAAAGAGCCATACCGATCTCTGTCATCCCGTAACGTTCCAGCATGGTGTGTCCGGCAACCTCTTGCCAACGGTCAAAGACCGATACGGGAAGAGCTGCCGATCCCGACACCATGAGCCGGAACTTTGCACAGGCCCTTTTCATGCGCGCCTTTTCCTCTGAATTGGCTCCCTCCCAGGCGGACAGGAGTTTCACATAAACAGTCGGTACGGACATAAAAAGGGTAAGATCGCCTTCCATGAACTCCCGCCAAACCTTTCCAGCATCAAAACCGGGAAAGATAGTGCACCTGGCCCCCACCCACAGCGCACAGGACAGAACATTGATGATTCCATGGACATGGTGAAGGGGAAGAACAAGCAGAATATGGTCCTGATCAGACCATTCCCAGGCCCCTACCAGCGTTTCAATCTGAGACGCAAGGTTGAGATGCGTACTCACAACCCCCTTTGGCCGCCCGGTAGTTCCGCTCGTATAAAGAATCATGGCACGTCTTCCCGCATCCACCCGGGGAAGATTGCCCGATTCTGCGTGCACAACATCGTCCGTCGAGAGGACCTGGATTTCCGGCTCCAGAGGAATGGACTGAATCCGAGAAGCAAAATCGGGATGAACCACAACCTTTGAGGCCCCCGAATCATGAATCACGTATTCCAGCTCAGCAGGCGGATATACGTCGCACAGGGGAACTGCGATTCCTCCTGCACGCCAGATCCCCCATTGAACTGCAACGTGAGTGAAACCCCTCGGGACAAGATAGGCCACCCGTTCGCCATCCAGATCGTTTTTGTTTTTCAAGAGGCCTGAAGCTGCACGACCGGATGCTTCAAGAAGTCTTCTGTAGCTGAATTCGCCTTCCGGGGCCAGCAGGGCGAGCGTGTCTCCGTGTTCACTGGCGCGTGCTATAAGCGGAATGGAAGAAGATGTCATGTCATTAACCTGCAACGAGACCCTTAGAGTCGGTCTACCCTTATGTTCCCTAACAACTCATACATATCATCATCCAGCAGATACAGAAAATCCTTCAAGGGATATTCACTGCCGCAACCCGGGCAGCGCCAGACGGTTCGCCTTCAGGTACGAACCAGTTTCAATTCGTCCTCGCAAGTACATTTCATGACTGATTTTCTATGCCTCATATGGAACTTCATTTGTCCAAATCGAAATCGGTATCGAAATCGGTATCGAAAGGCAGGCCCATGAAACGCGTCGATTTCGATTTCGATCTGTAGTCCGGTACAAGACGTTTCTGCCTCGATTTGAGTTACCCCCGGGTCACAGGCTCCGCTCGTATGATTTATTCGTTTCCGTTGAGACACCGTGACCACCTGAATGCGGAACACCTCCTACCAGAATTCCTTTCAAATGTCACTTCTAAAAACCGGGGTTTACCACTTCAATACTTTATTCTACCATTTTCCCATTCCCTGTGCTATATAAAGCGCCGGGTTTTTGAACGACTTGAATAAAGGAGCAAAAAGATGAAAATCGGCTGGATCGGTACAGGTGTGATGGGCGGACCTATGGCAGGTCACCTTCAGAAAGCGGGCCATGAACTCTCCGTTTATAACCGCACCAAACTAAGAGCCATGCCATTGGTGAACAACGGGGCCGTCTGGTGTGACACACCGGCACAGGTAGTTCAGCAATCCGAGATCATTTTCACCATGCTTGGGTATCCCGAAGACGTAAAAAGCACCTATTTCGGCGAAAATGGAATCCTGAGATCAAAAGGACCGCTGAGAATTGTGGTGGATATGACAAGCAGCCAGCCAACGCTTGCCCGCAGCATCTATGAAGAAGCGGGAAAATTACAAATTGCATCTCTCGATGCACCGGTTTCCGGGGGAGATGTGGGTGCAAGGGAAGCCATACTGGCCATCATGGTGGGAGGAAAAAAAGAAATTTTCGAGGAAGTCCTGCCCCTGTTTGAGGTGATGGGGAAGACCATCTCCTTCATGGGCGGTCCCGGCGCCGGTCAGCATACGAAAGTGTGCAACCAGATCCTTGTGGCCGGAACCATGATCGGCGTGTGTGAATCCCTGCTCTATGCTTCGAAACTGGGATTAGACAGCCAATCTGTCATCGACATCGTGGAAAAAGGAGCCGCCGGGTCGTGGTCCATAAGCAACCTGGGAAGAAGGATTGCCAAAGGGGATTACAATCCGGGATTTTTTGTGGAACATTTTATCAAAGATATGGGCATCGCCCTCCAGGAAGCTTCAGCAGCAGGATTTTCTCTGCCCGGACTGGCCCTGGTGCAGCAGCTCTATATAGCCCTCAAGGCGCAGGGGCACGGACGTTCGGGGACACAGGCGCTGATTCTTGCCCTTGAAAAACTCAGCAGCAGGGATTGAAAGCGCATCAATAAACGAACAGGAGGCAACCATGGCCAATTTATTATGGCAACCATCAGAAGAACGGATGAAGAGCAGCAACATGTATCGGTTCATGCAGTTCATAAACGGCCGATACGGCAAGACTTTTAAGGAATACGGGGAACTTTACCAGTGGTCCATCGACAAAATCCCTGATTTCTGGGCCTCCATGTGGGAATTTGCCGACATAAAGACGTCAAANCCCTATGACCGGGTGGTCGATGATCCAGGCAAAATGCCCGGCGCCAAATGGTTTCCGGGGGCAAGGCTCAATTTTGCCGAAAACCTTCTGCGCTACAGGGACGACCGTACGGCCCTTATATTCAAAGGGGAATCCCGGGATTCCACCAGGATGACCTATGCCGAACTGTATGATGAAGTAAGCCTTGTTGCTGCCGCGCTGAAAGAGGCCGGGGTACAAGTCGGAGACAGGGTGGCCGGATTCGTGCCCAATATGCCCCAGGCGATCATCGCCATGTTAGCCGCCACAAGTCTGGGCGCCACATGGTGCTCCTGTTCCCCTGATTTCGGCATGAAGGGAGTGCTTGACCGATTCGGCCAGATCAAACCGAAAATTCTCTTTACGGCCAACGGCTATTTATTCAAAGGAAAAAATCTGGATTCGCTCGCAAGGGTTTCGGAAATCATGGCTGCCCTGCCATCCATTGAAAAGGTCGTAGTCGTTCCCTATACGGAAGAGAACCCGGACATTTCAAAGGTTCCGAATGCCATAGGCTACAGGGAATTCATATCGGGTAGAGAACCTTCCGAAATTATCTTTGAGCAGCTTCCCGCAGACCATCCACTCTATATCATGTTCACCTCCGGCACCACGGGTCTGCCCAAATGCATGGTGCAGAGCGCAGGCGGCATCCTGGTGCACCACATCAAGGAACTGATGCTCCACGCCGATTTGAAACGGGAGGACACTATTTTTTATTTTTCCACCTGCGGCTGGATGATGTGGAACTGGCTGACAAGCTCTCTCGCCCTTGGCGCAACCCTGGTGTTGTTTGACGGGAATCCCTTTTATCCGGATCCCGGCGCCCTCTGGAAAATGGCCCAGGATGAAAAGATCACCGTGTTTGGAACGAGCGCCGGGTATATCGCCGCACTCCAGAACGCCGGCGCGCATCCCGGGAAAGACTATGACCTGTCTTCGCTGAAAGAAGTCCTTTCAACAGGGTCCCCCCTTTCCATAGAAGGGTTTGAATATGTTTATAGGGAAATCAAGGAGGACCTCCAACTGGCTTCCATCTCCGGAGGATCGGACATCAACGGTTGTTTTGCTGGCGGAAATCCCATGGGTCCGGTCTACGCGGGAGAACTTCAATGCAGATACCTGGCCATGAACGTAGAAGCCTTTGACGAAAACGGCAAACCGGTGCGAAACCGGCAGGGGGAACTGGTTTGTCTGGCGCCATCCCCATCCATGCCCATCTATTTCTGGGATGATCCGGACGGCAAGAGATATCATGAAGCCTATTTCGATGTTTACCCCAACATCTGGAGGCATGGGGATTTCGTAGAAATCAGTGATAGCGGGGGCGTGGTCATGTACGGCAGGTCGGATGCAACCCTGAATCCCGGCGGCGTTCGAATCGGAACGGCGGAGATCTACCGGCAGATGGAACAGATGGACGAAATCGATGACAGCCTCGTGGTGGGACAGAACTGGAACAATGACGTGCGCGTAATCCTTTTTGTCAAACTGGCGGCGGGCAGTGAGCTGAACGATGACCTCAAAAAAAGGATAAACGCGACGCTCAGGACAAACGCCTCACCCAGGCATGTGCCTGCCAAGATCATTGAAGTCCCGGCCGTCCCCTATACCCTGAATATGAAAAAAGTGGAACTGGCCGTCAAGAAGATCATCGAGGGAAAAGAAGTCCTGAACCGGGATGCCCTGAGCAACCCGGAGTCCCTTGATTTTTTTGCCGACATTAAAGAACTCGAAGAGGATTGAGGACGGAGGTCAGAAGTCAGAGGTCGGAAGTCAGAGGTCGGAAG
>BS_KBA_SWE02_21mDRAFT_10000416_pt1 | contig 15867 bp, 15 predicted proteins | sample BalSeasSWE02_21m_FD_9196 | JGI IMG/M metagenome (IMG submission 9196)
AATTTAAAAATCTCTAAGGCCAGATTGCTGAACGCCTGTTCAGATTGCATAGTAAAAATGGCATGAGTGTCTATCATTAAAAAGTTTGTCAGTTCGAGTGAAAATTGTGATACAATTTTTGTATCGAGAACAAAACACAAAAGTACTAAAATAAAAAAGCGTTGCCGTAGCAACGCTTTTAAAATTTATAAGTTTTAATGCTTATTGAATCACTGGTTTTTTTATTAATTTAAATGTTCCACCATTTAAAAAAAGATTTTTGGCATTGTTTAAATTGCTTATCATTTTCTGAAGATTTAAAACACTCTGAATTAATAAAAGGTAAGCCTAAAATAGAAATAGTAAAAAATTTAAAACAACAAAGTCTAATTTAGGCTTAAAAATTAATTCCAAAAGTAATCCAAGAATAAATACACAGATACAATTAACTACCGTCTTAAATGTTGATTTATTAGCTTTTTTTTATGATTACTTTTAATTAAAGCTAAAGACCTAGACCAATTAAAAAAACATGTTACTTTATAACCAACTTCCTGGTTACACTAATATTATTTTCAGTAATTTTTAAAATATACACACCTGTACTCAGCTGTGAAATATTTAATTCTTTACCATATAAATCAATAGCATAGATTTGTTTTCCTAAAACATTGAAAATTTCCACCTTTTTAGAAAGGTTTTTAGAAGTAGTGATATTAACAAATAATCTGCCATTACTAACGGGGTTCGGGTATATTGAAAGACCTTCAATATGTTCTTGCTGGGGCATATTTTCTGAGATTGATTGAGAGTACCCATTAAAAGCGCTCAAAAACAAAGACATAAAAATAAATAATGCTAAGTATTTTTTTTTCATAGTAGGTCGTTATGTTTAGTAAAATTACTAAATTACTTCAAAAGTTGTACCAAAGTAGTGTTAAAAGTTTCTGTGATACATCGAATCGTAAAAACATGGTTAACCGTATGTTACCTTAAGGTTAATTATACTATTTTTAGGGGTATGCATTGTTATTAATTTTATCTTTACTAATGAGAATAATTTTCTAACCATGTTTTAAATATGAACAAAAAAGACATTAAAATTCTTTTGGTTGATGATGAGCCAGATATTTTGGAAATAGTTGGTTATAATCTTTCAAATGAAGGTTATCAAGTAATAACAGCTGAAAACGGTCTTGAAGCGGTGAAAAAAGCAAAAAAAGAACTCCCTCACCTTATTATTCTTGATGTGATGATGCCCGAAATGGACGGTATTGAGGCCTGTGAAATTATTAGAAAAAATCCGGATTTAAAAGACACTTTAATTACATTTTTAACTGCAAGAGGTGAAGATTATTCCCAGGTAGCGGGTTTTGATGCAGGAGCTGATGATTATATTACAAAGCCCATAAAACCAAAAGTCTTGGTGAGTAAAGTGAAGGCACTTTTAAGACGTTTTAAAGAGCAAGAAGGTGTCAATGATAATGTAAAAATTGGAAACCTGGTTATCAATAGAGAAGAATATAAAATCATATTAAAAGGAACAGAAATAGTGCTTCCAAGAAAAGAATTTGAATTACTGTCTCTTTTGGCGTCAAAACCCGGAAAAGTATTTAAACGTGAAGAAATTCTGGATAAGGTTTGGGGGAATGAAGTAGTTGTTGGGGGCAGAACTATTGATGTGCATATTAGAAAGTTACGGGAGAAAATAGGAGATGATAGTTTTAAAACTATTAAAGGCGTTGGCTATAAGTTTGTTGATTAATGCAATTGAAATTTAAGAAAACATATAAGTTTGCTATTAAAACAGCATTGTATTTAACGATTTTTTTAACGCTCTTAATGGGTGTTTTTTTATATGAATTTTATACGTTTAATGGGTTATTGCTTATGGCATTTGCCATAGTTAATTATGTTTTTTCTTTTATTGTCATTCAGTTTAGAGTGGAGCGATTTATTTATAGGCGTGTAAAAAAAATATATGATGATTTAACCCTTTTAGAATCTACAAATTTATCACGAGGTCCCATAAATACTGATATGGGAACACTTACTCAAGAAATTGATAAGTTCGCCAGAGACAAAAAACTGGAAATAGAAACTCTAAAGGTGCGTGAGCAATATAGAAAGGAATTTTTCGGTAATGTGTCACATGAGTTAAAAACGCCCTTATTTACGGTTCAGGGCTATATTTTAACCTTGCTAGACGGAGCCATGAACGATGAAAAGATTCGAAAAAAATATCTTGAAAGGGCGAGTAAAGGCGTAGAAAGATTGGTTTACATTGTCAATGATCTGGACATGATTACCAAACTAGAAATAGGTGATTTACATTTAAATATTGAAAGTTTTGATATTGTAAAATTGGTGAAAAATGTTTTTGAAATGTTTGAAATGCGTGCCAATGAAAAAAAGATAACCTTGACTTTTGACATTGACTACCCAAAACCAATTATGGTTAAAGCCGATAAGGAGCGTATACAGCAGGTTTTAATAAATCTGATTGTAAATTCTATTAAGTATGGAAGAGAAAAGGGTACTACCGAAGTAAGTATTGAAAATCTAATAAAAAACAAGGTCATTGTTCGTATTACCGATAATGGTATTGGTATTGGGAAAAATCATTTGTCGCGATTATTTGAGCGATTTTATAGAGTGGATAAAAGTGGATCGAGGGCGGAAGGTGGTTCTGGATTAGGACTTTCTATTGTGAAACATATTATTGAAGCTCACGACGAAAAAATTTATGTTGAAAGTGAATTTGGTGTGGGTAGTGAATTTTCATTCACCCTTGAAAAGTCTAAATAAAGTTTTAAAATCAGTTTTATTTTTGAAGGAACTCAATCCCCTGTATTTATCAAGTTTAGCAAGTTTGTTTAGACTAAAATCTGATTGTTGGCAATAAGGGGCCATTTTTAATCTGCTGAGTCTCTTAGCTAAATATTGTTGTTCTGGTTGTCCCGGTGTTGGTATAAAAAAAGCATGTTTTTCAAGTTTTGCCAAATCCATTATTGTTGTATATCCTGATCGTGATATGATTGTTTTGCTGTTTTGAATCTGTTCTTCTAATTCGTCACTGGTCATAAAGTTACAAACAGTGATGTTGTGGTTTTGTTCTTTGGTTTGAACAGGTTCCACTAATCCTTTAACCATAAGCACGTTTCCTTGATACCTTTTTAATTCTAAAAACAGTTTTTCTTCTAAAAGACTGCGCTGCGGTTCAGGTCCTGATAATAAAACCATGATATCATAGGTTAGGTGTGATTCAGATTTATTAAATCGGCTTAATGGGCCTACATATTTCAGATTGAATGGATGTACTTTAAGATGCCCTAGTTTTCCGCTTAAGTTTGGGGTGTTTTCAAAATCTGGAATCCAACATTCCTGATGTTTCTTTATAATTTGTTGATGTGCTTTTGAAGATAGCCAAGAAGTGATTCCACTTAAAACAGTTAACTGATGGGTTATATAAACAGAAGGCACCTTTTTATTTTTGCTATAAACCCCGAATCGGTTATCTGAAATGATGCCATCTATATGATACGTTTTAATGATGGTTTGTATTTGTTTATTTTCTTCTTTTATTGTTTTAATTAGTCGGGGAATCGATTTAAAAAGGTGCCATTGTAATAAAAAACCATACTTTGAATAGGTTATATTATAAGATGGAAGTTCAATGAAGCTTAAAGANGGAAATTCTCTTTTAAGTAAGCTTAATGAAGCCCCATCACAGGCAATAATAGGTTCAAATTGTTCTACCATTAAAGCCTCAATAATTGGAATGCATCTTGTGGCATGACCCAACCCCCAATTTAAAGGTGCAACTAAAATCCGTTTTTTAAAATTCATCAGTTTAATAATATTGATTTAGAGGTCAGATGCAATGCCTTTAAAAACATTTGGGTTGGCTTGTTAAATTTGTTAGGGGCATTTCATATAAAAACAAAGATAAAGCTAATTTGTTTCCTTAATTTTACCAAAATTTTAAAAAAGAGTGGGGAGTAAAAATAAGCTTAAAAGATTTAGAGAAAACGAAACATTTATTAATGTATTTCAACCAACTAGAGATGACCTGGTTAACAATCAATTTTCAACAAAAGGAAAATGGAATCAAGTATATTTTAAAAATGACAATCCTTTAGTTTTAGAATTAGGTTGTGGTAAGGGTGAATATACGGTGGCTCTTGCAAAAAAATATCCAAATAAAAATTTTATTGGCGTAGACATAAAAGGAGCTCGTTTTTGGAGAGGTGCTAAAACAGCAGTGGAAGAGCGTCTTGGAAATGTAGCGTTTTTAAGAGCACAAATTGAACTTATTGATTTAGCTTTCGCGACTAATGAAGTGGATGAAATATGGATAACCTTTCCTGATCCGCAAATAAAATATAAACGAACGAAACACCGGATGACCAATTCGGCGTTTCTAAAAAAATACAAAGCCATTTTAAAACCAGAAGGGGTGGTAAATTTAAAAACAGATAGTGAGTTTATGCATGGCTATACCCTTGGTTTGCTGCATGGAGAAGGGCATGAAGTGCTGTATTCAAATCATAATGTATATAAACAAGAGGGAAGCCCGGAAGAAGTAACAAGTATTCAGACTTTTTATGAGTCACAATATTTAGAGCAAAACAAAGCAATTACGTATATTAGGTTTAAAATTAAATAACTTTGAATATCACTTTTATCTTTTTTTTAGGACTAATAATAGCTTTAATAGGGGTAATTCCACCGGGTTTATTAAATATGTCTGCTGCAAAGATTAGCTTAAAAGAAGGACATGTTAGAGGCATTATGTTTTCCATAGGGGTTTGTGTCATTGTCTTTTTACAAACATATTTAGCTTCAATATTTGCAAGATATTTGTCCAATCATGCTGAGGTGATTGATGTTTTACAACGTGTAGCGTTTGTGATTTTTGTATTAATAACTATTTATTACTTATTTATTGCAAAAAAACAGTCCAAACCTCAAATAGTACCTCAAATCAGGAGTAAGCACAGTCGTTTTTTTCAAGGCATGTTCTTTTCAAGTTTAAACGTGTTTCCAATACCTTTTCAGGCTTATATGACCATTACTTTAGCTTCTTTTGGCTGGTTAGATTTTAGTATGAACAGTATTATTAGCTATGTTGCCGGTGCTGGTATGGGGACTTTTGTAATGCTTTATTTTTATATTTTCTTTTTTGATAAAATAAAAAACAAGGCTATTTCATCTCAAAAAAGCATGAATTATCTTATTGGAGGTATTACTGGGATCATATCAATAATTACCTTGATAAATATTATCAAAGAATTATAACAGATGAAACCAGAGTCTTTAAATTTCTTTAACCAGGTTTATGAAGTCGCCAAATTAATTCCGTACGGAAGGGTTACCAGTTATGGCGCTATAGCAAATTATCTTGGTACTGCAAGAAGCGCACGTATGGTAGGTTATGCTATGAATGCATCCCATAGTATGGATGATATTCCTGCCCACAGAGTTGTTAACCGAAAGGGATTACTAACAGGGAAGCATCATTTTGATGGCACCAACTTAATGCAGCAACTTTTAGAAAGTGAAGGTATTGAAGTTGTAGAGAATCAGATTAAAAATTTTGACGCTATTTTCTGGAATCCCTCCAGAGAATTATAAATTAAATGTGCCTTTTAATATGCTATTTATGTTGATTTTGATTGATATGATTTAAATCAGTTTAAATAATAACTAAAGCATATATCTTTATCAATCATTTCAATAAATCTGCTTTAAAATATTAACTTTTCAGTGTATATTTGTACTTTAGAATAAATCTAAATTACCTTTTATAAAATAGATTTATTGCGATTATTTGAAATTCAAATTAAACAACATCAAATGAAACATTCATAACAAAGAATTTAGTTGTACAAAGAAATGATTGTATGAATGTAACATGTGACAGAAAACAAACAATAAATTTAAACACATGAAATTAAGCAAACAAGATATACTTAAAGCTCTTGAAACAATTTCTGTTCCTGGAGAAGGAGGAAATATGGTAGAAACTGGAGCTGTAAAAAACGTCATGACTTTTGGCGATGAAGTGATTGTAGATATTACCATTACAAACCCAAGTTTACAAGCAAAAAAACGCACTGAGGTAGATATTTTAAAAACAATTCATGACCTAGTTTATGAAAAGGCAAAAATTACGGTTAATGTAAAAGTAGATGCACCGGCCACCCCAAAAGTAAATGTGATTAAAGGGAATGCCATACCAGGCATTCAAAATATAATCGCAGTCGCTTCAGGAAAAGGGGGTGTCGGGAAGTCAACGGTTACAGCAAACTTAGCTGTATCCTTACAAAAAATGGGATTTAAGGTTGGCATATTGGATGCTGATATTTATGGACCGTCTATTCCTATTATGTTTGATGTTGAAAAGGAAAGGCCTTTAGCTGTTGATATTGATGGTAAGTCTAAAATGAGACCTATAGAAAACTATGGTGTTAAAGTACTTTCCATAGGCTTTTTTACTCAACCAGATCAGGCAGTAGTATGGCGTGGTCCAATGGCAGCTAAAGCATTAAATCAAATGATTTTTGATGCCTATTGGGGAGAAATAGATTTTTTATTAATTGATTTACCACCGGGAACAGGAGATATTCATTTAAGTATCATGCAATCACTTCCTATTACAGGTGCTGTTATAGTGAGTACACCACAAGTAGTAGCTTTAGCAGATGCTAAAAAAGGAGTTGCGATGTTTCAACAAGAGAGTATCAATGTGCCTGTTTTAGGTATTATTGAAAACATGGCCTATTTTACACCAAATGAATTACCAAATTATAAATATTATATATTTGGAAAAGACGGCGCAAAAAATCTAGCAGATGATTTAGGTGTTAAATTTTTAGGAGCCATACCATTAGTGCAAAGTATTCGTGAAGCTGGTGATGTAGGTAGCCCTGCCGCACTGCAAATAGACACGCCTTTATATGAAGCGTTTAAAACGATTACACAGAATGTGGTTCAGGAAGTAGTTAATAGAAATGAAGCCTTACCGCCAACAGAAGTTATAAAAATTACCACCATGGCAGGATGTTCTGCCGTTAAAAAGTAGAAGATGAACACTGAACAGTTAAGAGAAAATATTGAAAAAGCTTTAGAGGAAATTCGACCATTTTTGCAAAGTGATGGAGGCGACATTTCTCTAATTTCAATAGAAGAAGATAAGCATGTAAAGGTTCAGTTAAAAGGGGCTTGTGTGGGTTGTAGTGTGAATCAAATGACCTTAAAATCAGGGGTTGAAATGACTATAAAAAAGTATGCCCCTCAAATTGAAACGGTAGTCAATGTTCAGTAATATGTCCTAGAAAAAAAAGAGCGGTTGTTTAAAATAACCGCTCTTTTTTTTTGATGAATTTTAAAATGTTTAAATGATTTTTTCTTTTCTCAAAAAGGTATCTAAGTTATCTGCCGCATCAAAACAGTTGGTTACTTTTGGAATTTCGGTACAATATCTGGAATTGATGTCATGCCCTTTACATTGAAAATCTGACAAATCAACCTTGTCAAAATTTTTATTAATTACCAGACATTGATTGTAAAGACTATCTATTGTATTGCAGTCTTCAACATCGACGCCGTTTTTTAAAAGATAACCTTTTAAATAATTTTCAATAGCATGTTGTGAGTTCTTACAGACTAAATAAGAAACGATATCTTCTTCCGGCCTGAACAACTCTTTTTTAGCTTCATTTAGTTTTTCTAGGGCCGCTGCAAAATGATCTTTGGATTTTGTTCCCATGATGAATGAATTTTAAAGTTTATTATTGTAAAAAGTTAATTCTAAATGTCAATTTTATTTGACATTTAGAATATAACTTTAAGACAGTCCTTTTTAAACCTTTAGATTCTTTAGAATTACATGTCTCTATAAATCTCTAAACGTTCCCATTGAGAATTAACTTCTTCTTGTGCTTGATCAAGTAATTGCTTACCTAATTCAGCATCGTCTTTCACTACTCTAGTAAATCTAGTTTCATTATACATGAAGTCACTTAACGGAATGGTAGGTTTTTTTGAATCTAATCTAAATTTTTTCCCTTTTGGTTGTTGTGGGTCAAATCTAAATAATGGCCAGTAACCTGATTCTACAGCTTTCTCTTGTTGTTCAGCACCATGTTTTAAATCATAACCATGTTCACCACAATGAGAATAAGCAATAATAACCGATGGGCCAGGATATGCCGCAGCTTCTTCAATAGCTTTCAAAGTTTGTAAATCTTTAGCTCCTATCGCTATTTGAGCTACATAAACATTTTGATAGGAAACCGCTTGTAAAGCTAAATTTTTCTTACTGGTTCTTTTTCCGGATACGGAGAACTTCGCGCTTGCGCCTAATGGTGTTGCTTTAGAAGTTTGACCTCCTGTATTGGAATAAACTTCAGTATCTAAAATCATAATATTGATATCTTCACCAGAAGCCAGTACGTGATCAACTCCACCATAACCAATATCATATGCCCAACCGTCACCACCTAATATCCAAACGGCTTTTTTACGTAAATATTCGGTTAGGTTACTCAGTTTAATAGCGTCATCATTATTATCAAGAACTTTTAAAGTTTGCTTGAGCTCTTCAATATCTGCTATTTTTTTAGACTTTTCTTTTTCAGTACTTTCCGGATTAGATATGATAGCATCTACTATTTCACTTCCAACTAAAAACTCTAAAGATTTTAATAAATCGACAGCGATTTCTTGTTTTTTGGTTAATGCTAATCGCATACCTAAACCAAACTCAGCATTATCTTCGAATAGTGAATTAGCCCAGGCTGGTCCTCTTCCAAACTCATTGGTTTTGTATGGCGTGGTTGGTAAATTTCCACCATAAATTGAAGAACAACCGGTTGCATTTGCTATTAAAATACTGTCGCCATAAAGTTGCGTTAATAATTTAATATAAGGTGTTTCTCCACAACCAGAGCAGGCTCCTGAGAACTCAAATAAAGGTTCTAAGAATTGAGAGCCTTTTACATTGGTAATTTGAAGCTCGTTTCTGTCATAATAAGGGAGGTTTACAAAGTAATCCCAGTTATTAACTTCATCTGTTTTGTTATCAAGTTTTTTCCTCATGTTGATAGATTTAAAATCATCTATCTCTTTACTTACAGCAGGACAAACAGCAACACAAAGGTCACATCCTGTACAATCNTCTGGAGATACTTGTAACACATAAGATTCTGTCGCCGTGTCAAATGGTCTTCCTTTTGCAGGAACATGTTTCAATGATGATGGAGCACCCACCAACATATCATTATTAACTACTTTTGATCTAATGGCCGCGTGAGGACAAATGGCCACACACTTATTACATTGGGTACATATGTCAGCATCATCCCAGATAGGAATAAAATCTGCAATACCACGTTTTTCATATTGTGTGGTGCCTGTAGGGAATGTACCATCTACCGGGAAGGCACTTACAGGAAGTTCATCACCAGCACCAGCTAATATTTTTTCTAATACCTCTTTTACAAATCCGTCAGGAGCATCTGTCATTGCAGATAATAAAGGTTTTTCACTACTAGACACTTTTGGATACTCTACTTTCTCTAAATTTTCAAGAGATTTATCTACCGCATTAAAGTTCATTTTCACTACCTTTTCTCCTTTATGAGAATACGATTTTACAATGGCATCTTTAATTTTTTGAATAGCTTCATCTTTAGGTAAAATTCCAGAAATAGCAAAGAAACAAGTTTGTAAAACAGTGTTAGCACGTTTGCCAAGATTCGCTTCTTGAGCCACTCTACTGGCATCTATAATATAGAACTCCGCCTCTTTTTCAATAATCTCTTGTTGAAGTTTTTTAGGTAATTGATCCCAAATTTCTTCTTTAGAGAATGGAGAGTTTAATAAAAATGTTCCACCTAATTTTAGGTCAGATAACATATTATATTTTTCAATAAAATTAAACTGATGGCTCGCAATGAAATCGGCTTTTTCTATTAAATATGTTGAGTGAATTGGCTCTGGTCCAAAACGCAAGTGAGAAATGGTTTGTGCACCTGCTTTTTTAGAGTCATAAACAAAATATCCCTGAACATAATTATCAGTCGTATCACCAATAATTTTTATGGAGTTTTTGTTAGCTCCAACTGTACCATCTGAACCTAAACCATAAAACATACAGTTGATGGTTGTGCGTTTAATAGTGAAGTAATCATCAATTTCTAAGTTAGTATGAGTCACATCATCATAAATACCAACGGTGAAATGATTTTTAGGTTTCGCTTTTAATAATTCGTCATAGACACCTTTAACCATTTTAGGATTAAATTCTTTTGATGATAATCCGTAACGACCACCAACGACTGTTGGCATGGCTCTATCACTTTCAGAAATGGCTGAAATGACGTCTAAATATAATGGTTCACCAATACTTCCTGGNTCTTTAGTTCGGTCTAAAACAGCTATTTTCTTAACAGTGTCAGGAATAGCATGTATGAAATTTTCAATGGAGAATGGTCTATATAATCTAACTAAAAGAGCGCCTACTTTTTCACCTCTTTCAATCAATTCATTAACCGTTTCTTTCACGGCGCCTTCACCAGAACCCATTATAATGATGATGCGCTCTGCTTCAGGATGTCCTATATAGTCAAATAAATTATATCTACGGCCTGTATGAGTGTAAAACTCATCCATTGTGGTCTGAACAATCCCAGGAACGTTCGCATAAAATGTGTTCGCCGCTTCGCGTGCTTGGAAAAATACATCAGGGTTTTGAGAAGTACCTCTTATCACCGGATGGTCTGGATCTAATGAACGTTTTTTGTGATCCATAATTTTATCTTCCGGCATCATGGCTTTAATGATACTATCAGGAATCGCATCAATTTTAGAAATTTCATGTGACGTTCTGAAACCATCAAAAATGTTTAAAAATGGCACTCTTGATTTTAAGGTGGCCACTTGCGAAATCAATGCAAAATCTTGTGCTTCCTGTACAGAGCTGCCAAATAACATGGAGTAACCGGTTTGTCTCGTGGCCATAACGTCTGAATGATCTCCAAAAATTGATAAAGCGTGGGTTGCAATAGTTCTTGCAGCTACATGAATAACATTGGGTAATAATTCTCCTGCTATTTTGTACATGTTTGGAATCATAAGGAGTAATCCCTGTGAGGCTGTAAATGTAGTGGTTAATGCGCCCGCTTGTAAAGAACCATGAACAGCTCCTGCGGCGCCGCCTTCACTTTGCATTTCAACGATTCTGGGAATATTGTTCCAAATATTTTTTTGTTCTTTTGAGCTATAAACATCTACATGCTCACCCATTGGAGACGCAGGTGTAATTGGATAAATAGCACAAACTTCATTTGTTTTATGTGCTACTCTTGCTACAGCTTCATTGGCGTCACATATGAGCTTTTCAAATCCTTTTTCCATAATACTTATAATTTGTTATTGTAAAATATATTAAATAAGTGGGGTGAAATTATAAACATTGAATCACTAATTCTATGACATATGTCAGTAAAAGAAAAAAAGCAATTTAGCCGGAATATGATATAAATCATATTTGTTTAAAGGACTCATTTTTAAACAAAAAAAGGTATAGACTATGCATTAGTCTATACCTTTTTTAATGTACTTAAATTGAATAAAAAGTATATTAAAGATATTTAATTAAGATTATTAAAAACAGTTAATTACAGTAATATACTTGGATTTAATAGCTTTTGAATTATTCGCCGTGTAACCAAGCTTTTTTAGCTAAAAGAACTTCTTCAGTTTCCACATGGTTTTCATCAGGAATACAACAATCTACCGGGCAAACAGAAGCACACTGTGGTTCATCATGGAATCCTTTACACTCAGTACATTTATCTGAAACAATAAAGTAGAATTCATCTGAAATTGGATCGTTTTCAGCATCGGCATCAACTTCTTTTCCATAAGGTGTTTTTACTATTCCTTTTAAAGCAGTTTCGTCAGAGTAAGACCAGTTTTGATCTGGCTCATAGATGGCATTGTTTGGGCATTCAGAAACACAAGCATCGCAGTTTATACATTCATCAGTTATAATTATAGCCATAATTTTAAAATTTTATAATAATAATATGGTACAATATTAAACTTAATTAGACTTTCATTAAATGATAAAAATCATATTTCATATTAAAAAGTGAAATTATCTTTGGTCACATTAAATATAATGACTCTAAGTCATTTTTCATAAATTAATAATGGTATAAATTATGGTAACAGATAAAATGGAAGTCCATCCTGAAGTTTTAGAAGCTGTGGTGATTCGCTTTGTTGGAGATTCTGGTGACGGTATGCAATTAACTGGTACTCAGTTTTCAGATACTTCTGCCATGTTTGGTAATGATATTGCAACATTTCCAAATTATCCTTCTGAAATTAGGGCCCCTCAAGGGAGTTTGTATGGGGTTTCGGGATTTCAAGTTCATATTGGAAGTGTTGAAGTAAGTACACCCGGCGATAATTTAGACCTATTAGTAGCTATGAATCCTGCCGGTTTAAAAACCAACTTATACGCTTTAAAGCCAGGGCATACCATTATTGTTGACTCAAATGCCTTTAGTAAAAAGAATTTAGAAAAAGCGCAATATGAAACCAATCCGCTTGAAGATCACAGTTTAGATAACTATAGAGTCATTCAGGCTGATATGACCTCTTTAACAAAAGAAGCCTTAAAAGATGTAGAAGGTTTAGATAATAAAGCTATTACCAGAAGTAAAAATATGTTTGCTTTAGGGATGGTATATTGGATGTATGGCAGAGCCAAAGAACACACTATTGATTTTTTTAATAAGAAGTTTAAATCAAGTCCCCATTTAATTGAAGCAAATACTAAGGTTCTTAATGCAGGGTATTTTTTTGCTGAAACTTTAGAATTAATCCCTAATGCCTATACCATATCACCGGCAAAAATGCCTTCTGGAACCTATAGAGTTATTATGGGTAATACAGCTACCGCCTGGGGGTTTCTAGCAGCTGCGGAAAAATCTGGTTTGGAACTGTTTTTAGGATCTTACCCGATTACTCCTGCAACAGATATTTTACATGAATTGGTAAAGCATAAACATTTTGGTGTTAAAGCATTTCAGGCCGAAGATGAAATTGCTGGAATTTCATCAGCAATCGGTGCTGCTTTTGCAGGAGATTTAGCAATTACTACGACTTCAGGACCTGGATTAGCTCTGAAAGGAGAGGCTTTAGGATTGGCCATGATGATAGAATTACCATTGGTGGTAGTTAATGTACAAAGAGGAGGCCCTTCTACCGGATTGCCAACAAAAACAGAACAGTCAGATTTATTACAAGCGATGTACGGTAGAAATGGTGAAAGCCCCGTCATAGTTATTGCGGCAAGTACACCAAGTAACTGTTTTAATTATGCATTTCAGGCGGCAAAACTGGCTTTAGAGCATATGACCCCCGTTATATTATTAACTGATGGTTATATTGCCAATGGATCCGCTCCATGGAAAATTGAAAGTATGGAAGATCTCCCAGAGATAAAGAATAATATTTCAAAAGGCTTAGTTGAAAACTGGCACCCATATACTAGAAACGAAGATACTTTAGCCAGAAACTGGGGAATACCCGGTACTCCGGGATTTGAGCATCGAGTAGGTGGTTTAGAGAAAGATAGTGTTACAGGTAATGTAAATCAAGCGCCGGAGAATCATGAAAAAATGACTAAGATTCGGGCAGAAAAAGTGAAGCGTGTTCAAAATTACATCCCTGAAATTAAAACCGAATTTGCTGAATCTGGAGATTTATTAGTTATAGGTTGGGGTGGAACCTATGGTTCTTTGCATTCAGCCGTAAAACAAATTAATAAAGAAGGTTATAAAAATATTGGATTTGCACACTTTAATTATTTAAATCCATTGCCAAAAAACACAGAAGATTTATTAAAAAAATTCAAAAAAATTGTAGTTTGTGAATTAAACAATGGTCAGTTTGCCAAGGTTTTAAGAATTAATTTTAGTGGTTTTGAGTTTTTACAATTTAATAAGATTCAAGGATTACCATTTGGAAATAATGAACTGATAGATGAATTTAAAAAACTAGTAAAATAATTATGGAAGCAACTCTTGAACAAAAATATACTTACAAAGATTTTGAAAGTGATCAGGAAGTAAGATGGTGTCCTGGATGTGATGATTATGTGATATTACGCTCCATGCAAAAAGCGCTTCCGGAAATGGGTGTTAAAAGAGAAGAGGTCGTATTTATTTCTGGTATTGGGTGTTCGTCCCGGTTTCCATATTATATGAATACTTATGGTATGCACTCCATACATGGTAGAGCACCAGCTATTGCAACTGGCGTTAAATTAGCAAACCCAAATTTAAGTGTATGGGTTATGACAGGCGATGGAGACGCTATGGCCATTGGAGGTAATCATTTTATTCATGTGCTGAGAAGAAATATAAATTTAAACATTGTATTGTTTAATAATGAGATTTATGGTTTAACTAAAGGACAATTTTCTCCAACATCAGTAGTAGGACAAAAAACAAAATCGTCACCTTACGGAAATACACAGCCTCCATTTAATCCGGGGGAATTGGCTTTAGGCGCTAATGCAAGGTTTTTTGGAAGGATAGGAGGAAATGTACCTAAAGATATTTCTCAGATGCTTATAGAAGCCCATAAATTTAAAGGCACTTCTCTAATTGAAGTATTACAGAACTGCGTGATTTTCAATGACGGTTGTTACAGTAATATTACTAATAAAGATGTAAAAGAAGATAAACAGATTTATTTAGAACATGGAAAACCCATGATTTTTGGTAAAAACCGAGATAAAGGATTGGTTTTAAATGGGCTTAAGTTGGAAGTTGTGACAATTGGAGAAAACGGGATCACTGAAGAGGATATTTTAGTACATGACGCCAAGGAGAAAGATCCAACCATGCATCAAATGTTAGTGCGGTTACAATACCCGGTAGCAACAGGAATTATCAGAAGTTATGATGATGTGACACTGGAAGAGCGTGAGGATGATTTAACCAGACAGGTTAAGAAAAATTCTAAGTTTACTAAAACCAATGATTTGTTCTTTTCCGGAGAAATATATATGGTAAAATAAATTCTTAAAAACTGACTTATATCAGGAAACACGCGGATATTTACTACTAATTTTGAATTAATAATATTGAATACTTAAAATGGGATCTGAAGCTATCATTGTATTTTTACTAGCCGGAATTGTTTTAGTAGCAGGCGCAAATTTCTTATCAAATTTAATTTCACACAAATCAGATAACGCTCAAAAACGAGAACCGTATGAAAGTGGTATGACCACTATTGGACCTACTTGGGTTCAGTTTAAAGTGGGCTATTATCTATTCGCAATTTTGTTTTTAATCTTTGATGTTGAGGTGGCATTTTTAGTGCCGTGGGCTGTTGTTTTTAAAGATTTTGGCGCGGTCGCTTTAATAGAAATATTTGTATTCTTATTGATATTAGGATTAGGGTTAATTTATGCATGGAAAAAAGGCGCGTTGAAATGGGAGTAGAAGACAAAAAAAGATATATCTCTGAAGTTCAGGATAGAGATCACAAATTCACTGAAGATTTCCCGGGAAAAGTTATTCCCGCGGGTAATGGAGCTAACGTGATTGTTACTTCATTAGACAAAATAATCAATTGGGGACGATCAAATTCACTTTGGTCGCTTTATTTTGGTACCAGTTGTTGTGCCATCGAAATGATGCAAACCGGAGCGGCCAGACATGATTATTCACGATTTGGTTTTGAAGTGGCCCGCCCTTCACCACGTCAGGCAGATTTAATCATTATTGCAGGAACTATTGTCAATAAAATGGCGCCTGTTTTAAGACGATTATATGATCAGATGGCTGAGCC
>BS_KBA_SWE02_21mDRAFT_10000417_pt1 | contig 15857 bp, 14 predicted proteins | sample BalSeasSWE02_21m_FD_9196 | JGI IMG/M metagenome (IMG submission 9196)
ACCATATCACTTCCGGAAAGAACATCTGCAATTTGATCACGATCTTCTTCAGCAGATTTTCTTCCAATGTTAGGATCAGCACCAGCACCTAAACCGCGGGTAATAGCATTACCGACCTGAACTTTTAATGTTGCAGTGCTGCTTCGTAGAACTTGTGAATCAGTATTCACAGCGATGTATTCAACACCATTCAGTCCGCGAGCAATCATACTTTCGATGGCATTACAGCCTCCGCCGCCAACACCAACAACTTTTAAAACTGCTGACATCGGTTTTTCTTTATCGATGGTTGCAAATCGCGACATAGCTCCTCCTATAATGAGTTTATAATTCGTTAAAAAAATCTTGCACTTTTTTAATAACCTTGCCGAACTGATTACTGGATTTTTCTTTTTGTTTTTTAATCAAAACCTGGTACTCACTCGACTTTCCTCCCGGTATTCCTCTTATCAAACCTGCAACGGTTGCAAACTCAGGGCTTTCAATTTCATTTGATAACCCGGCACCTAACTCTTGCGGAACACCAATTCTGGTTGGTAAACCAAAAACTTCTTCTGCTAATTCTGTTACACCTCTTAATAATGATCCACCGCCTGTAAGTACAATTCCAGCTTTAATTTTGGATTTGAATCCAGCAGTTCTTAATTCATTATCAACAAGTGTAAAGAGTTCTTTCATTCTTAAACTAATAATTTGTGTAAGTAGACTTATTGGAATTTTTGTATTCCCTCTTGCACCAACACCTTTTATTAAAATATCTTCATCTTTAATAATGGCATTTTCACTCGCGTAGCCATATTCTTTTTTAAGTCTTTCAGCTTCATCAGTCATAACACCTAATGATTCACGAATATCATTTGTAACCTGGTTACCAGCTACTCCAATTACTCTTGTGTGTTTAATTGCTTTTTTATGATAGATAGCGATATCGGTTGTACCGCCGCCAATATCTATTAAAGCAACACCAAGATCTTTTTCGCTTTCTTCTAACACAGATACACTGGAAGCGATTGGTTGAAGAATGTAATCCTGCACCTGATATCCAGCGCGCTCAACAGATTTTCTAATATTTTCCATCGCTGGAATTGATGCAAGCACAACGTGATTACTGGCTTCTAATCTGGATCCGGACATACCAATTGGATTTTCAATTCCATTTTGATGATCAATAGAAAATTCCTCTGGAATTATGTGAAGAATTTGTCTGTCACTTGGAATTCTGATTGTACGTACATCCGCTTCTAATCTATCCAAATCATCTTTTGTAATTTCTTTTTCATCACGATTGATTGTAACATAATTTCTATGTCGGATGCTTGTAATATGTTCTCCTGCAACACCTACATTAACTAAAGAAACTTCAATGCCTGCTCTGTTGGATGCAATAGCCATTGCTGCTTTAATTGCTTCTGCTGTCTTACCAATATTTGCAACCAAACCTTTGTGCAATCCCTCGGATGGTGCCACACCGAATCCAAGTACATCAATTCGGTTTTGATCAGGAATCTTTTCAGCGATTACTGCACAAACTTTTGTGGTTCCTAAATCTAACCCGACTAAAATATCTTTTTTCATTAAATCAAGCCTGTGTTTTCTTTACTTCCAATGTAAGCTTCGTTTGAAAATCTCAAATCGATGTATTCTGTGTCCTGAAAACTTGCTTTCAAGTTATTTATTCTTTCCCAAACCAAACTCAGATAAATCATTTTTTTAGATTCATTACCTCTACCAAAGACAACGGGATAATTAACTCCTGAAAAAGTTAAAACAACATCTCCTCCGCTTTTTAGATTTATCTCAGAAAGTTTTTTCGATAATTCAATATCCGTAATCTTCGCCGCGTCGATAATCCTGAATGCTTCAACAATATCTTCACTCTTATAAACTTTTGATGGTGAAAGTTTTTCGGACATTCTAATATTACTTATCACCGGAATATCTGAATAAGTTGTATATTTGTGAATCTTTAACAATTCAAAATCATTTGTTAAAAAGTATGGTTCGGTTCTGCTTAACAACACAGCGTATATTTCTTTTTCTCTAATATTCACATCCACATTTCCTCGTCCATCGGATTTTACTTCAGCTTTTGCAACGTACGGATGTTCTTCAATCCTTTTTTTAATAATGTTAAGGTTTAAATCATCATACACTGATGATTGATCCATATCAGCAAATCGAGTATAGATTTCTTTACTTAACAAATTGTTTCCATGAATATTTATCATTTTTATTTCCTCTTTTCCCTTTTTGTTATACGTAAAAAGAGACAAGTACAAAATCGACACAACAATTACTGATAAAAGAACGACACCAAATATTTTTCCAAAATCTTTTTTCATTATTTCTTATTCAATATCGCAACAAATTGTTCACCGTATTTCCATATGTCACCAGCACCCATAGTGATAATTATATCACCATCTTTTTTAATTCCATTTAGTAAAGCTGGAACATCATTTTTATCGGCTACATAATGAACATTTTTATGACCAAATTTTTTTGTAGTTGATGCGATTAAATCTCCAGTTATACCTTCAATCGGTACTTCTCTTGCTGGATATACATCTGTACAAACAAAAACATCTGAGTTAAGAAACGCTTTTCCAAACTCCTGGTAAAAATCTCTGGTACGCGAATAAAGATGCGGTTGAAAAACAGCGATTAGTCTTCTGTCCCAACCATCTCGTATTCCTTTTAATGTAGATGCTGATTCTGTTGGATGATGCGCATAATCATCTATAACCAGAATTTCCTTATTGTACTTAACTTCAAATCTTCTATAAACACCGGAGAAAGATTCTAATGCTAATTTAATAACTTTAAAATCTATTCCGAGTTCTTTCCCAATCACAACTGCAACAAGTGAATTATTAATATTATGCTTACCAGGAATTTTTAGTGTGATATCACCAAGCTCTTTACCAAAATATTTTACTTTGTAAGTGCTTGTAAATCCACTATGAGTAATATCCGTAGCACGAACATCAGCCTGAACATTTAATCCGTAAGTAATTATCTTCTTGTTGAGATGCGGCATAATGTCTTGCAATGCCGGTTCATCTGAACACAAAGTAACAAAACCATAAAACGGAACCTTATTTGCAAACTCAATAAATGCTGCTTTTATATCATCAAGATCCTTGTAAGTATCAAGATGTTCACTTTCCAAAGTTGTAAGTGCTGCAATAGTTGGTGTAAGTTTCAAAAATGCTCTATCAAACTCATCAGCCTCTACAACAATAAATTCTCCGTTGCCTAATCTTGCATTAGTTCCGCCAAGTCCGCTAAGTTTTCCACCTACTATTATAGTTGGATCAATTCCGCCTTCAGTTAAAGTCAGTCCAACCATTGATGTTGTAGTTGTTTTTCCGTGAGTTCCAGCAATTCCGATTCCGTATTTCATTCTCATCGTTTCAGCAAGCATTTCAGAACGTTTTATTATTGGAATCTTTCTGTCAATTGCTGCTTTAACTTCCGGGTTATCAACTTGAACTGCAGAAGAATAAACAAGAACATCAGCATCTTTTAAATTTTCTGGTGAATGACCTTCATAAACTTTTATTCCAATACTTTCCAATCTATCAGTTACTTCACTTTTAGATTTATCAGAACCAGAAATGATAAAGCCCTGGCTCAAAAGAATTTCAGCAATTCCGCTCATTCCAATTCCACCAATACCAACAAAATGAACTTTTTTAATATTCTTAAACATCTATAATTTTTCTACTTCAAGTTTAAGTTGATGAAATTTTTTAAGTAATTCAGTTTCATTCTCATAATCATTTGGTCTTACAACAAAAGGCCTTATTCTTGATTTAATTTTTATCCTGACCAATTTTAAAGGGTTAGATTTACCATATCTTCTATCTTTGCCAAGTTTAACTTCTTTAATTTCATTCTTGTGAATTAGCTTAGATCCAAACCTATCACTAAAAATCAATCCTTCATTACTAAACTCGATATATCTATTACGATAAAGATTAAACAGTAAGGCAAACACAGATATAACAACTATAAAAGCCAGCAAGTAAATTATCGGGTCACGAGTAATCAACGTATAAGAGCTTTCAACAAACTGTCCTCTTATCAGAGAATAAATTGCGAGTGCAATGAAGTATATAATTGTCGATTGATAATAAAACGACATATTATACTTGAATTTACTTTTATGTTTTAATTGTTCGTCTGTCATGTTGTTAACGCATAATTAATTGCGCTCTTTGCTATCACATTTGCTGCATTTGGGTTAGAAATTCTCCTTGCATTCTCGCTTAAGCTCTTCAATAAGTTTTTATCTGAAGCAGCTTCTAAAATTTTATCTTTCAATAATGATTTCACGTCAGAATCCTGAATCAACACCGCAGCATTACTATCTGCAAGTGATTTAGCATTGTAATGTTGATGATTCTCCGCAACGTGGGGCGATGGGATCAGTATTGAAGGAATTCCGAGAACAGTTAACTCTGCAATTGTGGTTGCGCCGGCCCTCGCAACAAGCAAATCACAAGCTGAGTAAGCTTTGTTCATGTCTTCAATAAAATCCAGAATTTTTACGGAATGTAAATTAATGCTTTTATAGCTATGATAATAATTTTTTCCGGTCTGCCAGATGATTTGTAAAGATTTTCTTTCTAATTCCTCAATACAACTTGCAACTGCATTATTAATCGATGCAGCACCTAAACTTCCACCAAGAACAAGAACGGTAAATTTCTTTTCATCAAGTCCAAAAAATCTTTTTGCTTCAGCTTTGGTTGATGTTCCAAGTTCACTTCTTACAGGATTGCCGGTCAATATTATTTTATCCGGTTTTCTCAGATATTTTTTTGAGTCATCAAATGAAATATGAACTTCATCAGCATAACGCTCTAATAATCTTGTCGTAACACCAGGATAACTGTTTGATTCCATCAAAATAACTTTTGCTCCCATCACTGATGCTCCCCAGATTGCCGGCCCGGCAACATATCCACCAGATCCAATTGCGACTCTCGGTTTAAATCTGAAAGAAATAAACAATGATTGAACAAGAGAGACGAAAAGTTTAACTGGGAACACTAAATTTTCAAGATTAAATTTTCTTGCAAAACCCTTTATCCATATTGATTTAAATCCATAACCAAGTTTTGGAATGACTCTTCCTTCGATTTTAGATTTTGTTCCAACAAAAATTATTTCAGATTCAGGTTTTAATCTCTTAATCTCATCTGCAACTGCTATTGCAGGATAAAGATGTCCACCAGTGCCGCCGCCGGCAAAAAGAAAACGATATGGAGTAGAAAGATTTTTCATCTTTTAACTTTCTGAAAAGCAAAAGTCGTTTTCTTTAACAATTCAGCATCACTTTGTTTTAGTTTTTCTTTGTCTTTTTCAGTCTGGTGATTGTAAATCGCTATGTTCATCAAAATCCCAATGGAAGCGCTAAGAAATATTATCGAAGTTCCACCGTAACTTATAAATGGTAAAGCGAGCCCTGTTGTTGGAAATAATCCGGTAGCGACTGCTGCATTTACAAACGCATATATTATAATTGAAAAGGAAATTCCAAACGCGAGCATTTGACCAAATTTATCTTTTGCCTTCTTAGCAATAAGAATTCCTGCAACAAACAAAACCATATAGAAAAGTAATACTACAACGACGCCAAGGAAACCCGTTTCTTCTCCAAGTATTGCAAAAATAAAATCTCCATAAGCTTCTGGCAGAAAAAGGTTACTCTGTCTGCTATTACCAATTCCAACTCCAAATATTCCGCCGCTGCCCAAACTTAACATACCTTGTTTAAGTTGATGATTTAATTCTCCACCATCACCAAAAGAACTTATAAAGCCTAATATTCTTTTTCTCGAGTGCGATAAAATCATTGCAAAAGAACCTGCAGCTAAAATCAAACCAAATGAAGAAAGAAAAATATGCTTCAACTTTGCTCCGCCTACATATAACATAGTTAATGAAATAACTACAATCATCACCGCAGTGCTAACATTTGGTTGTATGAAAATCAATCCTGCAATTATCAAAACCCAGATAAACAAGTACATAAAACCATTTTTGAAATCAAGTAAATCTTCTCTCTTCTTTTCGATCAAGTATGCGAGATGAATTATTAAAATTAATTTGGCAATGTCTGCAGGTTGAATTGTGATAAGACCAAGATTTAACCATCTGCCAGCGCCTTTAACATGAGGTGCAAATAAAAGTGTAATTATTAAAATTACGACCATACTTAGAATAGCAGGTTTACTAATTCTTTTATACCATTCGTAGGGAATAAAACTAAAAGCTGCCATCATTAATAAACCAAACGCAACTCGTGAAAGATGAGAGTTAAACAAATGAAATGAACTATTAAATTTAACAGCACTATAAGTGTTGCTTGCGCTCATAACAATTATTAGCCCAATAAGGATTAAGCTGAATGTTGCAAAGAAAACTGTGACAGCTAATTTTTTCATTTATTATTTATTATTTTCTTAAACACTTTTCCTCGATGCTCGTAATTTTCAAACATATCAAAGCTTGCGCAAGCTGGTGAAAGTAAAACTACATCGCCTGCTCTTGCTTCACTTATTGCTGTGTTAATTATTTCCTCAAAATCTTTTTTTATTTCTGTCTTTACTTTGCCGTGAAAGAAATTGAAAACTTTTTCTGCTGATGAACCGATTGCAAAGATCTTTTTAACTTTCTCAACTACCAAATCTTCAATCACAGCGTAATCATTACCTTTATCCTGTCCACCAAGAATTAAAAAGATTGGTCCATCGAAACTTTTTAATGCAACTATAACAGAATCAACATTTGTTGCCTTAGAATCGTTTATGAACTTAACACCTTCGATTTCTCTAACTATTTCTAATCTATGCTCAACACCTTTAAATGATTTTAGCGCTTCAACAATCTTTTCATTATCAAGATTAAAAATCTTTGCAGCGATAATTACAGCCATTGCATTGTGGATGTTATGTTCACCTTTTATAGCGATGTCTGAAACTTTACAAGAAAACTCTTCCACATCATTTCTCACAAATCTTACTTCATCATTCTCAAAATAGCAGCCATTAGAAATTTTTTTTATTGTTGAGAAAAAGAAAATATTGCTCTTTGCTTTTTGGAAATATTGATCCAGCAATTCGCTGTCTTTACTTAGAATTAAATAATCGCTTGCATCCTGATTCTCAAACACTCTAAGTTTTGATGAAGCATATTTCTCAACACTATTTTCGTACCTATTCAAGTGGTCGGGAGTGATATTCAAAAGCATGGCAACTTTAGGTTTGAACTTATCAATCAAATCCAATTGGAAACTTGAAATCTCAAGTGAAACGAATTCATTTTTCTTTACTTCGGTTGCGATTTCGGAAAAAGCCAGACCAATGTTTCCCGCTGTATAAGTTTTCTTTCCGCACTCATTAATAAGATATCCGCACAAAGACGCCGTGGTTGTTTTACCATTAGTTCCGGTAATTCCAATTACATTCCCTTCGCAAAAAGATGAAGCAAATTCAAGTTCGCTTATAACTTTAATATTTTTACTTTTTGCATTTTTAATCACTTCAGAATCTGATGGAACACCCGGACTTACAACCATCAAATCACAACCAAAAACTTTTTCTGAGTGTTGTGATATCTCAAAATTAATTTTTTCATTCTTTAATATTTCAATCGATGACATTAGTTTTTCTTCTGAACCAGCATCACTAACAAATGGAATTGCTCCAAGATTTTTTGCAAGCTTAGCCGCACCAATTCCACTTCTTACTGCGCCAATGATTGATATTTTCTTATGAGTAATGTCTAACATTTTATCTAATCTTAAATGAAACCAAACTGATTATTGCAAGAATTATTGCAATGATATAAGCTCGTACAACTATTTTTGGTTCAGGCCAGCCAACCATTTCAAAATGATGATGAATCGGGGCCATTTTGAAAACACGTTTTCCTTTGCCAAATTTTTTCTTAGTGTATTTGAAATAAAGTCTTTGAATTATCACTGATAATGTTTCCATAAAAAATATCCCACCAAGAATTGGGATAAATAATTCTTTTTTTATAAGAACCGCAATAATTCCAAATGCACCACCTAACGCGAGTGAGCCGGTATCGCCCATAAAAACTTGTGCTGGATAAGAATTAAACCAAAGGAAACCCAATCCTGCACCAATAAGTGCTGCGATGAATACAGTTAGTTCTCCCGATCCCGGTAAATAAATAATATTCAGATACCTGGCAAAAATTGCATTACCACTAAAGTATGAAAGAAATGCAAGTGCAATCATTACAATTACAATAACTCCGGTTGCCAGTCCATCTAATCCATCAGTTAAGTTAACGGCGTTTGATGTTGCAGTTATTATAAATACAACTGCCGGAATGTATAAGATTGATAAATCCAGATTTACATTTTTCAAAAACGGTATTGTTGTAAGAGTACTGAATCCATCAAACTCAGGAGAAAAATAAATCACTGAGCCAACAATCAATCCGATTAAAACTTGTCCTAATAATTTGTATCGAGCAATCAATCCATTAGGATATTTTTTTATTACTTTCAAATAATCATCTAAAAATCCAACTGCACCTAACCAGAGTGTTCCTGCAAGAATTAATATTATATAAGTGCTTTTTATATCACCCCAAAGCAAAACCGGAATCGCAACTGAAAGAATGATAATAGAGCCACCCATTGTTGGCGTGCCTGCTTTAGACCAATGAGACTTTGGCCCATCAGTTTTCTTTGCTTCACCAATTTGATGAGCCTCCAATTTTTTGATTATTTTTGGTCCAAGATAGAACGCAAGAAATAATCCGGTTATTGCAGCAAGTCCTGAACGAAAAGTTAAGAACCTGAAAATATCAAATCCCGGGGGATTGAAAGTTTTATTTATGTATTCAAATAAATAATAAAGCATTTAGTTTTTTATTGATTCAATAACTGAAACAAATTCTTCCATTTTCATTCCGCGTGAACCTTTAACAAGTACAACAGAATTTTTAATATCGAGCAACTGTAAATGGTTTTTTAATTTTTCTCTATCATCAAAGTACCGACGAATTTTTATCGTTCTATTTAACTTTTGATTCATAAACTTCATCATTTTACCGATTGAATAAACTTCATCAACTTTAGTATTGCTGATTACATCAGATAATTCCAGATGTTTCTTTTTCGATTCCTTACCTAATTCAAACATATCGCCAAGCACCGCAATTTTTCTTTTCTTAGGGTCTATCCTATCTAAAATTTCAAGTGATGATTTCATCGAGTCAGGATTTGCATTATAAGTGTCGTTTATTAATGTAAAATTTTTATAATTCTTAATTTCTAATCTTTTGTTATACGATTTTACTTTCTTTACAGTTTTTAATAATTGCGAATTTGTTAGCCCCAGTTCAGAAGCTATTGCAAAAGCAGCCGTAAAGTTCAAAACATTTTTTTCGCCGCTTATTGGTAATGTAGCTATGAAACTTTTTTTCCTTGATTTTATTTCAATCTGCGGTCTTGCTAATTTATCATATCCTTTAACAGAAGTTTTATAATCAGCTTTTTCATTTAGTGCATAAGTAATTTTGTTCTTGATTGCCTCGCCAAATTTTCTAAGAATCATGTCCTCATTATTAATAAATACTTTTCCATTACGATTAATAGTTTCATTAAACAAAGCTAATTTTTCTTTAAATACGCCTTTACGGTTTTTCAAAAACTCTAAATGCGAATCACCAATGTTTGTTATCAAAGCTAAATCCGGTGTTGCGATAGCTGCTGTATAAGCAATTTCACCAAAATGATTTGTGCCAAGTTCAGCAACTAAAACATCATGCTTTTCATTAGTACTTAAAATCGTTAATGGCACGCCAATGTGATTATTATTATTTGCGACCGTTTTGTTCACTTTAAATTTTTCAGATAATAAAGATGCAAGTATTTCTTTTGTTGTTGTTTTGCCGGCACTTCCTGTAATTCCGATTATTTTAGTTTTTAGTTTAGCTCTCCATAATTTTGCAACTTCACCAAGTGCAACAACAGTGTCTTTAACAGTTATTATAGGAATATCAACATCACCAATCTTATTTAGATACTTATGATTTATTAAAATTGCCGCAGCGCCTCTTCTCACTACCATATCAATAAAATCATGTCCATCAAATCGCTCACCTTTTAATGCTATGAAAAGTGTCTTACTTTTAATATTTCTAGAATTAGTAGAAACGTGATAAATAGATTTAAATATACTGGGATTGTATATCACCGCTGTGGAAATACTGAAAATATCTTCTATATTTAAATTTATTTTTTTCATTCAGCTAAATACTTTAAAGCTACTTCCTGATCAGAGAAATGATTTCTAACACCATTTATCTCTTGATAATTCTCGTGTCCTTTACCGGCAATCAAAATCACTACATTTTCATTTGAATTACGAATGGCATTTGCAATTGCAATTTCTCTGCCCTCTTCTATTTCATAATTATCTTTTGCAATTCCTTTTAAGATATCTTTAATTATCTCATAAGGATTTTCAGTTCTTGGATTATCCGAAGTAATTATAATATTATCACTTAACTCACTAGCGATCTTTCCCATCACCGGACGTTTGGTTTTATCTCGGTCACCGCCGCATCCAAAAACAGTAACAACCTGATTTTTATCTTTAACAATTTCTCTGACAGCCTGCAAAGCTTTCTCAAGACTATCCGCTGTATGAGAGTAATCAACTATTACTTTTTTCTTGCCTTTGCCGAGCACTTCAAATCTGCCTGAAACCTGTGGAGAAGATTTTATTCCATCAACTATTCTTGCTGATTCAATTCCCAAACTATGTGCGGTTGCAAATGCCGAAGTTGCATTGTATGCGTTAAACGTTCCGATTAACGAAGTATGGATAGTATAATCAACAGCATTATGTGTGATTGTAAAATCAGTGCCATTCAAATCATAATGAATATCTTTAATTATATAATCTGAGTTGCTAGAAATTCCATAAGTAACAATTTTAGCTTTAGAGTCTTTAACAATTTCTTTAGAATTTGTATCATCAGAATTAACTACCGCCACTGAATCAGCACTTAATCCATCAAATAATATTTTCTTTGATTTAAGGTATTCTTCAAATGTATTATGAAAATCAAGATGATCTGAAGTTATGTTTGAAAATATTGCAGCAGAAAATTCCAATCCATAAACTCTGTTTAAAACTAATGAGTGCGATGAAACTTCCATAACAGCATGAGAACAGCCGGACTCGATCATCTCATAAAAAAATCTGTTCAAATCATTTGATTCTGGAGTTGTTAATTTTGAATCAACCTTCACATCACCAACATAGTTTGCAATTGTTCCAACTAATCCTGTTTTATAACCTGCGTTTAGCAAAATATTTTTTAAAATAAATGAAGAGGTTGTTTTACCGTTAGTTCCAGTAATTCCAATTAGTTTTAATTTGCCTGAAGGATCTTTGTAAAATCCTTTTGATAATTCAGCTAATGCTTTTCTGCAATCTTTCACTAAAATTTTTGCAATTTGTGAATGAGTTATTAAATAATCCGGAATTGAATTATCATTTTCAACTACAATAGCCACTGCGCCTTTATTTATAGCATCCTGAAGAAACTTATGTCCATCAGTTTTATAGCCTTTTATAGCAACGAAGACAGAATTTTTTTGCACTTTTCTAGAATCATAAACAATATCTGCAACATCTCTTCTCTGAACTTCTCCAGTTACTTGAATAGCGTGTACACTGTTTAGAAGTTGAGTCAATTCCATTTACAACGATGCCCCTCTAACACGATATTCAGAACATTCAATCAGACAAATTTCTTTTCCTGTTAACTTTTGTCCTGGGATAATACTTTGCGACGTAATAATTCCTGTGCCTTTAATTTTATATTTAACTCCAAGTTTTGTAAGTGCATAGATAGCATCTTTTACCTGACAATTAATAAGATCAGGCATTTTATTATTAGAAGATAATTTTACTTCTTTTACACTAATGGGTTTTATCTGAGTTTTGTTTTGATAACTACGTCCTGAATTATCTTCAGCAAATTTTAGATTCTTCATTAAATCGGGATTTAAATATTCTTGAAATTTTTCGATATCATTTTGCACAATTCGTTCGGCAACATTCTTAAATATTGGAGCAGCTACTAAACCACCGTACTTCCCCTGATCAGGAGAATTTAAAAGTATCAAACAGACAATTCGCGGATTTTCAACCGGGAAAAATCCAACAAAAGATGAATTGTAATGTTGTTTAGAATAACTTCCATCAACTAATTTTTGTGAAGTTCCTGTTTTGCCACCAATTGAAATCAATTCTGAAAAGGCTTTCTTTCCAGTTCCGTTTTTTACAACGCCTCCTAATAATTCTCTCATAACATCGGAAGTTTCGGATGCAATAACTCTCCGTATTTCTTTTGGAGAAAATTCGTGAATCAAAACGCCATCTTTTGATATTTGGCGTTGAACTAATTGAGGTTCGTATAAAACTCCACCATTAACTAAAGCACAGTAACCTGCTGTAATCTGAACTGGTGTTACAGAAATTTCATATCCAAAAGAAAGGTATGTCTTTGAAATTTTAGACCATTCATTAGGCTTTCTTAATTTCCCAGCAGTTTCACCCGGCAGTGTTAAAGATGTTGAGTTTCCGAATCCAAATCCTCTTAAGTATTTAAAATATATTTTATCATCAATGCGTTGAACAAGTTTTGCTACTCCGATATTACTCGATTGTTCTAATATCCCAACAACATCTAAATTTTTTAGGGGATGAGAATCTTTTATTCTTACATTCTGAAATTTGTAGGTACCGTTTTCAAGATTAATTTTTTCATTCAATCTGCATAATTTCTGATCAATCAATGATGCAAAAGTAAATGATTTAAATGTTGAACCTGGTTCGTAAGTATCTGTTATAGCGCGATTCCTACGTTGAAAATCATTGTACTTCCAGTATTCATTTGGATTAAAATCATCAATGTTTGCAAGCGCAAGTACTTCTCCGGTGTTTGGATCCATTATTACTCCTGTACCGGAAACCGCGCCATATTCATCAACACCTTTTCTTAATTCGTCTTCAAGAATAAGCTGAAAGCTTTTGTCGATGGTTAAATAAAAATCATCACCAGCAATCGCAGGGTTTACTTCTTCATCATTTACAGTTACTGTTTCACCGACTGCATTTTTTTGTATTATTCTTGAACCATCTTCACCATTCAAAGCATCTTCAAAATATTCAGAAATACCAATCACACCTTTATCTTCATGATCCATATATCCAAGAACATGAGCTGCAAGATTATCGTAATGAAATATTCTGGTTGGCTCATCTTTATAAAAAAATCCGGTATATTTAATATGCTTTAAGGAAGATGCAATTTCTATTGGTGTTTTCTTTTCAATGCAAATTGTCTTCTTTGAACCTTTCATAAGATTCAAATAATGGTTTTTACTCTTCTTAAATTTGTTGGCAAATATTTGAGCAATTTCATTTTTATGTTTTTGCTTAATCATTCTCAGATCAACATAAAAGGAAACATCTGAACGGTTATATACTAACAACACATTATTGCGATCATAAATCAGTCCGCGCTCGGCTTCAATTTTTTCTACACCTGTCTGTTGCCTTTGTGCATAGAAAGAATATTCTTCTGCACGCACGATCTGAATATCAACCAGTTTAATCACCAGTGCGATGAAAAAGATAATGATCGATATTATAACTATTAATGCGCGAGAGTTATTCATACTTTTCTTTTAAAGTCTCGTTTAGTTCTTCAACTTTGTTATTATCATATTTTATTATGAAAGCAGATTCAATGTTTCTTATTAAACCAATATCTGATTTAGCTACAGCAACTATTCTCTCTTCAGCANTAACAGTTTGATATACTGCTGTAAGTTTTATTTTTCTCTGACTTTCTGCTTTGTAAGTTTTTTCTGCTTTGTCTTTCAGCAATACATATTGCTCGTACTTTAGTTTTAGACTGACACTTACAAGAGCAAATACTGCTAGAATCAATAAAAGAGTAATTGATAAATAAATTGCCGGTTTAGAACTTTTCTTCATAATCTTTCGGCAGCCCTAAGTTTTGCACTTCTTGCACGATAGTTATTTCTAATTTCTTCATCGCTTGGTAAAAGTGGTTTTCTATTTATCAATTTTAATCTTGCTTCTTTTTTAATTAATCCAAGCGGATCTTCTTTTGGACTTAAGCTCACAATAGTTTCGGCTTTAAAAAAATCTTTTACAATTCTGTCTTCAAGTGAATGATATGAGATAACAACTATTCTTCCGCCCTTTTTTAATACATTAAGTGAATTTTCTAAAAACAGTTTAAGATTACCTAATTCATCATTCACATAAATTCTTAATGCTTGAAATATTCTTGATAAAGTTTTTCTCTGAAAATTTTGCGGAACCAATTCACTAATTATTGAGACTAATTGGGCGGTTGTTTCAATTTTTTTTGAATTACGTTTTTCTACGATAGCTCTGGATATCTTTCTTGAGTTCTTCTCTTCGCCATATTGATAAAAAACATTTGCAAGATCTTGTTCGGTAAAGGTATTAACTATATCAGAGGCAGTTATCTTCTTAGTTTTATCCATACGTAAATCAAGAAACGCATCACTGCGGTAAGTAAAACCGGAGTCCGGATTATCTAATTGAAATGATGATACTCCTAAATCAGCGAGCACACCATCGTAGTCTTGTATTGATTCTATTTTTGCAATCACATCTATATAAGAGTAATTAAAATTGTATAAACTAACTCCAGATTCTTCAGCAAATTTTTTTTTTGAAAATTCAAATGCATCTGTATCTACATCTGATGCTATAAGTCGACCATCACTATTTATTCTTTTTAGAATTTCACTTGAGTGCCCAGCAAATCCTAACGTAGCATCAAAGTAAATTCCAGAACGATCAGTAATTAAAAGATCCAAACTTTCATTAAGCATCACAGGAACATGATGCTCACTCATTTAGAAGCCATTACTTTAGCCGCTATCTCTTCATACGTTTGCGGAGATTGTAGCAGGTACTCTTCATATACTTTTGGATTCCAAACTTCTATTTTTTTAAGAGCACCAAGTATCAAAACTTCTTTTTCAATTTTTGCATAAGTGATAAGTGTTGATGGAACCATAATTCTTGATTGACCATCCATAATATCTTCTGCAGCAAACTGAACAAACATTCTTATAAATCTCGCATCATCAGGTTGAAAAGAATTTAAGTTTAAAAGTGATTCTTCTATCTTCTGCCATTCATCCAAAGGATACAAATCGATACAATTGGATAAACCCCTGGTCATCACAAACGTTTCGTTCGCATCAGCAGAAATATGCTTTCTAAGTTTAGCCGGAATAGCGATTCGGCCTTTAGAATCTATAGAATATGTAAATTGACCTCTAAACATTCTCTCTCTTATTTGGGATAATTCCACATTTTTCCCCACCACAACCCAAAATAATAGAAAAATTTGGCTAAAGTCAAGAAATATTTAAAATATATTTACATAAAGAATAATTCACCTGGTAAGCTCTTGGGAACAAAATCTGAGGATTTGTCAGGTTTGATCTGGAATTTAACATATTTATGAAAATCAACTTTTGCTTATGAGCGAATATTCTTTTATTCATAAACAAAAAATATTGTGGCACTTTTTGCGTTACGTATAATAAATTATCAAAGTGTGAATAAATATTTTACAGTTTCTTTTATAAAAAAAAATGAGATAAATGATTAACTAAAATCTCTGCCGAGTTTTTGCAAATGCGTTTATTAATCGATTTCAATTTTTAATCGAGTATGAAAATTATTATTTAAAGATCGGCATTG
>BS_KBA_SWE02_21mDRAFT_10000418_pt1 | contig 15840 bp, 5 predicted proteins | sample BalSeasSWE02_21m_FD_9196 | JGI IMG/M metagenome (IMG submission 9196)
TAAGATCTTTACCAGATTGTAAAGATAAAGTTATATCCCCAGACTTAGATGATTGTCCCCAAACAACCGCTGGATTATTTCCATCTTTATCTACAATTGTAGTATTTTTTTCTCCTCCTATTAATTTATATCCAAGTTCTTTAAATTCTGGAATTTCATTTAATTCTTTTAAAAATCCTTTATTATTATCAAAAAACCATTTTCCAGCGTTTGTTGTATTTGCCAATGGAGCTTTAAATGTTAATATAAAAGCATCTGCAGCTAATTTTTTTGACTGTAAATCAGGAGCTTCTAATAATTGTGCTTTTAAATCTTCTAGCACATATGCTTTTGCCGCCTGTATGTTAGCTCTATTCTTTTCGTTCTTTTCCCAACCCTTATCTTTACTGCTTATTAATACTTGTTTAGTTCTTATATTAGAACCGATATAATCGCTTACGTAATTAGAAACATCCTCGGCTGAGGTATATTTCTTTTTAAAGGTTTCGTTTTTTACATTATTATAATCACTAAGATAAGCATTTTCTAAGTTAGTATAAGCGGTATCTAATTTAGTTTTATCCTCATTAGATATTTCTACATAGGAACGGTCTCTTAGATAAGCAAACATGTTAAATTTACTATCTTTATCCGCTTTCATAAACAGATCTTTAAAGTCATTTTGAGCTTTGTCAATAACTTTATTTCCAGTATTTGATTGCTTAACATTTCCTCTTTCCGATTGTCTTGCAAATTCAACAGCAAAAGCCTCTGTCATTTCAACACCTAATCTTTGTTGATTAGTAGCTAAATTGTCATATATAGGCCCTTTACTTTCTAAATCTTTTTTAACTAAATCAAGAACTATTTCTACTCCAATTTTTTCAGCAAATCTTTCTTTGGCTCCTCTAAGAGGATTACCATCAGGCCCAATTACATTGGCTAAATAAACTTTATCTGATATATTATTAAATGCGTTTGGCAATCTTCTAACTAGCTCAGCACCAGATGTTCTACCCGCTTTGTCAGTATTAACAGATTCTCTATCAATTTTTTGACTAACCCAATCAGGATAGTTTAACCATTTACCATTAACTCTTTTTTGAACTGCTTCAGGTAATCCGCCTTTTCCGTTAGCCCCCATTAAAAAAGTGGTAGTCATATTCTCTAAAACATACCTCTTATTTTTTAATAAGAATTGCTCTAATTTACCACCTTCTTTACCCCCCATTGCTTTTTTAATATCAATGTCAACTTGTTTGCTCATCTCCGCAGTGATTTCGGATATAAGAGGCGTAATAGTTCTATTTAAAGAAACCGGCGCGTCTATACGACTTTTAATTGTTCTAACTTGCGTTATTATCTTTTTTGTTATTTCGTCAACCACAGGTTGATCTAATACTTTAGATTCTATTGAATCTTTATATTTAGGTTTTTCTGCAGCACTTGACTCAAATCCTTGATCGGCTGTTTCTGTAGCCATCAATCCTTTTTCCTCAGCAGCATCTTTTTTAATACCCCTTTAGTCGCTCCTTCAATACCTAGTTCATATGCCAAAGCGTTTGCTCTAAGATTTAAACGGGAACTAATGAACTTATCCAAAGACTGTTTAGCTGGATTAAACTCGCTGTTAATTAATAACGATGCACTTTGTATTAATGCGTTTTTATATTCTTCTCTACTAACCCCTCTTTTTGCATCTTCTGCAATAGGGTCATATAATCTTCTTGTTATAGTTTCTACTGTTCCACCAAGTTCTTTACCTATTACAGATTTTGAAAAATCATTTGTAACATTTCCAGATGGAGTATACATTAAACCTTCAGAAGCCATCTTTTTAGGATTGCCTTCGTATTTTGTATCTAGTAAGTTTTGCAAGTTAGCTTTACTTCTAGGTTCTTTTTCAATAGAATCGACTTTTTTAGTTTCTACTTTTTTAACCTCAACAGCAGGTGCGTCTTCCGGTAATGCTCTTGCTTTCTTTAATTCTATTTCTAAATTAGCAAGTCTATTTGTATAATCGTCATATTCAATATCGTCTTTATCAAACTGCTCTTCTAATTTTTCCATTTTAGCTTCAACCTCAGCAACTTTTGTTTTTGAGAATGTAACCCCGGTTGCATCAGTAACTTGACTAGTTTCTTTTTGTTTAGCAGCAAAGTCTTTAGCCATTTGACTTACTGTTCCACCTTTTGCGGATTCAGCAAGATCTTTAAGCATTACATACATTTCTTTTGCCCCAGCTTCGCCTGGCAAAAATCTAGGTTTTTTATAACCTATTCCTTCGAGTAATTTTTCAAATGGGGCTTTTAATTTACCAAACACTTCTGATTTGTAAGTTAATTGTCCCTCAGCAACGGCTTCAGTAAATGCGGTTAAATATTCTTCATAATATTTTTGCTTGTCTTGCTCTACAGGTTTGCCTTTTTCATCAACTTCGTATTTGTAGTTTTCATTTATTCTTTTATCAACTATAGCTAATTCTTTAGGCGATAATTTTTTCTTCCAATCTTCAATAAACGCAACNCCCTCTTCTGTTAGATTGCCCTCTTTGTCCTTCATCCAATCACCTAATATGTGATGTCCAGTTTCGTGAGGTCCAGTACCAGATGCTTTTTCGCTTTTGGCTTTAGTCATATTGAAATGCATCACGCCAGTTCTTTGATCTCTAAAAGCATTAGAACCCTCCGGAATTTCATTAGTATTCATTATTTCTTTATAAGCATTGTTAAACTCTTCTTGAGTTTGGTGCTTAACGGGTTCAGGGCCACCGGTTTGCTCAACAAGATCTATAGAGGCTTGTAAACTTACGTCAAAACTTCTATCGGCTTTAACCTTAGAAGATTCCATTTGCTCTGTGTTATCTTTATCAAGACCTTCAAGTTTTACCTCTAATTCTTCTATTTTTTTATCATTTATAGTTTTGAATTCTGGGTTAGTCTTTGAAGATTCGTTTAATCTTTGTATTTCGTTTGCAATGTTTTTACCTTTAATAACATTACCAAGCATTGCTTTTCTTTCTGGCGTGCCAGTGAATATTTTCATTTCATCTAGCTTTGCACCCGCTTGTTCAGCCAATGATTGGTAATATTTCATTGCTTGCAATTGATTTGCGTCTCCTCCGTATTGATTTTTTAATATGGCATTAGGAGTATTTGACAAAGCGTCTAAGTCTGCTCCGTCTAAATCTTTGCCGTATTTTATTTTATTAACCGCTACAAAAACATCTGCGGGTGTTGCATCTTTATCGCCATGCACTTCTATATTAGCTTTAGCGTCTTTTAATTCAACATCACCTCGTAATATATTTGCTGCTTTTTTTATAACTACTTCTTCTTTAGCCATAGCTTCAAAATCAGTAGTGTTTTCATTTTTAATATTTAATTTTTCTAATGCCGCTTGTTCTGCAACGTCTATTTCGTTGTTTCTTTCAGCACTACTTGTTTCTTTACCTATTTTATGGTTTATTTCTAACAATTTACCTGCATTTGCAGATTCAAAGTTAAACATAGGAATTGCTTTTATATCAGCTTTTAAGGCATCAGTAAATCCTTTAGGAGCAAAACCACCAAGCATTGCAAAAGTCCAGAACGTGGAGGCTATATGTTGTCCATCTGACAAGTTATCCCATTCTGCGGCTTGATCTTCGTGACCCTCACCAACTAATCTGTCTTTGACTAATTTAGCTGCTTCAGAAACCTCCATTACAGCAGTACCTACCGCTGCACCAGTTGTAACATTACCAATCTTATTTACTAGTTTTGAAGAATTTGATAATGCTGCAACTACCGGAGTTAAAAAAGGTATCTTATTAGTTACCATTTTTTCAATCATTTTACCAGCAACTGTATTACCAACCCCTAAAGAGAATGCAAATGTTTTATCTGTAGCCGGTGCGTGAGTTGTATTCATTAATACTCGATCCATTAAATCCATGTGCACAACTTCTTGCATACCTCCAACAAATATATTAGATGCTGTTTTTAATGATTTACTATCTTTACTAATATTATTTATAAATTGTTTAGCAATATTTCCAGCTTGAGTTACTTGAGGTCCTGCGGCTTTTTTAGTAAAGTATAAAGCGCTTACCATTGGCAATAATCCGGCTGTCCCTCCAATTGCCATTTCAGCTAAAGTCTCATCAACTTTTTTATCTAATAATTCTTTATCATTATAGGTGTAACCTACAGTTGTTAAAGCGTCAGCAAAACTAACCGCTGCTTCACGTTTGTCTACTATACCTGTTGCACTATATACTCCTTGATTAGCAAACGCTTTAAATGTTTTGTCTACAAAATCAACCGCTTTATTGTTTCTTTTGGTTGTTATTGGATCATTATTTAACTCAATTGCTTTTGTTAATGTTAGGTATTGATTAAGTTTTTTATTGAACGCGAGAGATATAGGGTGTGTTCCAGGTAGTTCGTTTAGATTTTTAGGTAATCTATTTGTTTTTACTACTTCTTTTAAGTTTATTATATCTTGAGTTAAACTAGTATTTGAACTAAGTGTATTTCTATACTTGTCCCCACTATACGTAAAGTCTTTAATAACCGTACCAATTTTTTCAAAAGTACTTTCTGTACTTTCTATNCTACTGGCTCTAGTAGAGGCGGCACGGGCTAATCCCATTAATTCATAGTAAGCAGTAGCTTGAGCTTGATTTAATTTATTAGCAGGAACGGTATTTGCTAATTCCGTTGCCTTAGCGGTTTGCTTTTTTACTTGAGCATTTTGCTCTGTAATAGACAATAATTTACCTGTTGATTCATTATAGAGTTTACGGCCTAAGCCTAACTTTTCTCTTTCTGAAGCAATTTTAGTTTCTAATTTTTTAATTTCTGCAGTATTATTAGCTTTTTTTGCAGCCTTTAATAGTGCCATATCTTTTGTTAAAGCAGTTTCATCTGATGATAAAAATATTTTACCATTATTTAATGCTTTTAAGTTTGGATCAATACCTCTTTTTATGTCTGCTGCTTGAATGGCTTTACCGGTATTTACGGTCCAGTCATTTTGCATTTGAGGTAATCCCTTAACTATAAATTTACCGTCAGGAATACTTTCTAAGTCAGCAACCAGGCGTCCTTCGGCCATGCCCATGCCTAGTAGATTTGACGATGTTTGCCATTCCTGCTTAGTAGGGATTAATCCGCCTTTTGGCTGGAGAGCATTGATCAACGGGTTCTTATAAGTGCTTTTTATTTCTTTTTCAGACATCCAAACATTGTCGCCTAAAACTTTACTATAATTGTTTAACTTAATTCTTTCTTCTTCGGCTTTCTTTTTTTCATAAGAAGCTATTCCGCGTTGAACTTCTTTTTTAGATACAGTTTTTATACCATTTTCATCATAAGTCCAAATACCATCAGTTCTACTACTTTCTGTAGCAAATTGGGCTACATCAAATTTTCTATCGGTAAAACTAGGTATTGGTTTTTCTTTTTGATTGGGAATAAAAGGCGTTTTATTAAAGTCTATTACAGGCTTACCAGNCTCTTTTTTCTTTGGCGGATTAGTGAATTTTTTTAATCCAAGAGGATCAAATTCAACTAGAGGGAAAGGATTACTTGGAGATGCCGATGAAGGTTTTACCGATGTAGATGCCGTACTTTTTACTGTTGCAGCCGCACCCTTTTTTACAACAGTTTTTTTCTTTCCCGGCTTTTTTGGTTTTTTTGGATCTTCTTCTCCTACAATAATATCTTCGTCTTCGCCTTCCTTTGTTAATTCATTTCGACTAATAATGTCGTCCAATGTAGTTTCCTGTTCGTTTGCAAATTGGATAAGCTCATCTTCATCGTAAGCATCCCCTGAGTCATTAATATATTTTGCCATAAGATTTATTTAGATATTATTTTAATTGTTTTCTTTGCCACTTTTCGCCTTTAACGGCTGTTCCTCCAAGAACGCTTTGTAATTCCCATGGATCATGAATTCCTTCTGTATTTGGATTCTCTATTCCGTCTTTATCAAATAATCCCCATTGTAATATACCCTTTTCATTCTTTTTCTTCATTAATTGGTATCCGCCAATCAGCGGGGTTGAAAGCGCTTTGCCAGCAATAACTTCATGGATCTTCGTATTTAATTCAACTCTAGCGTCTTCAGCTGCTGTTTGTTTATCGCCACTATTATTGTTGTTTATAACTGTCATTTTAGGCGCTGCAACTTCTTGTGCTTTTTGTGTATAATAAACTTTTTCCCCGACCTCATTAGCTCTTCCTGCTTTGACATCTTCTTCGGTAGCAGGTTTATTACTATATTGATCGGAACTGGCGCTTAGTTTGTTGTCCATGTCTATCTCAAACAGGCTCTTACTTATAAATTTCTTTTGATCCTCTATTGTTGGGTATTGCTTAATCCAATCCGCTAATGATTCATTACCTCTATTTAATTTAGTTTGTAAAAAAGATTGCAATTGCGTCATGTCTTTTAAATCTGAACTTAATAAAGCTTCTGCTCCAGCATCATAATACATTTTAGCATTCTTTCTTATTTCAGGAACATTAACATAAGTGGTTTCAACCATGTTTTCTTTATTAGGAAATCCTGGAACTTTTTCTTTTGTTACTACTGGATTGCCCGGGTTGATTATATAATTATTATTTAATCCATTTGTTTTAGGATCTAAAATATTTGCTTGATCTTTTCCCCATATTTTTTCTGAGTCGGGAGCCTCGGCTACTTTATGGTAAAATTGACCGTCCCATGAAGGATCACCCAACTTTTGTTTAAATCTTACAGAGTATTGTTTATCAGTTTCATTATATATAACAGCTCCGTTTGGTTTTTTTGCTTCCGCTTGAAGTTCTTCTTCGGTAAATCCTTTTAAATCTTTTGCTAAGTCTACTTTTGTTATTATTTCTATACCAGGACTAGCCGGGTTGTCGTCCGCGTCATATAATTTTTTATCTACTTTGCCTTTCCAGTTATAATTAGAAGGGTCACTAGAATACAAAGTGATTTCACTTATCTTTCTTTCTAACGGGGTATTTCCCATAAAAGCGGTATTAGCTCTATCTCTTGGTGATAATGTTTTCCATTCGTTAATATTTGTTTGATTTGCGGCTAATCCAGATAATGATTTATCTTTCCATTGGTTTACATCCTCGGCGTATTTAGTACCTTTGGCCATTTGATCTTTATCTAGTTCTGTAAATGTCGCTTGTGTTTTAAACATACCTACTTTTTCTTTTCTCATGGCAAATCCCTGCTTCCATTGATCTTGAAGGACCGTTTCTATTTTGGTCTTTTCCATTTGATCTACAGCCGCACCAATTTCTTTTTGATTAGCAAGACCTTGCTCAATGTTAGCACTCTGCATTGCAATAGCATTCTTTTTAGTCTCTGCTTTTAACTTATCTTCATAAGCTTTTTCTTTGAGATTCTGTTCCCTTCTAGCATCAAATGCTTTTGTAAAGTTTTCGCCAAAAGAAGCAATTCCTTGGGCCCAAGCCATTGCAGAATCGTCTTTTATTATTGTTGGATTATCGTATGCGCTCATTGTTTATATTTGTATTTTAATTAAGAAACAGTTCCTCTTTCGTTAGCGGCCCAGATGTCTGAGCCTCCTACTTTTTTCCCGCTGCCAGCCCTCCTAATGCTGTTCCCGCTGCACCAATCGCACTGCCCCACGCAGCTCCTTGAGCCGCATTGGCACTTGCTTGGTTTTGCATTGCTTGTTGTTCTGCCCCGGCTGTATATCCAAGATCTGCATTAATTCTATTTTCAGAAGCATTAAACATAAATTGTTGACCAGCTGCCATATTAGACTGTAGTCTTCTGCCTTCGTCTATACTTATACCTTGCAATCTTTGTTGCTCTTGCATTTGAAGTTGTTGCTTTTGCATTTCACCTTGAGCTGCTAATTTTTGATTGTCAGCTTCTTGCTGTTCAATAGTAGATGCAACGCCTTTTTTACTTTGTAATGCAGCTTGTGCTAACGCAGTTGCTCCACCAGCGCTTCCACCGGTTTCTCTCAATGTGTCTAATGTATTTGCTAATGCAATATCTGTTTGTTCCATTTGGATTTCAGCTGCCTTTGTAGCCACGCCTAAATTCGCATAAGGGTTTGTAATTTTACCTGATAAATCTTTTGCTAATCCGCTTAAGTCTTTATCATTAGCATAAGGATTAACAATAGTTGCTCTACTTGCCTTGATTGCTGCCATTTCTGCTCTAGCTCTAGCGGCGTCATTACGGGCCCCTTTTGCTGCTTGCTTAGCTTGATTTGCCGATACTGCTCCTCCTATTATTGCCACTCCGGCTCCTATACATGCTGCTGCCATATTCTATCTTTTTATATTTTTATATAATTCATAAGATGGATCTTTATCTACGATATAATCCAATTTTTTATGCATACTTAATAAACTTTTATTTCTTCCAACACTAAATATAACTTCTTTGCCCATTTCGCGTGCAATATCTTCTAAACTCAGTATTAATAATTCCAATGCTTTTGCTCTATCATACTCTTTATATGTAGGATCAGAAACAATAAATTCCATCCAAGCTATATTAGAGTTTGTTAAATATAGAAAGCCTGCCATAATTGGCCTACCTTCTTTTTCTATTATTAATCCGCCGGTGCCATTTAAAGGTAACATTTCTTTTACCGGGTTGTCGCCCCAGTCTTTCCAATTTGCCCACCAATCAACTAACATATCCCAGTCGGATTCTAAAATTATTCTTGTATTTAATTTCATTTGATTTTATTTAATTAATAAGATGATTTAACAAAGTTTGAGGATACTGAATATAATTCAGCATAAGTAGGCGATGGAGGCGGTACATATAACATTTTTACTGTAGCGTAAAAACCTTTTATACCATTAACGGATTGACCGTATATAACTTCACCAAACGCAGAAGCGGTATTGTTTACTAAATTACCAAAATATTTGTTTTCTTTTCTTTTAAAACTATTAGAAAATAATTGATTTTCTAAAGCCGCTAAACTAGATGGATCTACTGTAGCAGATATAGGTAACCCTACATCTGAATCTGAATATATACTATCTAATATCCAACCATTGCTGCCTTCGTAATTCAAAGTGTTAAAATTTTTACACATTGAAGCCTCTGGGTTAAGAACTAATTTTACGGAAGAATTATATTGTACCCCATAAAAATTACAATAATTAATAGAGGTTGTTTGCGGTTCAGCATAGTGTAACCAGATATTTCCATTCTTAAGTGTATAATAATTATTTCTTAAGTTTAATATAAAGTCTGGTTTGTATGAAAACGTACTGGTCCACCCGTGTGAGTCTTCATCAAAAGAAACGGTTTGATAATAGTCGCTACCTTTTGGTTGCATTGAAACTACATATTGTTTATTATGTATATCCCAACCGCCATATATTTTACTCTCCTCACTAATTAGAGCCAAATTGTCTCTAAAATAGCCTATCATTCCATAAGCAGATATTTCTGTTATTCCATCTTGAGATAATCTTAATATTGCATTTTGATTTTTATCTGCAAAATATTTTCTATAACCATAAACAGCAAAGCTTTCAGGGTTTGTTGATATACCGTAATTACCAGCGTAAGCTTGTATTTGGCCAATCACTTGAATACCTGAAGTTGTCATTGGTGTTCCTTCAGCGGAATATATAGCGTCTTTGTCAATTAACGCTCTACTAACTTTTTGCTCTTGGAATATTATAAGGTTAGTATCCTCAGCATATAACTTTTGTATAGACCCATCAGCCGGATCTACAGATCTAGTTATATCCTCCCCAATCGGAAATTGATTTGTATTATTAACACCTGTTCTAGAATTGAATACTCCTGAGTAGGTCATTGAATTAAACCTATTCTGTTGAAGTCTAAAATCTTCTGCTAAATATGCTTTTACGCCAAAGTCTACAGTTGTATTATTGTACCCTCCTCTAATTCTTGCTTCTTCTATATACCAATCATTATCTCCTTTTGCATATGGCGCAGGAATATATGTAAAATCTGTAATTTGACCAAAACTTATAATTGTATCAACTGGTATTATAACAGTTGTTGGGGTATCCAATGTAATAACCGTACCGTTTTCATACAATATGACATGGTTGTATACCACATTGCTAATTGTATAACTCAGCGCTTGGCCTACGCCAATATAAAGGTTAATTTGTTGTAACGTTATAGTAGATGATCCTGCAGCAGTAACTGTTGCTTTTCCCTGCGTAGTTAAAATGTTAACTATGGAATCCATCTTTTTTAACCAAAATGAGTTAAAGTATTTTAATTCTAATGTTGCTGCCATAATTAATTATTACTTGTTTTTTTGTATTTTTAAATAATTCAAGGATTAGTTACGTGTTACATTTAATCTTTGATATACATTTCTAGCTCTATTAAGTGCGTCATATCTTACTTGCGATCCATAAGGAGTGCCGTACGCTAACCAATTACCTTGAGTTGTTACAAATGTGTTAGACGGCACAGGAAGTTGAACGACTTTACCTGTAACATCAAATTTAGCGCTAAAATACGGAAACCTAGTATTTTTAATAAATCCAGTATTTTGCAATTGTATATACCCAGCCCCTGGCCCAAAGTCTAGTGCGCTTTGAAAGTTATAAATTTTATCTGCAACTGGCGGAAACCAAGGTGTTGAGAGCGTAGTGTCTGTAAAAAATTGTTTAACGTTCATTGGATTAACGGATGGTGAATATACAACGCCAAGGCCAGCGGTTTCCCAAATATTTGGATCTCTATCTCCGCCGCCACCTAATCCTTGAAAACCAAATATTATTTTTCCCCCAGCAGGTATACCCCCTGGAATTAAAGTAGGCGCTTCGGATAAAACAAATGTTAAACCGCCATTTTCAAAATCTGTTATAACAATTCCTGATAAACCACCTGTTGATGTAAACCACGCATTAGTAGCTGTACAAGGTCTTCCAGATAATTGAGGAGAAGGTACCAAGCTTATTTCAAATGTTGTATTACTTGTTACATTTGTAACTATTGTACCTGTTTGTAAAAACCCTGATCCCACGACAGTACCTGGTACTGTGGTAATTACCATGCCCACAAATATATTATTTGTATTTTCACCAGCACCCACTGTAACCGTAGTGACGCCCCCGACCGTAGCGGAAGTTCCTGTGATATTTGTTGTTGTAGGTTTATATCTCATTCCTGCTACAAATTGAAAATCACTAGCAGTTAAATACAATCTATTACCAACTACAGGATTAACAGCAATTGGAGATGCCGGAATTGAAGATTCAAATTCTCTAAGGGCATTTTGAGTATTATAAGGAGTCCCTGTTGGATACCCTAGAACAGCCGGGTTAGGGCTATAGGTTCTACCCGCTAAAAAATATTTTTGTGAGGCCGGCGGGTTAGGTTCGCCTGGCTCCGGTTCAAACCCTGGGTAAGTATAATTAGCATCTTTTACTATGCAATTCATACCCGCTTGATTCCCGTAGTTACAAACAAAGTCGTCAGGTACTCCATTAGCACCCCCGCTAAGTACATACGTGCTTTCATATTCAACATCCTTCATTACTAAACAGTATTCTCCTGGAAGGTTAGAAACAAATTTTATTTCTTTTTTTGCAGACGAACTTGTTGGCCAAAATAAACCTCCATCAGGGCTAGTTGCTGCAAGATTAAAGTTTGCTCCATTAAACGCGTTTTGCGTTTGTGCCGGATAATCTGGTGGGCCTGTAGGCGAAAGCCCAACGTCACCTGTAATCGAGGTGGTAGGATCAGAACTTGGCAAAACGCCGTTTGTATCACGTATTAGCACCCAAGGATCCAAAGCTGTTGCTCTATAGTATAACCAAGCAGCGCATTTATTACTTCTATTTTGACCTTTATTTCCAACAATATTATTACTTACAATCCATTCTAATTCTCCCTGCGTAAGACCTACTGGCGGATTAAGACTACCAAATTGTTTTCCGTTTTCATGTTCAACATTTATAGAGTCTTGGTAAGACATAGTTGGATTAGGTAAATTTGGATTTTTACCACCACTTCCAACAATCGCAAAAGTTAAACCAACAATGGTACCATTAGTAGCTACTATTGATGGGCCAAACGAAGTTTCACTCAAAGAGAACCTATTACCTCCGGTAGGATCGTAAGGGCCTACACTAATTACATAATATGTTTTAGGAACATTAGAATATCCAGTAATAACACTAGTACCGGTTTGGGTGCCAGAAACAATTACTTGGTCATTAACCTGCATGGCAACTCCTGCATATAATCTTACAAACTCAGTGTCTCCAGGAGAACCAGGCGGAAAAGGGTTGACTACCGCGTATGGAAATGTATCATTCGTTAAAGTTACGTCCTTTGTCCCCACGTAAACGGCACACATGCCTTGTCCTGGAACCATTCCTGGATAAGATGGATCAGGATTTGAAGGATCTGCACTTGCTGGTAATGCACAATTAATGTTGGTTGTACCATTAAAAATAAATGGGTCCATTGTATAACACCAAGAATCATCATACGCTAAGTCAGATGTATCAAAAAATGTTAATCCTGAATTAACAGGTTTTTCACCTACAGTTATAAATATTTCTATAGTCGCTTCTTTAGTTGAAAGATTTGTATTGCCAGCTAAAAACAAAGGCGTTGGTGGATTATTTGCAACATTCATTGCATCACGTACTCTAATTGTCAAAGGATATACGCCTATTGGTATTAGTGCGTCTTCTAGTCTAACTATACCTGTTGTTGCTCCGATTGAAAAATACGGTGGAACATTTACGCTAATAATATCCCAACTTAAATCTTGAGTATTTAATGGCACATTTTTAGAACCATTTACAGCAGTCATAGTAACAACATCAGCTACTACTCTACTTATAGTTCTGTTATAAGCGGCTGGTTGTAATGTAAAATTTGGAACTTTATTTTTTAATCTACCGGTAATATATAAAGGATATAAAGTCCCTTGATAATCAACAGTTATTGTAAAAGTAAAATTCGAGTTTGTAGCTGCTCCAGAATTAAAAGTAAAATAATTAGTTATATAAAGTCTATATGAATTACCTATTGTTTCAAGAGCAAATTTTGGTAAATTGGTAGCGTTGTCAGGGCTAACGTTGGTTAATTGTATACTATTTAATGTTAATGGCAATCCAGTTGCATTTAATACTTGAAAAGCACCTGTTATGTATTTAGAGTCCGGTTCTCCCTGTATTGGATCAGTACCATTTGGATCTTGATTTTCCCAAAAATTAAATTCAAATTCAGATAATCTACTTGGTCCATCAAATCCAGTTAATACGTCCCAGTTTAAATCAGAAACGTAACCTGTTGTTGCTGTTTCCCAAAATAATGCTAAAGCAGAAACATCTGGTGTAGTCTCATAAACACTTAAAAATGGTATCATATCTGATGCAACTACTCCAATAGGGTTAACTGTAGACACACGCCCTATTAAAGGATTTGTTTGGAGCTGGTAAAAATTTATAGCAGAGGTACCTTTTATATTAGTAACGTCGTTTGCAATAAAATTAAAGTCGGTTGATGTAGCTATAGAAGAAACAACGTCTCCTTTTCTTGTTGGAAAATATTGAACATTTTCTGCTCTAGTGATTGTAAAGTTTTTATATGTGGCGGCTCCTGGAACAGTGCTACTGTTTTGTGTTATATTATTTGGAGCAAACGTTATTGTACCTGTGGTACCTACAATAATATGTGATGTTACAACCGTGTCAGCATACCATCTATCTGGATTTGGCATAGTTGTTGGTGGCGTTGTAGCCGGTACAGCGGGTATAGGAGTATTAGCTCCGTCATTCTGTATACCATCACCAATTTTTATATCAATGGCCCCAAAGTTTAAAGGATCTAAAGTGTCATATTGTAATGTATTTTCTAATTGATTATTTATAGTTCCAAGCGATACTAAATTCACAATAGCAGCTTTATTTTGTACTTTTCCAAATAACGAAACACTACTTCTATACTGCTTTTGATCAGGTCCTACTTCTTGCAAATCTCTAGGCACCTTATTAATGTTATCATTAATTAAAACAATATGGCTAGTTTTTTGTAATTCACCAACAGGGAATGTAGTTGTATTTATACCATTTTCTAATGTACTCGTTGATGTAGCTCCTACTCCCGTATATATAACTTGCGATCCATATGTTTGCCCCTCTGGATACCCTTGTAGCATACCTGGTAAATAAACATTATAGTAATCTTGTTGCTGTTGTTTTACAACAACCTTGTAAGAATACCAACCAATTTGATTTAGTATGTATGCATATTTAGTCGCGACACCACCTATTGATGGATCAAATAAATATAAATTATTAATTTCTTTATCAGTAAAAACGTTATAAATATTTCCGCCCCCTGATGTAGTTACATTAATTACTTTTACATAATCAGTATATTTTCCTCTTAAATACTGGCCAATAACTGGCACAACATTTGTAATTCCAACTGCAGTATTTAAAGTAAATCGATACCTATAGTAACCACCGATTAATATATTAATACTTGCTGGAGAGAGAATAGAAAATCCACTAACAGAAGCTGGCACTGCATACAGCCCAGGCGTTCCATTAGGTATGTCTCTAACAGACATTATTTCGTTATTTATTAATACGGTCAAAGCGTTGCCAAACCATTCTTTAACGTCTGGAAAATTAGCCTGTCCTTTGGCCTGATAAGGCGCATATAAAGTTGATCCGCCTATACTCAATGTCGACGCATCACTTGTGGCTATCTTAGCATCCACGCTAGACAATATTACAGAAGAGGAACGCCCAAATTTGTCTGATAATACAAATCCAACTTGATAATTTCTATTTTGTTTTACTGTATGATTAGGATATTCTATAAAGCTATCAAATATATCTTGCTTAGGTGTAAACGATGTGTTATAATCTATCTCTCTTGGCGCTACATAAGTTGTATGAAAATTACCGTATATTACTCTATTTCCAGATACATCTTGAGCTAATGCTCTTACCGGTACATTATCATATACACGCGTTATTTGATCTGGATTTAATGTTTTATATGGTTTTTGGGATTGATAAGAATATGTATATATATTGGAATTGCTAGCACTTACAAATTTTGAGGAAGGAATACTGTCAATTACATATGCAACAGTAGCGTCGGATTCTTTATATAAAATGTCTAAATCCGTTATTTTATACGAATTATTTACTAAACTCAATTTATCAGGAAATGGAATTAATAATTCTATATTATTAATGTTATTTTCAAACCATTTAACCACGGTACTCTGATAAGCATCAGCCTCATTACCATCTATAAAATAACCTTTTTGTTTTGGAATATATGCTATTTGGGTAAAAGGAGCTAATAATGAATACTCATTATCATCAAACTTAAACCTATAGCTAAATCGTATAAATTTATCTTCTATAAAAGAAGGATCGCCAGACCACCCGGGGGTATCGGCTTGGTTGGACATTGTAGAGTTAAAGAAAGTTAGTATGTAACCTGCACTTATTTCAGTTGTTGGTTCATATAATGATAATGTAGTATTATTCATACTTTTTACAAAAGCATAATCAGACCCTCTTAAAAATTGAGTTCCTCCTGGAGAGGATGATAATACAGTAGCACCTGTTTGTATTGCCCCTACAAAAGGATACCTTAATGTAATCGTAGCTGTTCCAGCAGAAAATATATTTATTGATGATACGTTTATGTTTGTAGAATCAATTATAGAAGTAACAACTACTGGCCCAACACCAAATGATCCTGTTCCATTATTACCAGCAATAACATCGCCAACTAAAAACGCGGAAAATCCATCTACAACTGCTGTGGTTATAGTTGCCGTGTATGGTCCAGTTGGAGCACCCGCTACGATACCTATGGTACACG
>BS_KBA_SWE02_21mDRAFT_10000419_pt1 | contig 15839 bp, 15 predicted proteins | sample BalSeasSWE02_21m_FD_9196 | JGI IMG/M metagenome (IMG submission 9196)
AGGGCGGCGACGTCGATAAACTGATCCGCGAATCGGGTGTTGACCTGATGCAGGGTGCTGTCATGTCGGGTCCACAGCCACTGGACGACTTCCTGCACAGCGCGCCTGAGGGCAACACCACCGCCGAGTCGGAACAGGGCCGGCGGGCCTGATTTTCCAGGCCATGCGCGGCCTTTCTGCATACCTTTATTTTGCGCCGCAGCTTTAAGGCCCCGGCTCAGTCTGGTATGTATATGCTCCTTGTGCGCAATACCAGCGCCTTTCTGGACTCGCTTCGCCTCTAAACGGCGATGTCCGGGGAGGGTCGGTGCGTTGAGACAGAATTCAAGGAAGCCCACGTGAGTCAACCCCAAACAGCGGGACAGTTTGTTCTGCGCACAGGCCCTTATCCCGAGCTGACCTGGCACGCGCTGATTGTTGGTTACATTCTTGGCGCCTTGCTTGCGCTGAGCATGGGCTACGCGGCGTTGATACTGGGCTTTTCCATTGAAGGCTCGGAGCTTGCTGCCATCCTGGGTTTCGGCATCCTGCGAGGGATGTTGCGCCGCTACAGCATCGTTGAGAACAACATCGTCCAGACCGTGGCCAGTGCAGTCAATGGGGCCTCTTCAGGCATGATGTTCTCGGTGCCTGCCCTGTTTATCCTGGGTGAGCCGGGTTTCAATCCCTACCTGCTGACCTTTGGCTGTATAGCCGGAGCGTTTCTGGGTATTGCTTTCATCATCCCGTTACGCAAACAGATGATTGACTACGAACGCCTCACCTATCCCGGCGGCGTGGCTGTCGCAACCATTCTCAAGTCCCCGGGTGCAGGCATTCGCAAGGCAGTACTGCTGTTGGGGGCGGCAGCTGTCAGCGCTGCGCTGCATTTCTGGTCCCAAAGCAGTGGAGTGTCCAACCTGAATGTGGGCGCCAGTCTGGCCATGCCAGAATATCTGAACGGGATCTGGTACCTGTCATTGCTTACCGTTGGCACCGGCTTTATCGCCGGCCGCGGTGGCGTGGCCTTCATCATTGGTGGTTTTGCCTGCTATTGGTTTCTTGCGCCCATGCTGTCAGTTTTGGGCGATTTGCCGCTGGATACCCTGGGGGCGGTGGTCACCAATCCGGAAGTTCTGCGTGTGTCGTTGTTCAGGCCCGTGGGCATCGGTATGTTGATCGGTGGCGCCGTGACCGGGGTGATTATGGCCTTTCCGCTGATTCTGAGCGCTGTGCGCAGTATGCAAGATGCAGCCAAGGCGCGCAGTGCCGTCTCCCGGGACGAAATGCCGATCAAGTTGCTCTACATGGCAATTGGCGGTGCGGTGATCGTGTTGTGTGTTATCGCTATTTCCTCCGCCGAGCAGGTTGGCGTTGGGCGGGGTCTGGCCATGGCGGCGCTGGGTACCTTGTGGATCTGGGTAGCCGGGGTGATTCTGTCCGAGTGCATAGGCCGGACAAATTGGTCGCCCCTGTCAGGCATGACCCTGATTGGAGTTACCTTGCTGATATTCGTGACCAGTGGCCTGGATCGCAGTAATGCCATTATCGCTGCGATAACGGTGGGTGCGGCCACTTGCGTGGCTATGTCCCAGGCCACGGACCTGATGCTCGACTTGAAGACCGGTTACCTGGTTGGGGCGACGCCAAGGATGCAGCAGGCGGGCCAGTTTCTTGGAGCCTGGTTGGGTCCTATCCTGGTCATCGGTCTTATCTATGTGCTGCACGAGGCATACGGACTGGGTTCCGACCGCCTGCCTGCTCCCCAGGGTGCGGCCCTCGCCAGCATGGTGGAGGGCATACTTGGCGGCGACGTGCCGGTCCAGAAATACCTGGCTGGCGCAGGTCTTGGGGCTTTGCTTTCGGCGGCCTCCGGTGGTCTGGGTATTACCGTAGGCCTGGGCTTTTACCTGCCCTTCAACATTGTGCTGACCTACAGTATCGGTACATTGCTGCGCGTGCTTTCCGATCGCTACCTGGGCAAGCGGACCAGCGAAGAAGCAGGGATACCCATTGCAGCGGGGTTGATTGTCGGAGAGGCCCTGGTGGGAGTCGGATTCGCGGTTTACTTTGTCCTCCAGGGAGGTGTGGCATGAACCTCGCTGGTCTGGCGCTGATTATGGCGGGATTTCTTTGGGGCGCCTACCAGGCGTCCCTGGATCCTGACCTGATGAACTGGCCCGTGTTTGTCCCTGCCCTGGTCGCCGGTTTCCTGGGCGTGTATCTGCGCAAACGGGTGGCCGCGAGGCATGCGATGTCGGCACAGGTGCTGGCTTCCAATCGGAGCAATATTGAGGAAAGTCTGGCGCGAATTGTTGCCGGGCTCGAAGATATGGACAGGAACAAGCAGTCGTTGCCTACCTACGAGGCGCGTTTCGAAATTGACCGCCGCTTTCGCTCTGACCTGGACATGTTCGCCGAGGCCCGTCACAGTCTGTCTCACATGTACGGATTGCAGTCCTATGCGGAAATAATGAGCGCGTTCGCCGCGGGTGAGCGTTATGTTAATCGGGTTTGGTCGGCCTCGGCAGACGGCTACGTGGACGAGGTTCACGAGTACCTGGGCAGAGCCCTGAGCATGTTCAAGGAAGCCCGGACTGCACTTGATACCGCCCACGCCAGGGCTTGCGGCGCCATTTAGATTCCCAACCCTCCTACTTACCTGAGGATCGCTCTCATGTCAGGAAACGCCCAATCGAGTCAGCACGAATTCTGGTCATCCAGGTTTGGCTTTATCATGGCGGCCGTTGGCGCCGCAGTGGGTTTGGGCAATATCTGGCGCTTCCCCTACGCGGCCGGAACCAGCGGCGGCAGCGCCTTCGTGCTGATTTACATCCTCGCGGTGATTGCAGTGGCCATGCCAATTCTGGTGGCTGAATTGTCCCTGGGGCGGCGTGGTGGTGGCAGTCCGCCGCTGACCTTCGCCAACCTGGCCAGGGAGGCGGGCGCCTCGGGTAACTGGCGCGTCCTGGGTTTCGTTGGCCTGTTCATTGTGTTCATGATCCTCACCTTCTACAGCGTCATCGGTGGTTGGGTGATTGCCTATATCCCGCGATCCTTGTCAGGTGAATTTGCGGCCGCCAGCGGCGAGCAGGCTGCAGCAATATTTGCCGGTCTGCTGGAGGACCCCCTGGAATTGATGGCATGGCACGCCGCGTTCATGGTCGCGACGGTGTGGATCGTCGCCAGGGGTGTAAAGCGTGGCATCGAAATGGCCGCCGATGTGCTGATGCCCGCCTTGTTTGTGTTGCTGGTTTTGATGATGTTTTACGCCGCCGTGGTGGGTGACTTTTCGGGCGCCGTCGAATTTCTCTTTACACCGGACTTCAGCAAGATAACTCCCCAGGTGGTAATGGCTGCGGTAGGACAGGCGCTATTCTCTACGGCAGTCGGCGCGGGAACCATGATCACCTATGGTGCCTATCTGTCCAAGGGAGAATCTATTCCCCGTATGTCCGGCATCATCGCCGGCGGCGACACCCTGGTTGCCCTGGTAGCGGGTCTGGTTGTGTTTCCCCTGGTATTTGCCAATTCCCAGAGTCCGGGGGAGGGCCCGGGGCTGATCTTTGTCACGCTACCGGTTGCCTTTGGTCAGATGCCTGGTGGTGCTATCGTGGCACCGCTGTTTTTTGTCTTGCTGGTGTTTGCGGCGCTAACCTCATCCATCGCCATGCTTGAGCCCATCGTGTCCTGGACAGAGGAGCATGCTGGCGCGCGGCGTCCCGTAGCGGCGATAGTGGCGGGTCTTGCGGCCTGGTTGGTGGGACTTGCCACGGTGTTTTCCTTCAATATCTGGCAGGATGTGCGACCGCTGGGCTTTATCGATATGTTCAAGGACAAGACGCCATTCGACTTGATCGACTTTGCTGTCTCCAACGTCATGTTGCCGGTGGCCGGTTTGCTGATACTGGTGTTCGCCGGCTGGGTCATGCCGGCCAAGGCGATGGAAGGGGAGATTTCCTCCGGTCCCTCCTTGTTCTACACGGGGTGGCGATTCATGGCGCGCTATGTCGCACCGGTGGCAGTGGTGATCGTGTTGATCAACGGTTTCCGCTAGGGTGTCGCCTGGCAGGAAGTCGTGTTGGAGGTCCACCAGCAACAGCGCGTCTTCGTGCACGGGAGCGCTTCGTGTCAGTTGGCTCATGTCACGGGATCCCGTAAAGGGGCGTCGCTAACCTGGCATACAAACCTGTCAGCCACGGACCATGGGCGTTAGCGGACCACTGGCAGCCGGGCTAGCTCTGGCGGGTCCCTTTCGCTAGGCTACTGAACCTATGTGCAATGACGATGACAGGTCGTTATATCAGCAGGATCTATGGAGCTTGGGGCTGGAGCTGTGGCCCCAATTGACCTGGGGATTGCTTGAGCAGGCCGCTACCGGTTTTGATCATCCTTTCCGGTGCCCTGCCGTGGCCACTTCCGGCGCGGACGGGCCTCAGCTGCGAACGGTAATTCTACGCGCAGCAAGTGCTGCGACTCGCCGCCTGTTGTTTTATACGGATGCCCGTTCACCCAAGGTGAGAGAGCTGCGCCAGCTGACTGAAATGGCCTGGATGTTTTATGACCCGGGCAAACGCTTGCAGCTACGGGCATGGGGCGCCGTCAGTCTGCACCAGGATGACGAGTTGACCGAGGCTTGCTGGGAGACCTGCAGCGCCGATAATCGGCGAATTTATGGGGGCAGGGCGATTCCCGGGACAGCGCTTGATGCGGCTTTGCCGAGCGCCCATCCCTGGCCTCTGGAGGACCAGTGTCGGCCCGGGAATTTCCTGGTGGTTACCTGCCGGGTGGCACGTATGGATGCGCTGTTGTTAGGGCCCGAATCGCAGCGGCGGCTTGATATGCGCTGGCATGAACCGTCCTGGGTGAGCACCTGGCTCAACCCCTAGGACTCATGAAACCTTGGGTATTTTCGCTGCCGGTATTAGAATGCGCAGCTTCTTGCCGCTCCTCAACCACTGGTAACTTCATGAACTCTCCTTCAAATGATGACGAACTGACGTTTGACCAGTCGGCCCATGAGGTGATTAACCTGGGCAACAGCATCATGGATGACAATCCTGACGCTGACGAGTGGGAAGTGGCTTCTGGCATCCTTGCCGGTGCCGTGCAGTTCTGGTTATTCAGTCGCCAGCCTTGCGATGATCCTATGTGCGAGTCCTGCGCCGAGATCAGCACTGCGGCTCAGCGCCTGGGTCAACTGCTGGGCGAGGTTAACGAATTTGCCGCCGAGAGTGAGTATTTCCATTCCCCTTCTGACACCGATGTGGGTACGGCCTGACCCTGGTTGCGCCCAGACTTTGAAGGTCCGTGAAACGCGGAAAGTGTGGGATGGACCGGGGCTAGCGCGGGCCGCTGAGGGTGAGGGCGAGTAGCCAGGCTACCGATACCACGACCAGGGTCAGCATGCCCAGTGCCCGCTGAAGCCTCGGACCGGCATGCTTCACTGCTTGCAATCCAGGCAGTAAAACCCCCAGGGCCGTGCCCGCCAGGAAACCGGTCAGGTGGGCCACGATGTCGGTTTTCTGGTCGCCGGTACCAAACCAGGCCAACAGCACGACACCACCGACCAGGGGTGCCCAACGCAAGGCCCAGCGCAGGCGACTGGCCTGGCGCAGGCGCCAACTATATCCGCAGAGCAAGCCCAGCGCCGCGAACACCGCGGTGGAGGCGCCGGCGGCCGCAAACTGGGCAGGTTGCAGCAGAGCATCCATGGCATTGCCGGCAGTAGCAGCCAGCAGGATGCAAAACCAGGCAAGGCCGTCGCCCAGCAGGCGCCCAAGAAACACCGCAAACACGCCACCGACCACCAGATTGCCCAGCAAGTGGGCGGTGTCCAGGTGCAGAGTCAGGGCGGTAATCAAGCGCCACCACTCACCTTGCCGCAACTGCTCAACGTCGAGGGCTCCTATGTCTAACCAGTTTGCGGAGAAGATATGCTGTTGCTGGAGTATTGCGACCAACAGCAAGCAAACCGTGTAGANGGCAAGGCCGGGGAGTCCCGAGCCTCTTTGGGGCAGGGGCTCGATGGAGGTGGGTGGCGACCTGTCCTCTGCATCGTACTGGATGAGCTCGTTGGCCGAGCGCAAGGCCTGCTCCACCGGTACGATCAGGGCAAAAGCGCCGTCGTCAAAAACAGTCCGTGCGTCCACACCCACGGCCCTGAGTACCAGGTAGCGCTCGTTGCAGTAGCTGCGGTCAGGCCTTCGCAACAACTCAACATATCCTTCCGGCCAAGTGTCCATTGCTTACAGGATAATGGGGCCGCCTTGGGCGGATTGCCAGTCCACCTAGGCGAGTCTGGGCCGGGAAACGGATTTTGCGGGTGGCGGCAGAAAATTTATCTTGCCTTCATCGAAAACTTGGCTATATTCGGCGCCGCCGAGGAGATTGAAACCCTGTTTTACAGAGTCTTGGAGGGCTATGGCTGTGATGGATACCGACTTGGAAGATTTCGATGAAGACGACTCGGGGGTTGCCCCGGACCTGGACGAGCTTGAGAAAGACATTGGACTGAAGAAGTCGGGCGATGCGACCAAAAAGCCACGTTCCTGGCGTTCTGTGGAACAATACGTCGAGGACCGTCGTTTGCGGGATGCCCTGTCAGAGTTTGAATATGACTTTTGATGTCTGAGGCAGATCATCCATTCTCAAGGCCCGGCCTCGCCGGGCCTCTTCTTTTCAGGGTAATGGTATGAGCAGTATGCATGCAGAGGCAGACGCGCAACTCTTGCGGGTAGGCTGGAGAGAATGGCTGGCATTGCCCGAACTGGGGGTGCCAGCGATCAAGGCAAAAGTCGATACCGGTGCGCGCAGTTCCTGCCTGCACGTGGTCGAAATGGAGACTTTCCGGCAGGCTGGTGTGGAGTGGGTAAGTTTCGTGGTGCAACCTATCCGCCGCCGGCCGCAGTTGGCGTTCACGTGCAGCGCCCCGATCATTGATTGGCGTCTGGTCACGGATTCGGGTGGTCACTCCCAGCCCCGTATTTTCATACAGACAGAGGTAAGTCTCGGTGAGCGTCGCTGGCGCTGTGAGTTGAACCTGGCCCGCCGTGATAACATGCTGTTTCCTATGCTGCTCGGCCGAACCGCCCTCGCCGGCATCGCAAGAGTGGATCCTGGTCTGTCGTTTGCCCAAGGCAAGACTCTCGCCCACAGCTACCACGTGAATCGCCCCAAGGGTAATCGTAAATGAAAATCGTCGTTCTCTCGCGGAACAGGAACCTCTACTCCACCAAGAGGCTGATGGAAGCTGGAAGGATCCGCGGGCACGAAATGCTGGTCGTTGATCACCTGCGCTGCTATATGAATATCGCCAGTCACAAGCCGGCTGTGCATTACAAGGGCGGACCGCTTGAAGGTGTCGATGCAGTGATTCCGCGCATCGGCGCCTCGGTCACATTCTACGGCACGGCTGTATTGAGGCAATTCGAAATGATGGGGGTGTATCCCCTGAACGAGTCGGTAGCCATTTCCCGCTCAAGGGACAAGTTGCGCTCCCTGCAGTTGCTCTCGAGAAAAGGAGTGGGTCTTCCGATTACCGGTTTTGCCCATTCGCCCGACGATACTGATGGCTTGCTTGCCATAGCCGGTGGCGCCCCGGTGGTGATCAAGTTGCTGGAAGGCACTCAGGGCATAGGTGTGGTGTTGGCCGAAACCCGCAAGGCGGCCGAGAGTGTGATCGAGGCGTTCAGGGGTCTGAACGCCAATTTCCTGGTGCAGGAGTTTATCGCCGAGTCAAAGGGTTCGGATATCCGCTGCCTGGTAATCGGTGAAAAAGTTGTGGCATCCATGCAGCGCCAGGGAAAGGAAGGAGAGTTCCGCTCAAATTTGCACCGGGGCGGAACCGCGAAACTGATCCGGATCACCCCTGAGGAACGGGCTACGGCGATTCGGTCGGCACGAATTATGGGTCTGAACGTGGCTGGCGTAGATATTATTCGCTCCAACCACGGGCCAGTGGTTTTGGAAGTGAATTCCTCGCCTGGCCTGGAGGGAATTGAGAGTACTACGGGTAAGGATGTGGCAGGACTGATGATCGAGCACATCGAGAAGAATGCCAAGAAGGGCAATACGCGAACGCGTGGCAAGGGCTGAAATGGCAAAAGCCAAACCGTTTGCTTTAGGTGATGAAATTGTAAAACCGGGTGAGCACATCTGTGTTGACCTGAAGGTTCCGGGGTTGTACACGCATACCCCTCTGGCGCTGCCGGTACATGTGATCCACGGTCATACAGCGGGTCCAACCTTGTTTATTAGCGCAGCTATTCATGGTGACGAGATCAACGGCGTGGAAATTATTCGACGCCTGTTGAAATTATCCGGGTTGAAATCACTCAAGGGCACCGTACTGGCAGTACCGGTGGTGAACGTTTTCGGCTTTTTGCACTTGTCTCGTTACCTGCCCGATCGGCGTGACCTGAACAGGTCGTTCCCTGGCAGCGAGAGCGGATCCGGCGCATCGCGTCTGGCAAATTTGTTTGCTACGGAAATAATCGCGCGCTCGAATTTTGGAATCGACATCCATACCGGCGCTATTCACCGGGCTAACCTGCCACAGATTCGAGCCAACCTGGATGATGAGCGAACCCTGAAATTGGCCAGGGCTTTTGGTGTCCCGGTGATGATTAACTCCGACATTCGCGATGGCTCCTTGCGTCAACATGCGGCGGAGAAGGGCGTGCCAACCCTGTTGTATGAAGCAGGTGAGGCCCTCCGCTTCGATGAATCGAGCATTCGTGGCGGCGTCAGAGGCGTGCTGAGCGTGATGCGTGAAATTGGTATGTTGCGTGCGCCGCCCCGTGGTAGGGGCAAACCTACAGAGCCGGTGCTGGCCAGGCGCTCGACCTGGGTCAGGGCATCAATCAGCGGGGTCTTCAGCATGACCAAATCGTTGGGCGAACGGGTACATAAAGGCGAGCCCATCGGCGTGATCGCAGACCCCTTCGGCACCGACGAGGTAGTGGTCGAGGCCAGCGTCAACGGCCTGATCATAGGACATACCCGCCTGCCGCCGGTGCACGAGGGCGATGGCCTGGCGCACATAGCGCAGTTTGAACGCCCCGGCGTGGCGGAGGAGCGAGTGGAAGAATTTCAGCACGAGATCGAGGACTAGTCCTCCTGCTTATTACTTTTGCGCGCCGATTGCTTGATCCAGTAACTTGCCAATGGTAATGAGTCGTTCATTGTCCTGCTTAGCCACCCTGAGTCGCTTGGCAAGTATGGGGTGCATGCCTTCAGAGACCTGGATGTATTTTTCCAGCAACTCACTGCAATCCGGATCGGCGAATACCGGAATCAACTGGGCATAGGAAGACAGAAACGAATCCGAGCCAAAATCACTCACGCCTCTCAGAGACTTCAGGATTTCTTCTGCCAGGTCCTTGTGAAAGCTTTGCTGATGCGCAGGGAAAAGCCGTTGCATGGCAGCGCGCTTTCTGGCCAGCGGTAGCGGGCTCTTTCGATGCTGAATCTCGTCCAGCCATTCCAGTTTCATTTCCATATCGGGTCTTGCCGCCAGGGTCGCTATAAACATGCGTTGACCTGCGTCTGAGCCATCGTTGGAGGACTCTGCCTCGGCGATTTCCTCGGCGTCCTCAAAGTCGAATTCGTTAAGCCGGGACACGATTTGCCAGCGACGATCCTGATCCACGTTCACCTTGCGGTGTACTCGTTCATCCAGCAATTCCCGCAACTGGGTCAGGCCTCGTGTTGTGTGGGCAAGGCAAGCGTAGGTATCCAGCCATAGCTTCTGTAAATCACTGCCTGATTCGTTGGCGTTAATTTGCTGCCAGGCCAGGCTCTCGAGATAGTTACCGTAGTGCACAAGGGCTGCCTCAGACTGAGGTCGAAGTCGGAACATAATGTCCAGGGTGCTTATCGCGGTAGCGGTCACCTGGCGGACGATCCGCCTGTCTTGCTCGCCTGGAAGATGACTGCGAATCAGGTCGGCATACTCGCTCAGCGGGAGTACTGCATCCCGGGCCATGTCCCATAGGGTCTGCCATAGCATGGATTTCAGAAACGGATCCTGGAAGTTTCTGAGCGCTCCGGTGAGTGTCCGCAGTGATTCCGCATCCAGGCGAACCTTTACGTATCCCCAGTCTTCCAGATTGGGGAAAATCAGGTCAGGCGCATTTTCTCCTTCCAGGGATTTGATCAGGCTTGTCTGTCCCGCAATGGTAGCGGCGATGCTTCGAGCCTCGATTTCATTGCGTTGCTGGTCGATTCGGTACAGTCCCAGTTGAATCCGGTGCTCGCGCAACACGGGGTAATCGGCTGGCGCTGACTGGTGAATTTCAAGTGAGCGAATCGTTCCTGCCCGACTTTCGGTCTGGACCTGGATAGTGTTCAGTCCGGCCGTCTTAAGCCAGTCGTTCACCCAGCCTGTAAGGTCCTTTCCAGAAACCTCCGACACGGCATTGATGAAATCCTCCAGTGTGGTGGCCTGCCCGGCGTGTCGCTGCAGGTACAGCCGGACACCGTCCCGAAACTTGTCCTCTCCCACGTAGTGAGCGAACTGAGTGAGCACCGAGGCACCCTTCTGGTAGGTGATCGCATCAAAATGTGCAAAAGCGTCCCGGGTGTCATCCACTGGAACTTCTACAGGATGGGTCGTGACCCACTGGTCAGCCTCGTAGGCACGCTGCTTGCTGCCTGAGAAAAAGGTATGCCAGGCGTTTTCGAATTCCGTACCCTTTGCCAATGCCAGGCTGGCCATGTAAGTGGCGAAACTCTCTTTCAGCCACAGGCCGTTCCACCAGTCCGGGGTAACCAGGTCACCCAGCCACATATGGGATAGCTCATGCAGTAGTACATCGGCCAGGGTTTCCCGATCTTCGGCTGTGTATTCGCAGCGCTTCAGATAGCGTTCGTTGTAGGTCACCGCCGCCACGTTTTCCATGCCACCGATATTGAATTCCGGAACGATCAGCTGATCGTACTTGTCGTAGGGGAAGGGCATGGCGAAATAGGCGGCGAAGAAATCCAGTCCGGTCTGGGTAAATCCGAACCAGGCGTCCGCGTCAACGTGACGGGCCATGGAGTGGCGTGCATACAATCTCAGAGGAATTTTGCCCGAGCGGTTTTCCCAAACGCGAAACTGACCGCCATGTAGAGGCAGAATATACGTGCTGAACTTCTGGCTCTCAGGAAAGCGCCACAGTTTGCCGTCGGCGAGTTCCTCTATTTCATTCTCAGGTGTAGCAGAGATGATGTGCCAGTTAGCCGGGGCCTTGACCTCCAGCGTGTAGCTGGCTTTCAGGTCAGGCTGATCAAAACAGGGAAAAGCGCGATTGGCATCGTAGGGTTCAAAATGACTGTACACATATACCCGGCCGTCCTCCGGGTCAGTAAAGCGGTGCAGGCCGGCGCCATCGCTGCTGTAGGGTTGGCGGTACCATACAATAATGCTGTTGGGACCATTGCGCAGGAATTCCTTGTCCAATGCAATAAAGCTGCCATTGTAGTCGGGATCAATGTCGCGACCATTGACTCGTAGCTTTTCAACTACACCACCCGAAAAATCAACGCTCAGGTCATCGACCAGGTGCTTCAGCTCGAAGCGAATCATGGTCTTGCCGAGAAACTGACGAGAATGGCCATCCAGGTCAAAAAACAGTGTGTAGGCAATGTCCGATACCAGCTCCGAACGGAAACGGGCGTAGGTCTCTGTCAGGCGACTCTCGGGTTCCCGGGGGTGGGGGCTGTGAGTATCCAATTCCATTTCGTGTCCCTGGTCGGCGATGGGGGTTTCTCGCGATATTGAGGCGAAATCCTAGCATAGCTGGCGAGCGCGGCGCGCCTTCTGGCTACTGCCGGGCGAGAGAGTCCGGAACGTAGCTCTGGAACCCTCACGGGTGCTGTGTTTAGATCACCCACCATGCGCACCAATATCAATATCCTGGAAGCCATAGGTGGCACGCCCCTCGTCAGACTGCACGGACCGTCTGAGGAATCCGGATGCGAAATCCTGGGTAAGGCAGAGTTTCTCAATCCAGGGGGTTCGGTGAAAGATCGTGCCGCCCTGGGCATTATTCGAGACGCCGAGGCCAGCGGGCGTCTCAAGCCGGGTGGCGTGGTTGTGGAGGGGACCGCGGGAAATACGGGCATAGGCCTGGCGCTGGTTGCGGATGTGCTGGGCTATCGAACCGTTATCGTGATGCCAGACACACAAAGCCAGGAGAAAGTTGATGCCTTGCGCACTTACGGTGCGGAACTGGCCTTAATACCGGCGGCGCCTTACCGCAGCCCGAACCATTTCGTGCACGTGGCCAGGCGTCTGGCGGAGGAGCTGAATCATAGCGAGTCTCACGGCGCTATCTTTGCCGATCAGTTTGATAATACGGCTAACCTGAATATCCACTTCACCGGTACGGGCCCGGAAATCTGGCGGGATACGGAAGGTCGGATTGATGGTTTCGTGTGCGCCGCCGGGTCCGGAGGCACCCTCGCAGGAGTAGGACGTTACCTAAAGAGCAAGAATCCGGGAATCCGGATTGCCCTCGCCGATCCCGGCGGTTCCGGTCTGCATAACTTCTATGCGATGGGTGAAATCAAGGTCGAGGGGAGTTCCATTTCTGAGGGCATTGGTAATAGTAGAATTACCGGAAACCTGGAGCAGGCAGCGATCGATCGCTCCTACAAGATCTCTGACCAGGAAGCCATTCCCTGGGTTTTTCGATTACTGGACGAGGAAGGTTTGTGCCTGGGTTCTTCCAGTGCCATCAACGTCGCAGGCGCAATACGTCTGGCCCGGGATCTGGGTCCTGGACATACCATCGTGACAGTGCTGTGCGACTCCGGCTTGCGCTACAGGAACCGGCTATTCAATGCGGAATTCCTGCGCAGCAAAGGTTTGCAGCCCCCTGACTGGCTGGATCTTCAGCCCCTGGACGTGTCGCATTTGTTTGTGCCTCAGCCCTGACGCCGAATCGGTTCCAGCTGACGCAATTGCGTCAGCTGTGAGAGATCTTTTGAACACCGGCCTGGACTTCGCATGGAAAAAGAACTCTTGCCTGCGGGGATGTTCGCCAGCCGAGATGTTCGGCGGTACATCTCCGAATTAATAATTGCGTGCAACAGGTTGAGAATATCAGACGCCGGGAAGGAGTCCGGCGGTGAGGTTTATGGAGTGAGCAGTTATGTCAAAGGTAAAAGAGATTATCCCAAAAGTGGTCGGTAAGGAATCCCGGGAAGTCGGGCGGCCATTCGCGCCTCTTACCAACAGCCTGGAAGAATTCATGGAGAATATTTTCCCCGGCCGTTGGATGGAGTCCATGAATTGGCGTAGGCCGTTATTGTCGGACCTGGACGTGAAGATGGATGTCCAGTGGCCAAGGGTCGATATTATTGATCGTGAAAATGAGCTGTTGGTACGCGCGGATTTGCCGGGAGTCAAGAAAGACCATCTTGAGCTTACCGTTACTGACGACAGTCTGCATGTGAGGGCGGAGACCAGGAGTAAGAAGGTAGAGGATGAGGAGTCCTTTTACCGCTGTGAGACGCATATGGGCGCGTTCGAGCGCTTCATCCCCCTGCCGGTGGATGTAGACAGCGAACATGTTAAAGCCGAGCTGAAGGACGGTGTACTTGAGGTGACGATGCCCAAGCGCAAGATCGTCAAACGGCACCAGGTCGAAATCAAGTAGCCCTGGATTCAGACGGACGGGGACGGCTGGTTCCGTTCCCGCCCGGCCTGAGGTCGAGTGTGCCCTGGCGGCCGCTTGCTTGTATGCCCATGCTGTGATGAGCAAGTGGGCGGGTGCAGGCGAACTTCGCCCTTACTCATACTGAACTGAGTCTTCAGCCGTTCAGCGGCTTGGCCGGTGCCCTGCAGGTTCAAGACGAAGTAGAGGCTGCTGTTGAAATGTCGCCCGTTCCCGTGAGGCGAATTGTGTCCCCTCATCCGTGTAACCCGGCAGCAATTTCAGATTCGGATCGACCTAGAACTCGTTATTGAGCAAGTTCCATTCCGGGACAGCCACGCGAGTGGCCGTAGTTGCATGGGCATAGAGGTCCAGCGCAGAACGATGACGGTTCTCGATCTGCCTGAGCTTTTCACGCAACTCCTCCACGGTAAAGCTTGCAGACTTATTCATGGGTGGTTCCTGCCGCCAGGCCATGGCGGTATCGAGCTGCCATGAGCTAGCGGGTCACCAGTCGGGTGCCCTGCAGACGCTCCTTGAGTCCGTACCAGGCATAGGCGCCGCGCAGATACAGGGGGCGCAATGACGGTACCGGCATCCAGGGCAGGGGCTTGAGCATGGGACCCGGAATCAGGTAGCGACTATCGTGGCACCCGGCGATCATGTCAGCCAGTGCGGCGCCGGACCAGCTAGCCATGGATACGCCTCCACCGTGGAATGCCAGTCCGTACCAGGAGTTGTTGTGCCCGGGCAGGCGGCCGACATGGAACACCCGATCCCGGCACATGCAGACAAGGCCGCTCCAGAAATAATCGAAACCCACTTCCTGCCATGCCGGGAAAAGCGTGCGGAATTCCGCCTCAAGCCGTTGCCGAACGCTATGTTCCTCGTTCTGCCCACCGCCAATTCCCCCGCGCCCTCCGAACAGGAAACGCCCGTCGGGTAGCAGGCGGAAGTAATGCAACAGGGCGCGATCGTCGGCCACTAGTTCCGGGGCAAGCCAACCCTGACTTTGCAACTCCTGCCGGGTCAGTTGGCGGGTAACCAGGATGTTTGAGAAAACCGGCAAGATACGGCTGGCCATGGGATCTCCTACGCCCGCCGGCGTATATCCGTTGGTGGCAAGCAGCACTCGTTGTGCGCGTACACGACCCGTTGCGGTTTCCAGGACATGCTCCTCACCTTCCTGGCGCCAGTTGATGACCGTGCTGTGTCCAAATATTCTCGCTCCCGCCTCACTCGCGGCCCGGGCCAGACCCTGGCTGTATTTCAAAGGATGCAGGCCAAACCCATGGGGCATATGAACTGCGCCGGTAAATAGCGGACTGAAAAGGCCGCGCTCCTTGAGTTCCGACTGGTTGAGCGCGGTGACCGCAAGGCCAAGGCTGCGGTTCATCCATTGAACCTCTGCCAGGGCATCGCGGTGGGCATCGGGACCGGAGCTAACGATATATTCGCCAGTTCCTGCACGTTCGAAATCGATACCCGGGATTTCGCCCAGCCCGCCCACGTATTCAATGGCCTGCTGCTGAACCTGGCTGAACTGACGCGTGGTCTCCAGGCCCCACCGGTGTACCATTTCCTGGTACTCCAGTTTCGCCCCTCCAGGGCTGCAAAATCCTCCGTTGCGACCCGAGGCACCCCAGCCTGGTTGGCCGGCGTCCAGCACAACTGTGTCCATTGAGTGTCTGTCGGCCAACCCCAGGGCGGCGTTCAACCCGGTGTAGCCCGCGCCGATAATCGCCACTTCTGCACGGTGTTCGCCTTCCAGTCGGGGGGCAGGCCGCCCAGATTTGTCCGTCGAGGCTGCCCACCAACTGTCTGCCTGGATTTGAAAATCAAGGGCCTGTTTGGCCAGCCAGTACGGGTACATCGGGGATTCCTCAAGCGAACTGCCGGACATTGTCTTCCGATGGTCCAGCCTAACTGTAAGCAAAGAGCTAGCCAAGCGGCATGAGACGCGCCCTATGCTTTTGAGCCGCGGTGTTTGCACGCAGCGGCGATGCTATGATCGGGTGTTGCTTTCCCTCGAAGGGGTTGTCCATGTTTTCCAGAATGCCTTTTTTGGGTCGTGGTCTTGTGCTGGCCGGATTGCTGTTTTCCGGCATTGGCTGGGCAGCTCAGGCTGAAGATCGGGCCGCTTATGCCATGCCCGACAGTTACAGCGCCGGGGTCACGGAAATGGTGCTGCGCTCAGGCGGCAATGCGGTGGAT
>BS_KBA_SWE02_21mDRAFT_10000420_pt1 | contig 15821 bp, 5 predicted proteins | sample BalSeasSWE02_21m_FD_9196 | JGI IMG/M metagenome (IMG submission 9196)
GGGGGTATCCTGGCGGTGCCGGTAGTGCGTCCCCCCCCCCCTCCTTACCAAGGAGGTTGGTGGGGGTGGTGTTAACCGTGCGTAAGGTGAGTGACTAAGATTTGACCACTTTTAAAAAAGTTGTCAAATCTCGGTTCAAATCTGTATCTTCCTTCTGGGTGCTCCTCACGGTTTGACGTGCAAACCCCTGGCATTTTAACTTTATTGATTCCCATATTATAGCAAGAGAGGTGACTCATTTTCAAGATTAAGAAATTAAGAATTATACCAATTATCAAAAACCGCAAATCTTCACACCAGTTCACTAATGACATGAGCGCAACGGTTTAAACTTATCTTCCAAACTTATCTTATTGCATAGCTACTCCTGGAGTCGAGTGGTAACATACTAAAATCCCAATAATCTCCCTTCACACTCTGCAAACTGAGTCTGCAAACTAAGCATGATATATTCCTTCACCGAAAAAAAACGCATTCGCAAAGACTTCGGCAAACAACCCAGCATCCTTGAGGTGCCCTATCTACTGGCTATTCAAAGGGATTCTTTTCGTAACTTTTTACAAAGAGAAGTGCCTTCCGAACAGTTACAAGACTTAGGAATCCATGCTGCGTTTAAATCAGTGTTTCCTATCGTCAGCTATTCCGGCAATGCTAAACTGAAATATGGCGGCAAAATTACGGTTAAAGACCAATACGGTAACGAGATTGAAAAAGACACTTTCTACCAACTCAACAAACCTACCTTTGATGTCAGAGAATGTCAGCAACGAGGACTCACTTATGCCACCTCGTTACGGGTTACTTTGAGTCTGGAAATCTACGATAAAGAATCCAAAAATAAAGAAGTACCCAAGGAAATTCGGCAACAGGAAGTTTATATGGGTGAAATTCCCTTGATGACCGACACTGGCACTTTTGTTATCAATGGCACTGAGCGAGTCATTGTGTCACAATTACATCGTTCGCCAGGCGTATTTTTTGACCACGATAAAGGCAAAACGCATACCTCGGGTAAGTTTCTGTTTGCCGCCAGAATTATCCCCTATCGTGGCTCCTGGCTCGATTTTGAGTTTGACCATAAGGACTGTGTATTTGTTCGAATTGACCGTCGGCGTAAATTACCCGCCACTATTTTATTGCGGGCCTTAGGTTATACCAATGAACAAATTCTCCAACTGTTCTTTGAAACTAATCAGTTCGTTCGAATCGGTGAAGAATTTCATTTAAAATTGGTGTCTGAACATTTACGTGGAGAAATGGCTACCTTTGATATTAAAGGGTCTGAGGGTCAATTGATCGTAGAAAGTGGACGACGAATTACGGCGCGACATATTAAACAGTTAGATAAAGCTAATATAACCACCGCGCCGGTGCCTAAAGAATATCTCATCGGTAAAGTCTTAGCGCATGATCTACCCATGCCAGGCCTTTCTGACCAATGGTTAGCCAAAGCTAACGACGAACTTACCGAAGAATTATTAGGACAACTGATAGAACATCAGATTACTGAATTTAATACTCTGCATACCAATGAATTAGACCGTGGGGCCTATGTTTCAGACACTTTGCGGCTGGACCCTACCACAACTCCCTTGGAAGCCCAGGTCGAAATTTATCGCATGATGAGACCAGGAGAGCCGCCGACTCCAGAAGCCGCCGAATCTCTGTTTACGGGACTATTTTTCAGTGCTGAACGATATGATCTGTCCTCAGTCGGACGCATGAAATTTAACCGCCGGATTAATCGTCCCACCCCGATAGAGGTACTGAAGACGCTGATTGAAATGAAACAGGTCACACCCGTGGCAGTTATGGGATGCCTACAAATCATCAAGGGTTTACAAATTTTGGAAGAGATTCGGCATTTGTTAGACACTGGTAAATTGGCCAGCTCCGAAATCATCAAACCATTAAAAGCCATGGCTGAACTTCGTGATAGTAGCCCCCCCATTATTGAGAGACTAGCCAGTTTCATCAAATCGCTAGTGGAACTAGGAAGAATCACGAAACAGGAAGATGTTGATAAACTACAGCGTTTAATCAGACCACCCCATCAGTTGACTTGGCATGAGTGGTTAGAAGGATTAAAAGCATTACTGGATAGTGGCAAATTACCTTTGCTACCAGAAACTTTGTTCGAAATTAGACGCTTATTTGAACAACGTGACCATCTCAACGAAGCAGAAATTCTGACCGGTTTACAAACCTTGGTGCAAGTTGGCCAATTAAATGAACGGGACATGCTCTTGGGTTACCAGCAGGCGGCTCGACGTTATCATTTAACCAATTTTGATGTATTAGAAACCTTGGATCGCTTGTTAGCCTCGCAATTAGTCGGACAGGATGTGATAGTCGTACTAAGAAACTTAGTAACGGGCACGGTGTTAACTGAGCCAGATATACTAAAAGTGCTTAAAAGTTTCATCGAAGAGCCGGTCATTGAAAAAGAATCCGAAGTAGTCAAACAACTGCGGTTATTGCGCAATTTGTTATTACACCAACAAGCCATCACGGTCTTCTCCAGAGAGGCCGTGATGAGCGCACTGGAACAACTGATACCAGCTTGTGTGTTACGTTGGAAAGAACATTGGAATTGGGAAGATTTAACTAAATTGTTAGACCCCCATGCCGGGGTGTTGACGCAACAAGATATTATTGACGTGCTCAAGATGTTAATCGATATCCGGGATAACAAAGGAGTGGTAGATGATATTGACCACTTGGGTAATCGTCGAATTCGCTCCGTCGGGGAAATGGCCGAAAATCATTTTCGAATGGGGCTAGTGCGGGTAGAAAGAGCAGTTAAAGAACGACTAAGTTTGGCGGAATCAGAAAATTCCATGCCACAAGATTTGATTAATGCCAAACCCATTTCAGCCGCAGTTCGTGAATTTTTTGGCTCGAGTCAATTATCGCAGTTTATGGACCAAAATAACCCGTTATCGGAGATTACCCATAAACGTCGTATTTCGGCCCTAGGGCCAGGTGGCTTGACCAGAGAACGTGCTGGTTTTGAGGTTCGTGACGTGCATCCCACGCATTACGGTAGAGTTTGTCCCATTGAAACACCTGAAGGACCAAATATTGGTTTAATTAACTCGTTAGCCGTGTATGCTCGCACTAATGAATATGGTTTTTTGGAAACACCCTATCGTGTAGTTAAAAGTGGTCGCGTGACTGACCAAATCGAATATTTGTCAGCGATTGAAGAAGGACGTTACCTCATTGCTCAGGCCAATGCCAAAGTGGATGAGAAAGGCTATTTTACCGATGATATTGTCACCGCTAGATTTGAAGGTGAATTTACCCAAAAGCCCAAAGCTGAAGTTAGCTACATGGATGTTTCACCCAAGCAGATAGTCTCGGTAGCAGCCTCTTTGATTCCGTTTTTAGAACATGATGATGCTAACCGTGCTCTCATGGGTTCTAATATGCAACGACAAGCGGTGCCCACGTTGCGTTCCGAAAAACCATTAGTGGGCACTGGGATGGAACGTATTGTGGCGGTAGATTCTGGGGTAGCGGTGGTGGCTAAACGTGGCGGAATTGTGGATTCGGTAGATGCAGCACGAATTGTAGTGCGCGTGAATGACGATGAAGTAGCCGCTACTCTTACCAACAGAGAACGTAGTAGTGAATCTTGGTTAATTACTGAAGGTTCCGGCGTGGATGTATATAATCTGACTAAATATGTCCGTTCGAATCAAAATACGTGTATTAATCAACATCCACTGGTCAATCCCGGTGATAAAGTGAGAAAAGGAGATGTGTTGGCAGATGGGCCTTCTACCGATTTGGGTGAATTAGCCTTGGGACAAAATATGCTGGTGGCATTCATGCCGTGGAATGGTTATAACTTCGAAGATTCGATTCTCATTTCGGAAAAAGTGGTACAAGATGAACGTTTCACTTCGATTCACATTGTGGAATTAAGTTGTACCGCCCGCGACACTAAACTAGGGCCTGAGGAGATTACTTCAGATATACCCAATGTGAGTGAGAGCGCTTTAAGTAAATTGGACCAAGCGGGAATTATTTTTATTGGTGCCGAAGTCAAGCCAGGGGATATTTTAGTAGGCAAAGTCACGCCAAAGGGGGAAACTCAACTAACTCCGGAAGAAAAATTACTACGCGCCATTTTCGGTGAGAAAGCGTCGGATGTTAAAGATTCTTCTCTGCGAGTACCTTCTGGCACCTGCGGTACGGTCATTGATGTGCAAATATTCACTCGTGACAGTGCCGAAAAAGATTCACGCGCCTTGCAAATTGAGCAGGCCGAACTCAATAGTTTCCGCAAAGATTTGCATGACAAGTATCGTATTACCGAAGATGATGTGTTCCAACGATTGGAACGTTTGTTGGTCGATCAAATGGCCATCAGTGGACCTAAAGGTTTGGGTAGCGCCATGATTACACAGTCATATTTGGCGCGACTATCGCATGAACAATGGTTTGAAATTCATCTGAAGGATGAAGTTACTCAACGATTGCTAGAACGTGCTAAAGACCATTTGCGACAAGAGCGGCAACGTAGTGATGAATGGTATGAAGATAAACGCCAAAAATTAGCTCAAGGGGATGATTTGGCCCCTGGGGTGTTAAAAATGGTGAAAGTTCATCTTGCCGTGAAACGACATGTTCAACCAGGCGACAAAATGGCAGGACGACATGGTAATAAAGGTGTGGTTTCCATGATTGTGCCGGTGGAAGATATGCCCTACTCGGCGGATGGTCGCGCCGTTGACATTGTCCTCAATCCGTTAGGTGTGCCATCACGAATGAATGTAGGACAAGTCTTAGAAACTCATCTGGGTTGGGCGGCTAAAGGACTAGGTGAAAGATTAAGTGAGTTATTACGACCAGCTTCCACCAGTGTTACCGGGTTACGCCACTTTTTAATTAACCTGCGGCTAAATAACTTAAGAGATTACTTGTTTAAAATTTACACCGTAGTGGGCGAAACCGAAGCTCAAGCTATTGCTGAACTCTCCGATAATGAATTGGTTACTTTGGCTCGCAGTTTAGGTGATAACTTGGCTCAAACACTCTTTGGTACTTCGGCAGATCGTTATAAAGAAAGATTGTTAACTCTAGTTACTTACACGTTAACCTCAAAATCCACCAGACAACTTGAGAAATTAGTACAGATACTACACTTTGAGCAATTGGTAAAATCACCACCCATTATTGGGTTGCCAACGGTGTCACCAGCGAGTCCTTTAGTGACCGCAGAATCAGAGACACTAATTCCAGATTTAGTCCAAGCAGCGGTGGTCGCTGAAATGGTGGGACCAGAGTCGCCACTAACCACTGAAGCCAACGCATCCACTAGAGCTAGTGAATCCGCTGGAGCTAGTGAATCCACTGGAGCTAGTGAATCCACTGGAGCCAATGAATCCACTGGAGCCAATGAATCCACTGGAGGAGCCAATGAATCCACTGGAGGAGCCAATGAATCCACTGGAGCTAGTGAATCCACTGGAGCCAGTGAATCTATTGGAGCCAGTGAATCTATTGGAACTAGCGAATCTATTGGAACTAGCGAATCTATTGGAACTAGCGAATCCACTGGAGCTAGTGAATCTATTGGAGCTAGCGAATCCACTGGAGTCAGTGAATCAGAAGAGCCAAATCCAAATTTAGTCGGGCCCACCGTAGATCAAGTCGCAACGGCGATAGCCACTGAAACATTGGAAAAACCATTAACCCCCGGAGCCACAGCAACGATTGAAAGTAGTGTCTTAGCAAATGCTGAACTTTCAGAATCGTCCACGCCGCCAACGGTTCAAGACACGACTCCAGATACGACCCAAGACACTGCAAACTTAGATTTACCAGTGACCACCGAAGAAGTCACTTTAGGCCCGGCAATGTCGGCAACTGAGTCAACCACTGAAGAGATTACTTATTCGCCCGCGGCTAAAGAAATCCAAATGCAACGGTTTGAACAAATGGCGATCGCCTTGCAGGCGCAAACTGAAGACCTCAAGGTGAGTCAAATTGGGCAACAGATGTTAGAAATTGTAACCCGGTGGCGAGAAGGTACTTACGATGACGAGAAATGGCGTGAAACAGCGAAGCAATTCGGGAAATGGATGAAAAGTTTATTACCGTTAGTTGATGAAGATTTAATTAATACTTCACTGTCACGAATTTGCAATGAGTTAAATGCGCCGATTGAGGTCGATCACTATACGAGACTAATGGCACCACTGGCTGAACAATTGCAAGTTCAAGCTACCGTGGTAGAACAGTTTTTACAGAAACAATCCGCACAGGGGCTAACCACACTACAAACGCTTCAAAGCGGTATCGCCGCGGTACGTGAGTTCTTAGACCGAGTGTATAACTCCAGTGGTCAAAAAGAAAATTTGAGCGTGTTGAATAATTCAGAATTATTAGCACTCGCTAGTAACTTAACGGGGGGGATTCCCATGGCAACTCCCGTGTTTGATGGTGCGAGCGAACGAGAAATTAAAACCATGTTGCAATTAGCCAGTTTACCAGAGAATGGCCAGACGATTTTATACGATGGTCGCACCGGTGAAGCATTTGAACGACCTGTTACCGTGGGATATATGTACATGCTCAAACTAAACCACTTGGTAGATGACAAAATGCACGCTCGTTCTACTGGTCCCTACAGTCTAGTCACCCAACAACCGTTAGGGGGTAAAGCGCAATTTGGTGGACAACGATTTGGCGAAATGGAAGTCTGGGCCCTAGAAGCCTACGGCGCTTCTTACACCTTGCAAGAAATGCTTACGGTTAAATCTGATGACGTGAATGGCCGCACTAAGATGTATAAAAACATTGTCGATGGCGATTACCGGATGGAAGCCGGAATGCCAGAATCATTTAATGTATTGGTCAAGGAAATTCGTTCCTTAGCCATTGATATGGAGTTGGAACAGATTTAGATTTTAGATTTGACAACTTTCAACCAGTTGTCAAATCTTACGACAAACGTAACTACAGAGATCAACTCACCATGACGAAAAATCTTTGGGGGACACTTCCCGATACCGAGACGATTAGAACTCCTCACGCGGTTTTAACAGAACAAGCGGCGCTACTTGGAGAAATGACTAATGGTTTGCTCGTGGGGAAAGTGAAACGTCGTTCCGCACCACCTGATAATCCTTTTGCTCCTCAACAACAGGGGTTTGAACTAAGATTGTTAATTGTGGCACCAGCGCTAAATAATTATTCTTACACAGTGATGACCATCTTTTACCCAATGGCGACACTTTATCCAGTGAAAGTGGAGAATAACAATGGCAATAAACCTGTTACTTGCCAGTCAGAAGAAGAACTTATGCAAGTTCTTGGACAAGTATTGTCGGCGGAGAAAACCCGGCGAGTTATAGCAAGTTTGTTAGGGCAGATTCGGGCCGAATCAGTTACTGCCACGCCGGTGGTGTGAGCAAGAAAGCCCCCCAATCCCCAATTATTAATTCGGGTAGTGATGCAATTTGGGTGACAGTGCTATCAGGACTGCCAGTCCTCAAAGGACTGGCAGTCCTCGAACCTCACCCAGATGGCATCACTACCAAAAAATTCGGTAGTGCTGAAATGTGGGTGAGACTATGATTTGCCCTCTCCCTCTGGGTCGAAGGATGAAGGGGATATGTCACCCCAGATTTCAGTACCAATGCCATTAAGTTAAGGAATCCCCCGGTCAGGTTTTAACCTTGAAGGTCTGGTTTTAGACCTTCAAGGTTTCTTTCGCCGGCTTAACTTAATGGCAGTGAGATTTCAGTACTACCAAAAATTCAGAGAAAACATCCTCAAACATTAGTCTTCTTCTTCACCAATTAAAAATTAATTCTTAATTCATGTTAATTTTTAATTCATACTCAGGAAAACTATCTTGAAAGACCTTCTCAACCTTATCAACAACCAAGGACAAATCGAAGAATTTGATAAGATTTGTATTGGCCTAGCTTCTCCAGAAAAAATTCGCTCATGGTCTTACGGTGAAGTTAAAAAACCAGAAACCATCAATTATCGTACTTTTAAACCAGAGCGAGATGGTTTATTTTGCGCCAAAATTTTTGGTCCCGTGAAAGACTATGAATGTCTTTGTGGAAAATATAAACGACTCAAACATCGCGGCGTGGTATGTGAAAAATGCGGCGTGGAAGTCACCATGGCCAAAGTGCGCCGTGAACGCATGGGACACATTGAATTAGCCAGTCCGGTGGCGCATATTTGGTATCTTAAATCACTGCCCTCGCGGCTGGGCTTGTTACTCGACCTCAGTTTACGTGATATTGAACGAGTCCTCTATTTTGAAGCGTATGTCGTCATTGACCCGGGCACCACTGCATTAGACCGTGGACAATTGTTAACTGAAGAGGCTTATTTGGATGCTTTAGAAGAGCATGGAGATGAGTTTAACGCCCAAATGGGGGCGGAAGCAATTTATGAATTACTCCGCACCATGGATTTACCGGCAGAAGTTAACAAATTGCGCGAAGAAATCAATTCCACCACTTCTGATACCAAGTTAAAAAAACTGAGTAAACGACTGAAACTGATTGAATCTTTTATTAATTCTGGCAATCGTCCAGAATGGATGGTACTCAAAGTATTACCAGTGTTACCTCCTGACTTGCGGCCCTTGGTGCCGTTAGATGGAGGACGGTTTGCAACTTCGGATTTGAATGACCTCTACCGTCGCGTGATCAACCGTAACAATCGCTTAAAACGCTTGTTGGACCTCAATGCGCCGGACATTATTGTGCGTAACGAAAAACGCATGTTACAAGAATCCGTGGATGCCCTTTTGGATAACGGCAGACGTGGGCGAGCGATTACCGGTAGCAATAAATTACCACTGAAGTCGTTGGCGGACATGATTAAAGGTAAGCAAGGTCGATTCCGTCAAAACTTGTTAGGCAAACGGGTCGACTACTCCGGTCGCTCAGTCATCGTGGTCGGGCCTACGCTGAAACTGCATCAATGTGGCTTGCCGAAAAAAATGGCGTTGGAATTATTTAAACCCTTTATCTTTGGTAAACTAGAATTGAAGGGATTAGCCACCACCATCAAAGCGGCTAAAAAAATGGTCGAGCGGGAAGGTCCAGAAGTTTGGGATATTTTAGAAGAGGTGATTCGTGAACATCCGGTACTCCTCAATCGTGCTCCAACCTTACATCGTTTGGGAATTCAAGCCTTTGAACCGGTGTTGATTGAAGGTAAGGCCATACAATTACATCCATTGGTTTGTACCGCCTTTAACGCCGACTTTGATGGTGACCAAATGGCGGTACATGTGCCTCTGTCTTTGGAAGCGCAATTGGAAGCCCGTACCTTAATGATGTCCACCAACAACATTCTATCACCCGCCAATGGTGAGCCGATTATTGTGCCTTCCCAAGATGTGGTGTTGGGACTGTATTTTATGACTCGTGAAGTCTATGGCGCGAAAGGTCAAGGCATGACGCTGATTGATGTCGCCGAAGTTCATCGTGCCTACGAAACCCGCAAACTAGATTTACAAGCCAAGATTCAAGTACGCATTAAGGAAACTGTATTCGATGAACGTGGGATTAAGCGGACTACCATTAAGCGAGTGACCACCACGGCTGGTCGCTCTCTATTGTCCGAAGTGCTACCGGAAGGCTTACCGTTTAGTTTAGTCGATTGTAATCTCACTAAGAAAAATATCTCCAAGTTGATTAACACTTGTTACCGTCGCTTAGGTCTGAAAGACACCGTCATTTTCGCCGATAAACTTATGTACACCGGCTTCACCTTTGCCACTCGCGCCGGCATCTCGATCGGCATTGAAGACATGGTCGTCCCCAGCGACAAGCCAGTAATTATTGGGGAAGCCGAAGAAAAGGTAACAGAAATTGAACAACAATACGCTTCTGGTTTAATCACCAATGGCGAGCGTTACAATAAAGTGGTGGACATTTGGTCTCATACCAATGAAATATTAGCCCAAGCGATGTTAAAAAAATTAGGGGCCGACAGTATTGTGGGGGCCCGCGCTTTACGCTGGTTACGTGACGCGAGTAAAGATAACCGGTTTTACCACGACAATCTGTTACCGGCATTATGGTTAGCAGAAGATTTATTAAAACATTTGGTCAAGCAATCCGCTACCCACTTAGAAGCCCTCTGGTTGAAATTAGAACGAACTAAAGAAGAGTTAGAACACTATCGGCAACAATACACTGAGGCACCGGCAGAATTTAAGTCCTTATTGGACTACCTGTTGGCTAAAGTATTGCGGACCACTCCGGATTACCATTTGAAACTCCTCAATTTCTTGGCTGATCAGGAAATCAAACAAGCTTCTTTAAACTCCATTTATAAAATGGCGGATTCGGGCGCCCGGGGAAGCGCGGCCCAAATTCGGCAATTAGCAGGAATGCGGGGATTAATGGCTAAACCCGATGGTTCCATTATTGAAACGCCAATTAAGGCTAACTTCCGTGAAGGGTTAGATGTATTGCAATATTTTATCTCTACCCATGGTGCGCGAAAAGGTCTCGCGGATACCGCTTTGAAAACCGCCAATTCTGGCTATTTAACGCGCCGGTTAGTTGATGTGGCCCAAGATATGGTGATTTTGGAAAGCAATTGCGGTACTCATAACGGTATCTATCTCACGCCATTGGTAGAAGGTGGAGAAGTGGTGGAAGCATTACGCGACCGGGTGCTAGGACGAGTGGTGGCCGAAGATGTATTTAAACTGGGACAGGATGAACCGGTGGTGACTACAGGTACTTTGCTCGATGAAGCCTTGGTTGATCTGTTGGACCGTGAAAATATTGACCGCGTCAAAGTACGTTCGCCAATTTCTTGTGAAGCGCGTTATGGTATTTGTGCCGAATGTTATGGCCGAGATTTGGCCAGAGGACATCTAGTTAATAAAGGTGAAGCGGTAGGAGTGATTGCAGCCCAATCCATTGGGGAGCCGGGGACTCAGTTAACCATGCGAACTTTCCATATTGGTGGAGCTGCTTCCAGATCGGTGGCTGCTAACAATATTGAAGTGAAATCAAAGGGTAGCATTAAGTGGCATAATATTAAACCCATTCCTCAGCGCAAACGACGACCTGAACTGGCCAACGAGGTGGTGCCTGCAACCATGGTCGACACGACACCAGATACACCAGAGGTTGAATGCACCGCCGTGCCAACTATCCCAGCCACGGAAGTGATGGTAGCAGATTTTGCCCCAACCCCTGCCGTCGTAATACCAGCGGATCCGAGCTCTTTCGTTTCCGTCTCGCGCTCTGGTGAGTTGACGGTGCATGATGAATTTGGTCGGGAGCGAGAACGTTACAAGTTGCCCTACGGCGCGATCTTAACGGTTAGCGACGGCGATGCGGTGGAGCCAGGGCAAGTGGTGGCCAGTTGGGATCCGCATAAAGTACCGATTATTAGTGAAGTGGATGGTTTGATTCGATTTGATGATATTAAAGAAGGTATTAACTTACAACGGCAACAGGATGAAATCACTGGCTTGACGAACTTGGTCGTGGTGGATCCTAAACTCACTAAGAATGTTTGGGGTAGTGGCGCTTCTGCGGCGTTAAATTTACGTCCTCTTATTAAAATCGTGGATGAACAAGGGAATGATATTTATATTCCTGGTACTAATCATCCCGCGGCTTATAGTTTACCACCAAAAGCTATCATCAGCGTGGAGGACGGTGCCCGAGTTAATTCTGGGGATGCCATCGCCCGAGTGCCACAAGAAACTTCGAAGACTCGTGACATTACCGGCGGTCTGCCTCGTGTCGCGGATTTGTTTGAAGCACGGATACCTAAGGATCCGGCCGTATTAGCCGAAGTGAGTGGCATGATTAATTTTGGCAAGGAGACCAAAACCAAGCAACGTATTATTATTACTGACAAAAATGGTGACCAGTGTGAAATTCCAATTCACCGTTGGCGCAATATTCAAGTGTTTGAAGGAGAACATGTCGAGCGCGGTGAAATGATTGTTGATGGGGCCCCCAATCCGCATGATATTTTGCGCTTAAAAGGCGTAGGCGAGTTAGCGCAGTATATTATCAATGAGGTGCAGGAAGTTTATCGTTTACAGGGAGTGAAGATTAACGATAAACATATCGAAGTGATTGTGCGGCAGATGTTGCGGAAAGTGACGGTTATTGACCATGGAGATACCGCGTTATTGCCAGGTGAGCAAGTAGATCGGGCTCGTTTAATGGAGGAAAATGAGAAGGCATTTAAGCAGGGAAAACAGCCGGCGCGTTGGGAATCGTTGCTCTTGGGAATTACCAAAGCGTCATTAGCCACGGATTCATTCATTTCGGCAGCTTCGTTCCAGGAAACCACGCGAGTATTAACTGAAGCCTCGGTTAATGGTAAATGTGATAATCTGCGTGGTCTTAAGGAGAATGTCATTGTGGGGCGATTAATTCCTGCGGGCACCGGCTTGGCATACCATGAAGACCGACGTAAGAGTCGTTATCAAACCTTGCCACCAGCACCTGCGTTACCGAAAGAGATGCCACCAGCAGTAATGCCAGCAGTAATGCCGGCAGTAATACCAGCAGTAATGCCAGCAGTAATGCCGGCAGTAATGCCGGCAGTAATACCAGCAGTAATGCCAGCAGTAATGCCAGCAGTAATGCCAGCAGTAATGCCAGCAGTAATACCAGCAGTAATGCCAGCAGTAATGCCAGCAGTAATACCAGCAGTAATGCCGGCAGTAATACCAGCAGTAATACCAGCAGTAATACCACCGCCGGCACCTCCAGAAGTTGCACTCGGATTTGAAGAATTAACGGATTAATGATTAATAATGGGAGCGGAAACCAGATTTGACAACTTTCGAAAAGTTGTCAAATCTAACTGGGGGGAACCAGATTTGACAATTTTCGAAAAGTTGTCAAATCTAACTGGGGGGAACCAGATTTGACAATTTTCGAAAAGTTGTCAAATCTAACTGGGGGAACCAGATTTGACAACTTTCGAAAAGTTGTCAAATCTAACTGGGGGAAACCAGATTTGACAACTTTCGAAAAATTGTCAAATCTAACTGGGGAAACCAGATTTGACAACTTTCGAAAAGTTGTCAAATCTAACTCAAATCTAACTCATCAAATTTTAAAACCTCCATTGGTTTGGCGGAACTACCAAACTTCGTCAGTTTAATCTTCTTTTTTAGTTAACCTCATCAGTTGATACTATAACACACTGACTTTGACATAACTACCAGGGGCCTCTTCTAACGCGGAAACAGGACCGATGCCAGGAATACGCGCCGGCACTTTTTCGCCGGCATAGCCAATCAGCCATTTGGCCCAATCATTCCACCAAGAGCCTGCATTCATTTTCGCTCCATTGAACCAAATATCCGGATCCTTGACATTTCTAGTCTTGCTGTTGGTGTGATAGAAATATTTGTTTTTGGCTGGCGGATTGATAATGCCCGCAATGTGACCAGAGCCACCTAAAATGAATTTAACCGGTCCAGAAAATAGATGAATGCCCGAATAAGTCGATTTCCATGGTGCAATGTGGTCATCCTGAGCCGAAACAAAGTATCCTGGTGCCATCACTTGAGTTAAATCAATACCTTGGCCATTAACGGTAATGCCATTCGGTTTGATTAACAAATTATTCAGGTACATATTGCGCAGATAGAAACTGTGCATTTTAGCCGGCATTCTGGTGGAATCCGAATTCCAATACAACAAATCAAATGCGGCGGCTTCCTTTCCAAGGAGATAATTATTGACATAAAATGACCAAATTAAATCATTGGCTCGTAATAAATTGAAAGTAGTGGCCATACTACTGCCTTCCAAATAACCTTGGTCTTTCATGCGATTTTCCAAGGCACTGATTTGCTCTTCGTCAGTAAAGAGGCCCAATTCACCAGGCTCACTATAATCTAGCATGGTGGTAAAATAGGTGCCACTGAGAATACGATTCTCTTTCTTCGCCGCCAGGTAAGCGAGGGTGATGGCTAACAAGGTCCCTCCCAGACAGTAACCCAGCCCATTGACTTCTTTTTGGCCAGTGACTTTTTCAATTACGTCTAGCGCGGCTAATGGGCCTTCCAACAAGTAATCATCAAAAATCTTATCACTCAAGCGTTCATCTGGATTGGCCCAGGACATCACAAATACCGTAAATCCTTGGTCCACGGCCCACTTGATAAAAGAATTGCCGGTGCTCAAATCGAGGATGTAATATTTGTTAATCCACGGTGGCACAATCATCAACGGTTTCGCATACACTTGATCAGTCGTTGGTTGATACTGAATTAACTGCATTAAATCATTTTGGAAGATGACTTTACCTGGGGTCGCGGCAAGGTTTTCGCCCAATTTAAATGCCTTGAGGTCGGTCATCTTGATGTTGAGTGTACCTTTACCACGCTCCAAATCGGCCACAAAATTTTCCAAACCATTGAGCAAATTTTCGCCGCAAGTTTTGAGGGTAGCATAGAGCACTTCAGGATTAGTCGCCACAAAATTACTTGGAGCCAGGGCATCAATCATCTGACGAGTATAAAACGCGACTTTTCGCGCTTGAGGTGAATTGGGGTCGGTTGCCAATTCGCCGACAGCATTATTTAACCATTGGGCCGTCAACAAATAAGACTGTTTGATAAAATCAAACCAAGGAATGCTATTCCAGGCTTCATGTTTAAAACGACGGTCCGTTTTCGCGGCGGTCACTAGCGGTTCCACTGGGTAACCGAAACTCCGTAACATCAAGTTTTGTAACAATTTAGTATGCTGTTGCCACAACGTCAATTGAGCAGTCAACACGGTGGTAGGATTCATCAGCATTTGGGTCATCACTTCTTGAAATGCCTTGCCCACACCCAAGGGATCGGAATCTAATTTCGGGATAGTGGTGCAGGAAGTGTTCTCCTTCATCAGATACCAGGTAAGTTTTTGGCTTTTTTCTAAAATATTCTGCATGGTGGCTAACATTTCAGTAGGGTCTGGAATGTTAATTACCGCCTGGTCAGTAGTTGCTGGTTGAGCCATGATAAGTTTCCTATTGTGGTTATGGATAATAATTTTTGTGCAATGCACAAGATACTTTATTTATGGCCAGTGAGCAAGTTCATTTTGGAAAAATTTATAAGTAACTCACCTTACGCATCCTAACTAAAATAAGGCGTATATTTATATGTTATTATATGTTATTAGGAACCACCAATAAATAGATGGTCCAGGTTGGTAACAAAGCTTCAGGAGTACCAAGCAAAGCTTTGTAACAAAGCTACGCTTGGTACTCCTGGTTGGGGTAATCCCTGACGTGAGGAATTAAATGGACCATCTATTTCTTGGCGGTCCTTTACTGGTCTAACGAACTCCTAAAATGGATCATTTATTGTAGGTCCCTAACAGCAAATCTTCTCCCCAATCGGCCTTTAATAAAATCTCCACACGATGTAGCCAGCGTAGGGTGCGTTAGGCGCGGGTTTTTGCGCCGTAACGCACCATGTTTTCCTCTTGTCCCCACGCTCCACATGGGAATGCCGCCGAGACGCTCCGCGTCGAGCGTCAATGCCATTAAGTTAAGCTCAAGTTACGGCGTTGGAGTCCAAAGCTTCAGCTTTGGAAACGCCGTCTCACCTTAACTAATCTAGTCCAAATCTGAAGGTTTGGACTCCAATGCGGCTTAACTTAATGGCATTGCGCGTCGAGCGTGGGGAGTGGACGCGGGACGCAGAGCGTCCGACCGGCATTCCCACGCGGAGCGTCAATGCCATTAAGTTAAGCCTGCCAAAAAAACCTTGAAGGTCTAAAACCAGACCTTCAAGGTTAAAACCTGACCGGGGGGATTCCTTAACTTAATGG
>BS_KBA_SWE02_21mDRAFT_10000421_pt1 | contig 15814 bp, 15 predicted proteins | sample BalSeasSWE02_21m_FD_9196 | JGI IMG/M metagenome (IMG submission 9196)
TTCGATTTCTGTTGGGGGTCCGATCGTTTCACCAAAGACAGATGTGATTACTCTTTCACCAATATCACCTCATAGTTTAACTGTCCGTCCTTTGGTACTTCCTAGCTCGCAGGAAATTTTAATCAAAGCAGATTCTCCATACAAAGAAGTACAGGTTAGCTGTGATGGGCAAAGAGTATTCGATTTTCCACCACCGACAGAAATTAGAATTTGTAAAAGCGATCGTCCTTTAAAATTAGTTCATACATCGCTAACAACTTATTTTGAAACTTTAAGAAACAAATTACTTTGGGGGATTGATCTGAGAATTAAAAAAGATTAAAAACCGTTATTACATTGGCTATCGGCCTTTGTCTTCAATCATGATGACAAATAAGAAGAAGAAAAATTGTGCTTAAATATTTAATCATTCTTATCTTTATAATCACCTCGTTCCAGTCCTTTGCCCAGGATTACACAATAACAACTGATGAAGATAACGGTGAATCGCTGATTCTCGGCTATTGTCCAGTAACCTTATTAAATGATTCCCTATTTGATGGCAGTTGGACATCAGAGTATAATAGCTATAATCTAGATTATGGAGTACTTGATAGTTTAGAAGGAAAGCTTAATTGCATAAATATCACAATAGTTTTTCGCTCTACTTGTAGTGACAGCAGGGAACAACTGCCTAGATTTTTTAAGATATTAAAGGAACTAAACTACAATGTAAACTCAATTACTTTAATTGGAGTTGACAGGGAAAAGCAAGGACTTTCCGATGAAGTCGAAGGGTTTCGAATAGAATTCGTCCCAACAATTATTTTTTACAAAGATGGAAATGAAATAGGACGCATTGTTGAAACTCCTGCAGAGAGTTTGGAAAAGGATTTGTTAAGAATAATATCATAGCATTATAATCTAAATTATTACTTAGTAATATTTGAAATGTACGTGTTGATTTTCGTTATAAAAAAACCCCGATTAGAATCGGGGTTTTTCTTTTTTAATTATTTGCTTCTTCCAGCACAGGAAGTTTGATCTTCCTTGGTTTTAGATTTTCCTTCTTTCCTTTACCGTTACCATTCCCATTACTTCCATTCTTACCATTCTTAGCATTGCTTTTCTTGCTTCCAAAGCCATCTGGATTATTTGCATCTTCATAATTCTTATAAGTGTAAATCTTGTGCTGGAAGTTTCTAAGAATTATTCTTTCTTCATCTTTATGGAGCACGTAGTTTGGTAGAATAGGAATCTTACCTCCGCCGCCAGGTGCATCAATAACAAAATGAGGTATTGCAAGTCCGCTAGTATGTCCGCGCAATCCTTCAAGAATCTTCAATCCTGTTTCGATGGAAGTTCTAAAATGATTGGCACCCTTGGTTTCATCAGCCATATACATATAATAAGGACGAACTCTTATCTTAAGAAGTTTCTGCATCAATTCTTTTACAACTGCAGGATCATCATTAACACCTTTCATAATAACCATCTGATTTCCCATTGGGATTCCGGCATCAGCCATCATCTGGCAGGCTTTTGAACTTTCAGGAGTAATTTCCCAAGGATGATTAAAATGTGTGTTACAATAAATTGGATGATACTTCTTTAACATATTAACAAGCTTTGGCGTAATACGTTGTGGAAGTACGCAAGGCATTTTAGATCCAAGACGAATTATTTCGATATGAGGAATTGCTCTTATTCTTGCTAGAATCTTTTCGAGCATTGCATCTGTAAGCATTAAAGGATCACCGCCTGAAAGAATAACATCGCGTATCTCCGTATGCTCTTCCAGATATTTAAATGCGCTCTCAAGTCCCTTCATCGATATCTTTTCATAATCGCCAACTTTTCTTTTTCTTGTACAGAAGCGGCAATACAATCCGCATTGGCTTGTTACAAGAAATAGCGCGCGATCAGGATAACGATGAGTAATGTTCGGCACAGGACTCATTGCATCTTCCATTAGCGGATCTTCTGCTGCATCAAAATCTTCCAGTTCAGTTTTATCCGGAACACATTGACGCCAGATTGGATCTCCGGGAGAACGAATTAGGCTTAAATAATATGGATTGATACGTGCCTGAAAAAATTCATCAAGTTCTTCCGCTACTTTGCGGTCGATCCCGAATTTTTCAACGAGCTGATCAACAGTGTGCACACTGTCGCGTACCATTTGCTGCCAAAGTTCCATAACGATTCCTCAGTGATTCTTATTGTTGAAATACTTTCCAAATACCAGTAGATCGTCACCTACTGAGTAAAAATCTCTTATCTCCGAAATAATTGTATACTTATTTCTAAGATAAAAGTTTTGCGTGGAAACATAACTTTCTTTTGAAGAAGTTTCTGCCAGCAGCCATCTGCCGTTATTACTTCTTACAAACTCTTCAGAATGTTCCAAAAGACTTTTTCCAATCCCTTTGCCTGAGGATGCAGGATCGGAAACAATCCAGTAGAGATCATAAACTCCATCTGTCAACGGTCGCTTTCCCGTACAATGATAACCAACAATCTTGCCATCATTTTCATAAACATATAAGTAATAATCTTTTTGATCAGGATTCATAACCGAAATATTTACAAGTTCCATTGCAACTTTAATTTCTTCCTCATTAAAGTTGGGAATCCTGGTCAACATATTTTCAATTTCTACTTCGTCAGACGGCTTTATTCTTCGTATCATCATTCTTCCGCTGTAATGCAAAACTCGTTATGTCAAATAAAAGTTTCGAATAAGATTTACCTGATGCTGCGGCTGCTCTAGCAAAACCCGAATCACTTGATACATCAGGGTTAGGATTTATTTCAATTACGTAAGGCGTTCCATCATTTGATAATCGTACATCAACTCTTGCATAATCTCTGCAGTTTAAAACGTTGTAAGCTTGTATAGCTGTTTCTTCTACTTTCTTTTTAACATCAGAAGCAATATTTGCAGGACAAACAGGTTTTGTATAATTATAATATGTACTACCTTCAATCCATTTACCATCATAAGTTACAATCTTCGGTAAATTTTTCGGTAAACCTGTAAAATCTATCTCGGATACCGGAAGAACTTTACCGTCTAGCACTGCACAATTTAATTCTCTTCCAAGTATATACTCTTCAACAATAAGCTTCTTATTATAAGTCTCAGTTAAAAAAGTAAAATGTTTTTTTAATTCTTTATAATTATTAACAACTGAATTTTCCGAAATTCCAATACTTGCATCTTCATCAACTAATTTTAAAATAAGAGGATAGGTAAGATTGACATCTTTCATTGTAAATTTTTCTTTTGGTGAAAGCGTAATGGCTCTTGGAGTCATAATTCCGTTTGAATGTAAAATTTCTTTAGCTCGTTTTTTGTTTAAACAGTTTCCGAGTGTTGATGGAATATTTCCAGTGTATTGGTAACCAAGCAATTCATATAATCCGGCTATGCAATATTCATAATAAGTTATGCCTTCAACAGATTCGACAAAATTTAATATCGCATCAGGATTGTAAGCCGTAATCTCTACAATTGTGCGATTAACATTTTTATCTATCGGTAGAGATTTTACATCGGTAAAAAATGTTTTAAGATGATTTTCAATCTCTAACATATTTGAAGCAAAAGAATGCTCTGATAGATCTGTACTGTCTGAATTTTCATCAGCAGGTTTCCCATTATAGATAGAGAAAATGCTAACAGGCGAGTTATAGCAGATTAATATTTTAGCTTCAGTCTTCATATAAGATTATATCTCTTAAGGGCTGATGCTAAAACTGTGTTTATCATATCATTATAATCAATACCTGCAGCACGTGCTGCTTTAGGAAAACTTGAATTCTCATTTGGATCAGGAATAATTCCTGGTAACGGATTTATTTCTATAATATTTGGTTCGCCATTTTTATCAAGACGCAAATCAATTCGACTCCAATCTCTGCACTTCAGAACTCTGTATGTATCCATACAAACTTTGTTAATCTTCTGTTCTAATTCTTTGCTAATCTTTGCAGGACAATCAAACACATTAAAATCATTTTCTTTAGTATCAAGAATCCACTTAGCTTCATAAGAATAAAGCGGTACAACATCTTTAGGATATTTGTCAAATCTCATTTCAATTGCAGGAAGAACTTTTGCATCGCCATTGTTGCCAAGCATAGCAATAGTAAATTCTCTGCCGGGTAAAAATTCTTCAACCAGTGCAGATTGATTATACTCAGATGTTATTCTTTTAATTTCTCTATAAAGTGCTTCAGTACTGTGTACGAATGACGAAGCAAAAATTCCTTTTCCTGATCCTTCACTAATCGGTTTAACAATCATCGGAAAGCTAAGATCATGATTTTTTGCATCTTCAATCTTATCAGCAACAAAAAATTTTGCTGTAGGAACTTTATAATAACTTAAAATTTCTTTTGTGCGGGCTTTGTCTAAACAAATTGCAAGAGTAAGAGCATCAGAACCTGTGTAAGGAATCTGTAACATATCAAGCATTGCAGGAATTTGTGCTTCGCGGCTTACGCCAAATGCACCTTCGGCAATATTAAATACTATATCAGGTTTAACATCGCGGAATTTATTATAGGCATCTTCGTTCGCTTCAATCAATGTAACATTATTATAGCATGCGATAGCATCTCTTACAGCATTAATAGTTTCCCACGTATCCCATTCAGCGTAAGCATCCATTTGCGTTTGCAAATTTTGCGAATGATTATTAACAATTGGGGACACTGATTCGGAGAGAGATTCACTTTCTGGTTTTAAATTGTATGCTAATGCAACATTCAACTTCTTGTTAAAGAAGGATGATAAAATATTTTTCTCCTTAATAATTTTTTCTGTTCCAAATATAATGTTTATAAAATGTTTGTCAACAAGTTTTTAAAATTGTCGAAAATATTTTTTTTCTTGGCATCATTGTCGCTTATAACAATTTTAAAAACATTTTTTGGAAAAACCTTTCTACAATAAAAAAGAGTAGCCGAGCACAAAGTCTATTTATAGTATTAAAAGTGATGTGAACTGTTTTTGCTTTAAGCAATCTTTGCGTATGAAAGATTTTCTGAGTAGTGTTTGATAAGATTTTTCCGAATGATGGTAGAAAAATTATTTTCTAATTTCGGGTCTTCTTCTATTAATTTGAACGCACTTTGCTTTGCTTCAAGGATTAATTCTGTGTCTTCAGCAATGTTGGTGTACTTTAAATCCGGAAAGCCGCTTTGCTTTGTTCCGAAAATATCTCCGGGTCCGCGTAATTTTAAATCTATTTCCGCAATCTTAAACCCATCTAAATATTTTACCATAGATTGTAATCTTACAGATGATTTATACTTTTCTAATTGGACAGAGGATAAATAATCCAACTCAAGTTCATTAGCATTTTGTTTTACAGCGATTTCATCTTTAGTTATTAAAACACAATAAGCTTGTTTGTTGCTTCTTCCAACTCTTCCACGTAATTGATGAAGCTGCGATAAACCAAAACGGTGCGCATCGTTAATCAATATTATGTTGGCATCGGGAATATCAATCCCAACCTCGATCACAGTTGTAGAAACAAGAACATCAAACATCTTTTTCTGTAACATTAACATTACTTCCTCTTTCTCCTGCCAGCTCATTCTGCCGTGAATCAATCCCAGTTTCAGATTTTTAAGATGATTTTCCTTTAAATCTTCATAAAATGTAATTGCAGCTTTTAAATCTAGCTTTTCAGAATCTTCCACCAACGGATAAACTAAAAATGTTTGATAACCTTCTTTAGTTTTATCAATTATAAAGTTATAAATCTCGGGAAGTTTCTTCTCACCTCGTAACACTGTTTTAATTGGAATTCTGTTCTTCGGCATTTCAGTAATAACAGATAAATCCAAATCAGCATAAACCGTCATAGAAAGTGTTCGCGGGATTGGGGTTGCACTCATTACAAGTATATCCGGAGTTTTTCCTTTGCTTTGAAGCAATGCTCTTTGCTTTACACCAAAGCGATGCTGCTCGTCAATAACTATTAGACCAAGATTGTTAAACTTAACTTTTTCTTCAAAGATAGCGTGAGTGCCGATTATTATATCAGCTTCCTGCAATTCTATGTCAGATAGTTTTTTGTTTCGTACAGATTTTTTTTGACCACCAAGTAATAAACTTACTTTTATTTCTTTTCGCTTACTGACTAAAGAAAGTTTATTCATCATTGTTGAAATGTTTTTTGCATGCTGATCTGCTAATATTTCTGTTGGAGCCATTATCGCAGCTTGATAACCATTATCAATTGCAATCAGCATTGAAATTAAAGCGACAATTGTTTTTCCGCTTCCAACATCTCCTTGTAAAAGTCGGTTCATTGGTTTTACGGTAAGCATATCTTTTTTAATTTCGCTCAAGACATTTAATTGTGAATGAGTTAACTCGAATGGAAGTGTTTTAATAAAATCAGAAACAAGCTTAGACTTAATTTCCATCTTATTGCCGATAAGCTTTGTTTGATAATTATTCTTTCTTATTGCTACAAGAAGTTCAATGTAAAACATTTCCTCAAACTTAAATCTTCGTTTTGCCTGCTCAAATAATTCTTTGCTTTGTGGATAATGATAATTTTTAATTGCGGTTATCAAATCAATCAACTTATGCTGTGCAATTATTTCCTTTGGAAGAGTTTCTTCAAGATTATCTGCATAGCTTTCAACTGCAGTGTTTATAATTCGCCGTAAACTTAAATCCCCAATATTACGCTGCTTTAATTCTTTTGGAATTCTGTAAAACGGAATGATTTTTCCTGTGTTAAGAAAACTTTGTGTTTCTTCTTCTGTTATCTTATCAAAATCAGGATGAACGATTTGAAGCTTGTTAAAATTTATTTCCGGATTACCAGAGATTGCAAAATAATCTCCCTCATTAAAAACGGAATGAAAATATTTTACTCCATGAAACCAAACACACTCAATAAAACCGGTTGAATCTTTAAACTGTACTTTTAGGATTTCTTTTCTACGAAGATTTCTTTTTTCTTTATCAACAACTTTTGCAATTATTGTTGCTTCGCCGTCATATCCATTAATTGCATATCCATAAGCCTTCGCTGAAGTTAAAATAGTTGTACGATCTAAATGGCGAGTTGGAAAATAAAATATTAAATCACGAATTGTTTTTATACCAATTTTATAAAATGATTCCGCACGCTTTGGTCCAACGGATTTGATGTATTGAACAGAAGACTCAAGAATATTTTCTTTATCAGATTTCATTGCCCGAAAAATAGATTGTTAATTAGGCAAACTCAACTATACTGATAATTATTAAGTTAGAATTTTTATAACTTTCTGCATAAAGAATAAAAGGAATTTACTTTGGATTGGAAATTACTCTTAACAGACGAACGTCTTGGAATTGAAAAAAGTCAATCAACAAAAAAAGATGGGCGAAGCCAGTTTCAAAAAGATTTTGATAGAATAGTTTTTTCGCCAGCTTTCAGAAGATTGCAGGACAAAACTCAAGTTTTCCCTTTGCCGGAAAGTGATTTTGTTCATACAAGATTAACCCACAGTCTTGAAGTTTCAGTTGTTGGAAGATCACTCGGAAATCTTGTCGGAGAAAGAATCATTGCCCGTCACCCAAAACTCAAAAAAGATTTTACGCAATTTCATTTTGGTGAAATAGTTGCCGCGGCTTGTCTCGCTCACGATATTGGAAATCCTCCTTTCGGGCATTCCGGTGAAGATGCAATTGCAGAATACTTTAAGAACGGTAACGGCAAAAAGTTTAAAGAAGAAATCGCTGATGAAAAAAAATGGAATGACTTAATTCGATTTGAAGGAAATGCCCAAGGATTTAGAATTATCACTAAACTTCTTAATCAGGATGTTAAGGGCGGATTGCAACTAACTTATGCAACTCTATCTGCCCTAAATAAGTATCCCAAAGAATCACTATCCGATTTGGAAAAAAAGAATCCTGAGCAGAACAATCGTATTTATAAAAAGTTTGGTTTCTTCCAGTCTGAGAAAAGTATTTTTCATCACGTTGCTGAGAAAACAGGATTAACAAAACCAAGTAAAGCAGAAAAATATTTATGGCATCGTCATCCACTTTCATTTCTTGTTGAAGCAGCAGATGATATTTGTTACAGCATTATGGATTTGGAAGATGGTTTTCGTTTAGGTCTATTATCATTTAAAGAAACTGAAAATTTACTGATACCTTTAATCCATAAAAAAGATTTAACTGGCTATAAGAATCGTGATGACAATGAAAAGGTTGGCTACTTACGTGCAAAAACCATTAGCGATTTAGTGAATGATATAGCAGTTGCATTTGTAGAAAATGAGAAAGAAATACAAACTGGAACTTTCAACAAAGAATTAGTGACCGCAATCAGCAAAGCAAACGCACTTAAGAAAATTGAGAAAGTATCCATCACTAAAATTTATCGCCATAGAAGCGTTGTTGAACGTGAAGCCGCAGGATACGAAGTACTTGGTGGATTGCTTGATACTTTTATCACTGCTTACAATGAATATTCTGAGAATAATCTTTCGCCAAAGAATCGTGCAATCATAAATCTTCTTCCCAAAAGAATATTTTATGGCGAGAAAAATAATCCTGAATTATATTATCGCTTACTTAGGATAATAGATTTTGTTTCTGGTATGACAGACTCTTATGCAGTTTCTATCTTCAGAAAAATAAAAGGTATTTCTTTACCAGGTGGAAGAGTTACTGAATAGAACTCAATAAGTCATTGCGAGGAGTCCTCTAGTGAAGCAATCTCACATATTTTTAAATAGCTTTAATAATTAATTTTACTGTCACACAGAGCGAAGTCAAAGTGTGATTATTATTATTCCATATTTAATTCCTCATCCTTCGCTTCGCTCAGGATGACAAGTTAATATCAGGGAACATTCTGCTGTCTATTATATTCTAGAAAAAGTCTTTTGTATGGATTGTTTCGTTCGAGGACTCCTCGCAATGACTTACAAGCGCTAGTGTCTTTCGATTTTCATATCGCGGGTCATAAGATCAGTAGTAGCTTTGACGGGATCTTTATCCTCGAAGAGGATTTTATAAACTTCTGTAGTAATCGGAGTTTCAACATTATTTTTATCAGCGAGTTTATTAGCGGAACGACTTGTCTCAACACCTTCAGCGACCATTTCCATACTCTTTAAAACTTCTTTAAGAGTTTTACCTTTTCCAATTTGTTCACCAACATAACGATTACGACTATGCTTACTCATACAAGTAACAATTAAATCTCCCATTCCAGAAAGTCCGGCAAAAGTTTCAGGTCGTGCACCCATAGCCATACCGAGTCGGGATATTTCTGCAACGCCGCGTGTCATAATTGCGGCTTTAGTATTATCACCAAAACCTGCACCATCAATAATTCCTGCACCGATAGCAATTACATTTTTAAAAGCGCCGCCAAGCTCAACTCCAAGAATATCTGTAGAAGAATAAACACGGAAATAAGAATTCATAAAAGCTGCTTGAATTGATTTTGAAGTTTCGAGTTCTGTTGATGCAGCAACAACAGCAGTTGGAATTCTTTTACTAACTTCTTCAGCATGAGATGGGCCTGATAAAACACCAATTTGTTCATCACTTAATTGGGGATGAACATCTTTTAACATCTGAGACATTGTCATTAAATGTTTGTTCTCGATTCCTTTTGCTACACTAACAAAAATAGAATTTTTAATATCAGAAAAACTTACTTCATCAATAACAGAACGCAAAAACTGTGAAGGAACTGCAAGCACAATTAAGTTCTTTTGATGAACAGATTCTTTTAGGTCGTGCGTGATTGTTATTTCTTCGGGGATGTGAACGCCGGGCAGGTAAAGAGAGTTAATCCTTTTCTTGATTAACTCTTTAACATAACTTTTTTTGTATTCCCAAAGAGTGACCTGGTGACCGTTATAGTGGAGAAGAATTCCGAGAGTAGTTCCCCAGCCGCCAGCACCCAGCACAGAAATTTTCATTATTTCTTTTTCTTAAAACTTAATTTACTTTCTGTTCCGTTTAACAATCGCATAACATTTTTACGATGAGTAAAAACAACAAGTAAAGAAACTGCGGCAACAAAAGGCAACAATGTTCCGTAACTTTGAATGTGATCGTGTAAAATATTCTCTCTAAAAATAAGTGTAAGTGGAACTGCTAGGGCAGCTAATATCGAACCAAGGGAAACATAACGAGAAACTGTTACTACAATTATAAAAATCCCAAGCCCAACAAGCATATCGACCGTTACAATCATAATTAACATTCCAAGAGCTGTTGCAATTCCTTTACCGCCGCGAAATCCAGCAAAGACTGTCCAGATATGTCCAATAACGGCAGCAATTCCTGCAATAATTTGAACTAATGTAAAATCATCAAATGGAGAAACGTTTTGGAATGGCAATCCGCCGTAATGCAATCTTGCCACAACAACAACAGCAAAAGCACCTTTAAGTGCATCAAGTATAATTACAAGCAGGCCTTTTTTCCAGCCTAATATGCGCATAACATTTGTGCCGCCTGCGTTACCGCTGCCGTGTTCACGAATATCAATGCCGTGAGAAAATTTACTCATAATAATACTGGTTGGTATTGAACCAACTAAGTACGATAGAATTATTATTGTTGCTAACAAAAACATTATTAATCCAAAAATTTGTGATAAAACCTAAACAATAATTTCTAAATAAACAACGTATAGAAATATTTGATATTTAGAAATATTTTCATATAACATCCCGTTAGATAATTATTATCATCCATCGGTTCAAAGAATTATTGAATTGTTGAGCCATTATCATGCCAAAAACCCAAATAATTTGTAATAAGCTCGCTTTTAATGGATTTTTGAACATCTATTACATAAGTAATACTTTTCATTCCCACTAAAGTTGATGAAACTTGAGGCACACTATTAATTAATAGTATAGCTTTCTGAGAAAGCGATAATTTTTGCTGCTCACTATTGGCAAATTTGTCTATTGCTGAATGGAAAATCTCATTTTCGAGATTCTTGTTTTTAGCCAAAATGCTAAAAATCGAAGCTAAAAGAATGTTTGTTGTAACAGCATAATTTCTAAGAGCACGAACAATATTTTCATCATCAGGATAACTTTTACCTATTTCGTTAATCGCAAAGTTTGCACGTGGAATTAAATAAGTACTTTTTATCTCATTAAAGTTACCCGGATTATCAAACTTTCTAAAGGTTGATTTTAAAATGGTTGAGAGCGAAATACAATCCGTAACGTTTTTTTTTTCACTTGCACTCAATTGCATATAATTAATGTACTTCTCAATTAGATTAGATTCTTGCTTGCTCAAGTCATCAATCAAACTAAAAATTTCATTTTCATTTCGATCTTCTGTTACAGGATAATCAGCTAATCTTATAAGTTTGTTTTTGCTTATAGAATTTAATGGACGATTAACTAAAACACCAAGATTGTTTTCATTTGCAAACTGTAAAAATGTTTTTGTTTGATTTTGCTGATTCAAAATATTCATTCCGCCGTTTTCAATAATGTTCATTGGGAATTGAACGACAGCAAAATGATTATCTACAGAAATTTCATATGCGATTGCAACTACTTTTTCTAGCGAAGTAAAATTTTGTTTGGTCTCTTTTTCTGCAAATGTATTTGATGATATTCCGTAATAAGAAATTCTACCATGTTTAACTTCCTTTTCCAAATGGGTGAAAGCATCTTTAATTCTGCGGTAGTATTCCCGTTCTCGTCTTTCGGGCTCGGAGATGATTGAGTATGTTAAAAAATATTCCGGATTATGAAGAAGATAAACATCAATCTTTTCTAATTGTAATCTTTCAAGTGATAGTGTTATCTGATTTTCTAAAAAATCCGGACTTATACAATGCCACAAATCTTGTGTACACTTTACAATATCACTAAATGGTTTACCGGATTGTTCTCTTTCCATTCCAAGTTTAAGATTTGATCCTTGTAAATATCCGCCTTTGGAGACAACAAAAATCTTTTCTCTTTCAATTTTGTTTTCTGAAATAAGTTTGTTTAAAACTTTTCCAACAAGAATTTCGCTGCCACCATCGGAGTAGTTTGATGAAGTATCAATAACATTTATTCCAGAGAGCAGTGCTTTCTCCAAAGCTTTTTGATGCTGTGGAACTCCATCATCAATACGATAGCATCCAAATCCACAAACCGATGCGTAAAATCCGGTTTTCCCCAATAATTTAGATTTAATGTCTGGATATTGGGAAATGTAGTTTTTTGTTGATGCTGATGAATCCATAAATTTGTTAAAATCATAAAATTGTGTTGCAAAGCTACGAAAAATGAGTGTATTCTCAAGTTTTTATGACAATAAAATACTTCTAACGGCAAATCTTTTCTTTAAAACTTTAATGCCATATATTTACACCTCAAAATTTTAGGATTAAAAAGATGGCAAAAGTTCAGAGTTTTGCAGATAAAGCAAAAGGCAAGAAAAAAGTTGAAGGCGTAACTGTAAAGGTTATTAAAAGCATGAAGACCGATGGCGGCGCTTATAAGTTCAATGAAAAATTTGTTAAGCTTGCTGATATAAGCAAGGTAACAGATATAAAATAATTTTAGCAGTTTGATTTTTATTTAATCAAACAGTTCAGGATTTAATGCTCCTTCTAAATGAAGGAGTTTTTCTTTTATATCCAATCCCCCCGCATAACCGGTTAAACTTCCATCTGTACCAATTACACGATGACAGGGAATTATTATAGCAATTGGATTTTGCCCGTTTGCTTTTCCAACAGCACGAATTGCTTTTACATTACCAAGCTTTTTTGATAATGATTTATAGCTAATGGTTTTTCCATAAGGAATTTTCATTAGTTCTTGCCACACTCTTTTTTGGAATTCAGTTCCCTCAATATCAAGCGGAACATCAAAATATTTTCGCTCACCAGTAAAGTATTCTTTAAGTTGATTAAATATTTCGAAAAGATATGGATCATCACTTCTAAGTTTTGTGGCTGAGGATAATTCAGTTGTTTCTTTTGCGGGATTAAAGAATATTTTTTTTATTCCTTTTGATGAAGCAAGAACAGTTATTTTAATTCCAGAAATTGTTTCTTTAGAATAAAAATTTGTTTTGCTCATTCTGTGTTCCTGAGAGATGAAAGAGAAATTGCCTATTAGCTTTGATCGTCAATGTAATTCCCGTGAAAACGGGAATCCAGAGTATATAAAGTTAAATGGATTCCCACTCCTGCCTACCGCAGGCAGGTTCGTGGGAATGACACACTTATTTTCTTAACTTTTGAGACAACCTGATATATTATCTAAAATCTATCTAAGCAGGGATTACATTTATTGCTGGATTAACATCACGCTTTAATAATCCTTCAATCGCAGTAAGTGTTCCGCTTATAGAACTTGGACAGCTGCCGCAAGCACCTTGATAACGAATTTTAACTGTATAACCTTCCAAGCCTAAAACTTCCAACCCGCCGCCATCGCCTGCGAGAGCCGGTCTTACTTTCTGATCGAGCAAGTTGATAATTTGTTTTAACAGTACATTTGATTCTTCATCACTGACTGTAATTTCTTTTTCTGCAGGAATTAAATTTTTATCAAAGCTCTTTAAGAAATTAATAAACGGTCTTTGTATTTGTCCCCAATTATTTTCTGCTGATTTTTCAATTGTAACAAACTTATCCATATAAAAAACGGAAACAACACCTTCAATCTCAAAAATTCCTTTTGCAAAAGAATCATTTTGAGCAGATGCTTTGTCAGCGTACTGTCTAGTTTCGTTGTTTAATAATTTCTCATTCAAAATAAATTTTAATGCGTGTGGATTAGGAGTTAAATCCACATCTTCTACCATTAACATAATTGCACCTTTCTTGTTTATACTTGTGCTAAAAATAAACTTTCATTATTTACTCTGCAAGTCAGTTAAATCTTATGATGATAAATCGCATAGTTTTCTTTTTAAAATTGCAGTTAAAAGCTATTTTTGTGCAATAAAAATCTGAGAGATGAATGAAAAAAATATTAGTTGTATTTACCGGCGGAACTTTTTCTATGATGATTGATGAAAAAACCGGTGGTGCGGTTCCAAGATATTCCGGGAATGAATTACTTGGAATGATTCCAGATGCAAGATCGTTAGCTGAAATTGAATGTCTTGATTTCGGAAAATATCCTGGCCCGCACATTACACCGGAACTTATGCTTGATTTATCAAAAAAGATAAATGTTAAATTAAAATCAGATAAGTATGATGGCGTAGTTGTAACACACGGAACCGATACTCTTGAAGAAACGGCTTACTTTTTAGATCTAACAATCAAGACAGAAATTCCAATTGTTGTTATTGGTGCAATGAAGAATAGTTCCGAACCTGATTGGGATGGACCAAGAAATCTTATTGATGCACTGCATATATGTTTAAACGAAAATTCTAAAAATCTTGGTGTACTTGTTTGTCTTAACGGAGAAATAAATGCCGCAAGCGAAGTAACAAAAATTTATTCTGATTCCGTTGAATCATTTAAGAGTTTGGATTTTGGTACACTTGGCTTTATTCAAAAGGGAAGAGTAATATTTAATCGCTTACCACAACATCTTGAAACAATCCAAACAGAAAAAATTAATACCAATATAGATTTGTTAACTGTTTACGCTGGAATGGATGAAAAGTTTTTTAAGTTTTCTGCAGATAGCGGAGTTGATGGAATTGTTGTAGAAGCACTTGGTGTTGGTAATGTTCCTCCGCCAGCATTTGAAGGAATTAAATACGCTGTTGAAAAAGGAATTCCAGTTGTGCTTACATCCCGTTGTCCTGCTGGAGAAACTGATTATATCTACAGTTATCCTGGTGCCGGAAAGCATTTGCATAATCTAGGGGTAATTTTTTCAGATTATCTAAACGGGCAAAAAGCAAGAATTAAATTGATGATTGTACTTGGATTAACGGATAAATTAGATGAGATAAGAAAATATTTTGAGTGAAAAACAAAAGGTTGATTAAATAGATAAATTATTAAGTGTCATTCCCGTGAAAACAGGAATCCAGTACACTTTAAACAAAATGGATTCCCACCTTCTCCCGAAGGGATGCCTATGGCAGTGAAAATGACAAATCCGTATCTTCATCTTTTAAAACAGCCTACTGAAGATTATCCTTTATCATCTTATTCAAATGATCGCGTAACAAAATCATTTCCTTTTTTGTGGAGGTTTCTATTTCTGCCGGAGCCATTTCAGTAATTGATGTGTTGAGTATTTCATAAATTCTCTGAACATGAACTGTAAAAGCATATCTGAAATGATCACGCTTCCATTCATCATCTTTTTTCTTATTGGATATAAGATCGAAATCCTTTTTTAATTTTTCAATCAATAGATCTAGGCGAGGCATTATTTGGTTGTTCATTTTATGTTTTATGTAACTCTTCAATATCAACTTTTACAACTTCATTTATTGTTCTTCCAAGAAATAACTCTGCAACTTGTTTAAATGTTGTTGGAATGTCACTTACATATAAATCTAAATTACCAGGCACTGCGGAGTTTGTCTCTAATCCAATTCTGCTGATTTCATTCCGCACAACTTCGGCGGTAGCGATACCTGAATCGATAAGTTTAACATTTTTACCAATTATTTCCTGAATTACATCTGCGAGAAGCGGATAATGTGTACAGCCAAGTACTAATGTATCAATATCTTTTTCTCTCAATTCTTTTAAATACTCTTCTGCAATTTCATAAATTGCGCGATGATGAGTCCAACCCTCTTCTGCAATTGGTACAAACAATGGACAGGCTTTTTCAAACACTTCAATTTTACTGTCAATCTCTTTGATTGCATTAGAGT
>BS_KBA_SWE02_21mDRAFT_10000422_pt1 | contig 15794 bp, 7 predicted proteins | sample BalSeasSWE02_21m_FD_9196 | JGI IMG/M metagenome (IMG submission 9196)
CGTTATCGTAAAGAAGTCACGGGCGGTTTAGACGATACTCAATTACGTACTTTAGAAGAGCGGTTACGCTATCTGCGCGAATTAGATGAACGCCGTGAAGTTGTTCGAAACAGTATTCATGAACAAGGTAAACTGACAGCAGAACTAGAAATCTTGATTCAAGATGCCGATACCAAAACTCGTTTAGAAGATTTATATCTCCCCTATAAACCCAAACGTCGTACCAAAGCTCAAATTGCTAGAGAACTTGGTTTAGAACCTTTAGCTTTGGAATTATTGAATAATCCTACAGTGATACCAGAAGTGGCAGCAGCAGTTTACATTAATAACGAAACAGGTATTAATGACTACAAACAAGCGTTAGATGGCGCTCGACAAATTCTCATGGAAACCTTTGCCGAAGAAGCGGATTTATTAGAGAAATTGCGTGAATACCTGTGGGAAAATGCCAACTTTACCGCCAAAGTAGTAGAAGGTATGGAAGAGGCCGGAACCAAGTTTTCTGATTATTTTGACTATCAGGAGTCGATTAAAGAAATTCCTTCACATCGTGCTTTAGCCCTGTTTCGTGGTCGTAAAGAAGGTATTTTGCAATTAAGTTTAGCCATTGACGACAATTCACCCACCGAAGACACTTCTGGCAATCAAACTCCAACCAATTCTGCCAATTCTAATCTGTGTGAACACACCATTGCTCAGTATTTTCGCTTGTCGAATCAAAATCGCCCGGCCGATGCTTGGTTACTGGAAACCGTGCGCCTGGCCTGGCGCTTTAAAATCCGCTTGCATTTAGATTCAGAATTAATGACCCGCTTACGAGAAACCGCGGAAACCGAAGCTATCAAAGTATTTGTCAGTAATCTTCACGACCTACTACTAGCCGCTCCAGCAGGCCCACGAGTGACCATTGGTTTAGACCCAGGTTTGCGTACTGGTGTGAAAGTAGCCGTTATTGATAACACCGGCAAATTAATCGATACCTCTACACTGTATCCACATCCGCCCCATAATCAATGGCATGAATCAATTGCGTTATTAGTCGCTTGGATTAAAAAATACCAAGTCGAATTAATTAGCATCGGCAACGGCACTGGCTCCAGAGAAACTGACAAATTAGTTACTGAATTAAGCAAAAAACATCCAGATTTGGGCGTGCATAAAGTCATTGTCTCAGAAGCCGGTGCTTCAGTCTATTCCGCCTCTGAACTGGCCGCCCAAGAATTTCCCAATTTAGATGTGTCACTACGTGGTGCCGTTTCCATCGCCCGTCGGTTGCAAGACCCACTGGCCGAATTAGTGAAAATCGACCCTAAGTCGATTGGAGTAGGTCAGTATCAACATGATGTCAGTCAAACTCAATTAGCCCGGAGTTTGGATGCCGTAGTAGAAGATTGCGTTAACGCCGTTGGTGTTGATGTTAATACCGCCTCCGTTTCATTACTAAGTCGTGTCTCTGGTCTCAGTGCCAATTTAGCACGCAATATCGTAGCTTTTCGCGATGAAAATGGGCCCTTCTCCAATCGAATCATTTTTCGACAAGTGCCGCGCTTGGGCGAGAAAACCTTTGAACAAGCCGCCGGGTTTTTGCGTATTATGAACGGTGACAATCCACTCGATGCTTCAGCAGTCCACCCAGAAGCTTACCCTGTGGTAGAACAAATTTTGGCCAAACATCACAAATCGCTCAAGGAGGTCATTGGTAATACCCCCTTTTTACGAAACTTGATGCCAGCAGAATTGACCAATGAAGTTTTTGGAATCCCTACCGTGACTGATATTCTGAAAGAATTAGAAAAACCAGGGCGGGATCCGCGGCCCGAATTTAAGACCGCGGTATTTTTAGAAGGTGTAGAAAGTTTGGAAGACCTACAAGCCAACATGATTTTAGAAGGTGTCATCACCAATGTCACTAATTTTGGTGCCTTTGTTGATGTTGGGGTGCATCAAGATGGTTTGATTCATATTTCGGAACTTTCTCACAGCTATATCAAAGACCCGCGTGAGGTGGTTAAAGCGGGCGAAGTGGTAAAAGTGAAAGTCGTCGAAATCGACTTAAAACGGCGACGGGTAGCTCTGAGCATGAAACTAGAAAATCCTCGATTAGCCATGTTAGCGAAACGGCGCGAAGCCTTTTCTTTAAATAATCAGCCGCAAACTCATACCGTGGTTAAGCCTGTTGAACGTACACCGCTACCGAAAAAAGAACCACCGAAAATCGAAAAGAAGGAACGTCAAACCGCTTTTATGGGAGCAATGGCCGAAGCTTTTGCGAATGCGCGAAAACGTTAATTGGTTTTGGAGTCCAAGACATGTCTTGGACTCCACGCAAGGAGGGGGGGGTTGAATTAACCGTACTTAAAGTAAATAATTATAAATAATTCCACTACTTAAAGTAGTATTGCTATACAACTTCAATCATTGTAAAATATAATCCATACCATAAAATTTTCTGGTGGCCACACCATGCCAAAACGTACTGATTTAAAAAGCATTCTTATCATTGGCGCCGGTCCAATTATTATTGGACAGGCTTGCGAATTTGATTATTCCGGTGCTCAAGCCTGTAAAGCATTGCAAGAAGAAGGTTATCGTGTTATCCTAGTAAACTCTAATCCTGCTACCATTATGACAGACCCCGGCCTGGCTACTGCTACTTATATTGAGCCTATCACCTGGCAAACGGTTGCCAGAATTATTGAGCGTGAAAGGCCCGAGGCTCTATTGCCAACTATGGGAGGCCAAACCGCATTAAATTGTGCCTTGGAATTACAGCGTGAAGGCGTTTTAGAAAAATATGGCGTGGAAATGATAGGCGCTTCCATTGAAGCCATTGAAAAAGCTGAGAATCGTGAGAAATTTCGTGATGCGATGCGTAATATTGGGTTAGAAACTCCCAATTCACTGATTGTCCACAATCTGGAAGAAGTTTCTAACGCCCATACTCAGATGGGGCTACCATTGGTCATTCGACCCTCATTTACACTAGGTGGTACCGGTGGAGGGATTGCTTATAATCGTGAAGAACTTAACCTTATTTGTGAACGTGGCCTAGAATTATCTCCGATTCACGAGTTACTCATTGAAGAATCTGTAGTGGGGTGGAAAGAGTTTGAAATGGAAGTAGTACGAGATCGAAAGGACAACTGTATTATTGTCTGTTCGATTGAAAATCTTGACCCCATGGGAATTCATACTGGTGATTCTATCACCGTGGCCCCGATTCAGACTTTAACCGATAAAGAATATCAAATCATGCGAGATGCCTCCATTTCCGTGTTGCGAGAAATTGGGGTCGACACCGGTGGTTCCAATGTCCAATTTGCCATCAATCCCCAAGATGGACGCATGATGGTTATCGAGATGAATCCACGGGTTTCTCGCTCCTCAGCCTTAGCTTCTAAAGCCACGGGGTTTCCGATTGCCAAAGTTGCTGCCAAATTGGCCGTTGGTTACACTCTCGACGAATTGGCCAATGAAATTACGGGTGGAGTTACGCCGGCTTCCTTTGAGCCCACCCTTGACTATGTGGTAGTTAAAATTCCACGCTTCAATTTTGAAAAGTTTCCACAAGCCGAGCCAGTCTTGACGACTCAAATGAAATCCGTGGGAGAAGTGATGGCCATTGGCCGGACTTTTCAAGAATCTTTACAGAAAGCCTTGCGTGGGTTAGAAACCGGAGTGAATGGCTTAGATGAGCAGTTAGACCCTAGTTTGGATGGAATTTCCCAAGCCGTTCGAGATGTCCTCCGCCATGAATTAGAAGTCCCAGGACCAGACCGATTATGGTATATTGCTGATGCGTTTCGAGCCGGTTGGACTGTAGAAGATGTGCATCGGTTTACCGCCATTGATCCTTGGTTTTTAATTCAAATTGCTAACCTGGTGGACGAAGAAGGGAGCTTATGCGTAGGTTGCTTGCCCAATATGGCACCAGCGAGGATGCGAGAATTAAAACGTAAAGGCTTTTCCGACCGGCGGCTGGCACAGTTGTTACATGTCAACGAACAAGAAATACGAGAATTTCGCCATCGTCATCAGCTACGTCCGGTATATAAACGGGTTGATTCGTGTGCGGCTGAATTTGCGGCTACTACGGCTTACCTGTATTCTACTTATGAGGAAGAATGCGAGGCTAATCCGACGCAGCGCGATAAAATTATGGTGCTGGGAGGAGGACCCAATCGAATTGGTCAAGGCATTGAATTTGACTATTGCTGTGTCCAAGCCGCCTTAGTGTTACGTGAAGATGGCTATGAAACAATTATGGTCAATTGCAATCCCGAGACCGTTTCCACCGATTATGATACTTCAGACCGACTCTATTTTGAACCCTTGACGTTAGAAGATGTGTTAGAAATTGTCGAGGTCGAAAAACCCAAAGGGGTGATTGTTCAATACGGTGGACAAACGCCTTTAAAATTAGCGAAATCGCTGGAAGCTGCGGGGGTACCGATTATTGGCACCTCCCCGGAATCGATTGATTTGGCCGAGGATCGAGAGCGCTTTCAACAACTGGTGGAGCGCTTAGGATTGCGACAACCGGCCAATCGTACTGCGCGTAACACGAATGAAGCCTTAACACTGGCCAATGAAATTGGCTATCCCCTAGTAGTACGACCTTCCTATGTATTAGGCGGGCGAGCGATGGAAATTGTGTATACCCAAGACGAGCTTAAAGGCTACATGCGACAAGCCGTGGCGGTGTCTAATGATTCGCCGGTATTACTAGATCGTTTCCTCGACGAAGCGATTGAAGTCGATGTTGACGCGATTTGTGATGGCCAACGGGTATTAATTGGCGGAATTATGGAGCATATTGAACAAGCTGGTATTCACTCCGGTGATTCCGCTTGCTCGTTACCTCCTTACGGGTTATCGCCGATGATTCAAGACCTGTTGCGAGAACAAATGACGCGGTTGGCCATGGAATTAAAGGTAGTGGGATTAGTCAATGCTCAATTTGCACTCCAACATCAAACCGTTTATGTGTTGGAAGTAAATCCACGGGCTTCTCGCACCGTACCATTTGTCTCGAAAGCCACAGGTTTATCCTTGGCCAAAATTGCGGCCCGTTGCATGGTCGGACGTAGTTTAGTCGAACAAGGCATTACACAAGAATGTATTCCTAGTTATTATTCCGTGAAAGAAGCGGTGTTTCCCTTTGTCAAATTTGTCGGTGTCGATCCCGTGTTAAGTCCAGAAATGAAGTCGACCGGGGAAGTCATGGGAATTGGGCGTAGTTTTGGCGAAGCGTTTGCCAAGTCTCAACTAGCCGCCGGGGTCAATTTACCTCGTGCGGGCGTAGCGTTGTTAAGTGTCCGTGACGCGGACAAACCAGCTCTGGTCGATGTAGCCCGCGGTCTCACTGAATTGGGATTTGAATTAGTGGCCACTCGTGGGACGGCGGTCAGTTTGGCACAAGCAGGTATTGTCTGCACTCTCGTCAATAAGGTGACGGAAGGTCGTCCACATATTGTGGACCAAATCAAAAATGAAGAATTTCATTTTATTGTTAATACCACGGAAGGCCGACAGGCTATCGCGGATTCGTTTTCAATTCGTCGCACGGCGTTACAACACAAAATTACTTATACCACTACCATTGCAGGGGCTAGAGCCACTTTGTTGGGACTCAAGGCATTAGATACGGTAGAAGTTAATCGTTTACAAGATTTACATAAAGAATTATCCGGGAGAATGACATGAACAAATCACCCATGACGGTACGAGGTGCCCAAAAATTACGGGAAGAATTGCATGAATTAAAAACCGTGGCACGACCGCGAGTGATTCAAGCTATTGCGGAAGCGCGTGCTCACGGTGATTTAAAAGAAAATGCCGAATATCATGCAGCACGGGAGCAACAGGGTTTTATCGAAGGTCGAATTGTGGAATTGGAAAGCAAATTAGCGACCGCTGAAGTTATAGATGTACACAGCATCAATGCCGACAACAAAATTGTGTTTGGTGCCACCGTGGATTTAGTTAACGTGGATACCGAAGAAGAAGTGACTTATCAAATTGTGGGTGATGATGAAGCCGACATCAAAGCCAATCTTATTTCAATCAGCTCCCCAATTGCGCGGGCCTTGATTGGCAAACATCAAGATGAGATAGCGACCGTAAAAGCGCCGGGCGGAGATAAAGAATATGAAATTATAAAGGTAAGGTACGTTTAGATTTGACAACTTTTCGAAAAGTTGTCAAATCTTTAGTCCTAGTTTAGATTTGACAACTTTTCGAAAGTTGTCAAATCTTAATTCTCGCAAATTTGGAAAGTCTGGCTCGCCACTTCACCTATGGAAATCAACGATTACTACCGGTTGCTAGAATTAACACCGCAAGCTAGTCAGGAAGAAATTAAGCAGTCCTATCGAAGACTCGCCAGAAAATTTCATCCTGATGTGAGTGAGGACCCGCAAGCCGAATCGAAATTTAAATTGATTAAAGAGGCTTATGAGATTTTGAGTAATCCTCAATCACGGTTGGCTTATAATTATGAACGCACGGTACTGAAACCTTATAGTTATGCTTGGTGCTATGCCAAAATCAGTGAACAACTGCGCTTAATAGCTAAAATTCGGGCTAGAGCCAATGCTCAATATCGTGTCAATGCTCAATTTTACAGTCGAAAAAATACCGAAACTAATATACCTCCTTCACCTATGAATACTGTGAATACTGCTCCAAAATCACGTCTCAATAAAAAGTGGCTCTACCTGGCTGGTGGCCTAATTTTTATAGTCGCCGTGATGATAACTACCAGTATGCTTTTAGAACGAGTCAAAAATTGGCGCTCTGAACAAAAAATGATAGTAGCCGTGTTACAAAATGATGAAACTGGCGTGAAAAATTTAGAAAGTTCTGATGTAGCCACCCAAGCTAAAATTCTGCAATATGATGGCGTGAAAAAAGCACTGGTGAATTTCTACCTCACTCATCCGACTGAGAAAGAACTGCTTAGTCGTTTAGGCGAGTTTGACCAGAGTTTACAGCAAGAATTATTTGCTGATGTTGATGTGCAATCGTCGTTACTGACGTATTATCAGACATCGATTGATAAAGCGGTTAAACAAGACGATTTTACCAGTGCCTTTAAAATTTTGGAATCCTTGAAGGAAAAATTGCACGACTCCCCAAAATTTACTGAGCAATACGAAAGTTTGCGAAAGCAAAAAGTACAACGACTGTCAATGTTAACTCAGCAATATATGGCTTGTGTTGAAGATAGTCAAGCACCATTATTGGAACGTACTCATTGTATGGCCGAAGCACGAACCAAAATTGAACAAGTAGGGCTCGAACATACTTTGCCTACCGATACCAATTTACCCACTTTGTATGCCAATGCGATAGAACAATCGCTAGATACTAAAAATTATACCCAAGTGGAATCGTTGCTGGCTGATTGGGAAAAATTAATGCCTGAAGCCAGTACACAACGTGATCGGTTTCGCGATTTACTAAATCAATATCGTCAACTGGATACTTTGGCCGCCAGTTTGGTTAGTCAAGAAAGAACTAAAATCATTTTCGCACTGACTCAAGCCACTAAACTAGATGAAGCGTTGCAAAAGGAATTATTTAATTTACCGCAAGTACAACAAAGTCTGTTGCTTTACCATTTGGAAGAGGCTTTGAAATTATGGAAAAAACAAGCGAGCGAAAATGTGACCGTTACGGGGGGGGCCACTTTCAGCACGGAAGACTTTCAAAAATTGGTCGCGGGAGTACGTTATAAATCGGCTACTTTGCCAATCTTGCCTGCTTCAAGAAATACGGTAAACCCGGTAAACCCGGTAAACCCGGTGGTTAGTAAACCTGTCACCACCGCGATTGAGGCTAAAGAGGAGACTAACAATCAGTCGTTGCCTCCGACTGTGCCTACTTCCGTTAAAATAGCTAATTTGTTGAGTGAATGTCAAGAACATTTTGAAGCTAATCGTTTAACCACCGGTGATGACGATAATAGTAATACCGCGCTGACTTGTTATCAAACGGTCTTGCAAATGGAACCCGATAATTCCGAAGCTCAAGCTGGTTTCAATGCCATTGAACGCCGCTATCAAAGATGGGCGGAAACTGCTTTACAAAATAACCAATTGAATAAGGCAAAAGGTCATATTGCCACTTTAGAAAGAATTAATCCACGTTCCAAAGGGCTGGCTCAGTTACGACAAAGTTTAAAAGCCGCATTTAATCGGCCCAAGCCAGAATCATCGTCCGTTGAACGTAATAATAAACCAGCCGAGGAACGTAAATCGTCCGTTGAACGTAATCCACCGGTTGAACGTAAATCGTCAGAGGAACGTAAATCGTCAGAGGAACGTAAATCTTCGGAGGAGTCAGAACGTACTTCAGCACCGGCACCGCCTAAAATAGAAGTGAGAGAAATTAAGAAGGAACCACCACCAACGAAAAAACCGGTCAAGCCGGCACCAAACTCCGCGGTAACCAGCAGTGATTGTTCTGATTTATTAAGACAATTATCGATAGGAGTTAATCCGCTAACGGCGGAACAAAGAGCTTATTTTCAAACTAAATGTCGTTAATTATTTGTAAAATTGAGGCACCTAGACCATCGAAAAAATTTTCTAACTCTCGAAGACTTGGAAAGTTTAAAACCCTAAGGTTTTTTGAACCCTTTAGGGTTTTCTTCATTTAGAGGAAACCGTATGAATAGACTGTTCGAGTGGTTCATATTAATCGTACTTATTAATTGGATATCTGCCTGTACTCCCCCAATCCGTTATACGACACTGGAAAAAGGGCCAGTACCCTTTGAGCCAGCTATTCGTTCTTTGACTAATCACTTGTTGGCACCAATTCAAGCGGATCGTGGTGTGGTCTTGGACCTATTAAGTGAGACTAAAATTGTCTTGGATCCCTTTGTTGATGCCACCAGTGGTGAGGTAGTCAATGCCAGTCGCCGCATTGAGGAAATCATTCTGGAGGAAGCTCAAAAAAATTTTGCCACTTTTTCTTTGCGACGACTCCAGAAAGATAGTTTAAAAGAGGCCAATTATGTGATGAGTGGTGTTATCAGTTTTGATAATTACCAAACACTAGGAACTACCCAAAAAGAGGAAAAATACTATCGAGTGGCGGCTTCGATTTTTAATCGACAAACTGGTAAAATAGTTGCCAATTCTAACCTTTGGATATCAGGAAAAGAGTTAGATTACACGCCAGTACCGGTGTATAAAGACAGTCCGGTCTATTATTTGAAAGATAAACGGGTAGAAGGTTTGGTGACGACCACTAAAACTCCAGTTGGGCAACCAGCTAATAAAAGCTATTATGACAATTTAGATACCAATGCCTTGTTAGTGCAAGCTGACACCGCCTATGAAGTGAAAGACTATACTAAAGCCTCTGTGTTGTATGATCTCGTGGCTAAACGAGAAGATGGACAGACCATGAAAACTTTTGCGGGTGCTTATGAATCTTACCTCAAATTAGGCCAGACGAAGTTGGCTAAACAAAGATTCAGCAAATTATTAAAACAGAGCGTCAAAGAGAATAACAAATTAAATATTAAGTTATTATTTTCCGTAAATAAGATGGAATTTATTGAAGATGAGGAATTGCGGAAACAGTATACTCATTGGTTACAGGAAATTGGCGATTTTCTACAGGTCAACAATTATTGTTTTCACATCGTCGGTCACAGTAGTCATACAGGCGCCGCCGATTACAATAAACAATTATCGTTGGAACGTGCCAAAACTGTGCAAAAATTGATGCTGGTTAATTTTTCGAAACTCTTGCAACGTTCAAAGGCCATCGGTAAAGGATTTGAAGAAAATTTGGTGGGCTCTGGGACCGATGATTTAAGAGATACGATTGACCGTCGCGTCGAATTTGTAATAGTGGATTGTTCAAAACTATAAACGGTTCTGAATTTGGGTAGTGTGACGAAGGTGATGAGCGATACCCTTCAAGGAATCGTCTGGTAGTCCCTCCAAGATCATGGAGGTCTTAACTTTCAATGAGTTACCCTGGTTCTAAGTTTCCTAAACCTCAAAGGTTTAGGAAACTTAGCACCTATTAGGTTTGGGAATCGGCGACCACGGCGGTAGGGTGTATCAGCGAAGCGTCATACACCACTGCGATTAGTACCTCCATTGGCTGGTAGGGACTACCAATCGTCTTGGCAGACTTCGGTGGATTCATTAATTAAGGCTTAATCGTGGTGTTTAAGTTTACCACGAATTAATTATTCCAATCACCATGCCATTCCAATGGTATCGGCGTTAACGCCGCTATGCCATTGCCGTTAAGGAAAATCTCTACTTTGCCAAATTTAGACCAGAAAAACTTTATTATGCTCAAAACCTCTACCAAATTTGACAGTCCTTGGAAAGATATTATTGAACGATATTTTCCAGCGTTCATGAAATTCTTTTTTCCCAAAACTTATAAAATCATTGATTGGAACTCTGGCTACGAATTTTTGGATAATGAACTACAAAAAGTCGTTCGTGATGCTAAATTGGGACGACGGTTGGCCGATAAATTAGTCAAAGTTCGTCAAACCAATGGGCAATTGGCTATCCTTTACATTCATCTTGAGGTGCAAGGTCAATATGATGAAAATTTTGGCGAGCGTATGTTTGTCTATAACTACCGTTTCTTTGACCGTTATCATCACCCTATTATTAGCCTAGCCATCTTAGGCGATGAGCGTAAAGATTGGCATCCACAAAGTTATAGTTTTGAAGTGGGAGAGTGTCGTTTATTATTTGAATTTCCGGTGGTCAAGCTGTTAGATTATCTTGAGCATTGGGAAAAGTTGGAACGTTCCAACAATCTGTTTTCTATCGTAGTACAGGCGCACTTGAGAAGTTTAGAAACACGACGCTCTCCGAATCGGCGATTGTATTGGAAACAGGAATTGTTCAAGATGCTTCATGAATCCCACTACCGTCGCCAACAAATTTTGGATTTATTCTGGTTTATGGACTGGGTGTTGGCTTTACCCACGGCCCAAGAATTACAATTTAACCAATTTGTCAATCAATACGAGGAGAAAACGAAAGTGAGATATGTTACCAGTATTGAGAAAAGAGGAATTGAAAAAGGACTGCTACAAGGTGTTCAACAAGGCAAGTTAAGAAACTTACAAGAAAATGTGGTAGCTATTTTGCATGTACGTTTTAAACGAGTCCCCCAAACTTTGGCAAAGCAAATCCAAACCATTAACGATGCGGATTTGCTGTCTCAATTGTTGAAAGAAGCGGTGGTGGTAAAATCTCTTAGCCACTTTAAGCAACAAATCGGTATTAAGATTTGACAACTTTCGAAAAGTTGTCAAATCTCGATTCATCGGTATTAAGATTTGACAACTTTTGAAAAGTTGTCAAATCTAAGATTTGACAACTTTCGAAAAGTTGTCAAATCTCGATTCCTTATTAAGATTTGACAACTTTCGAAAAGTTGTCAAATCTCGATTCCTTATTAAGATTTGACAACTTTCGAAAAGTTGTCAAATCTCGATTCATTATTTAAGATTTGACAACTTTCGAAAAGTTGTCAAATCTGGATTCATTTAAGTCCAGGGCAAAATTAAACTAGAATTTACTAAAGATTTTTCCAATCTCTCACCGAGTTGGCAAATCTGGCTTATTTCATTTTTTTATCACTTTTAGAAATTTTCAGATGATTACCAAACTGCGTAATATCGCTATTATTGCTCATGTTGACCATGGCAAAACTACTCTAGTGGATAGATTACTTCAACAATCTGGTACACTAGGCATTCGTGCCACCAACATTGAACGAATCATGGATTCCAATGATTTGGAAAAAGAGCGTGGTATTACTATTTTAGCTAAAAACACCGGCCTGCGGTGGCAAGATTACCGAATTAATATCGTCGATACCCCAGGTCATGCGGATTTCGGTGGCGAAGTGGAGCGGGTGTTATCCATGGTGGACTCAGTCCTGCTGCTGGTAGATGCAGTCGATGGTCCAATGCCGCAAACTCGATTTGTCACGCAAAAAGCCCTGCAACGAGGTTTGCGTCCAATTGTGGTGATTAACAAAATTGACCGCGAAGGTGCCCGTCCACATTGGGTGTTAGACCGCACTTTTGAATTATTTGACCGATTAGGCGCCGATGAAGCTCAACTGGATTTTCCCGTCATTTATACCTCGGCTTTACTGGGCTATGCTAGTTTAGATAGCACCGCGCGTAGTGGCGATATGCAATCTTTATTTGAGACTATTGTTCAACATGTACCGATTCCTGATGTGGACCCTGAAGAGCCATTTCAACTTCAAGTCAGTGCCTTAGATTATTCCAGCTATGTGGGCGTGATTGGAATCGGACGAATTAACCAAGGACGAATTAAAACGAATAGTCCCGTAGTCATTATCGATGCCAAAGGTACGCAACGGGCCGGCCGAATTTTGCAAGTGCTGGGTTTTTATGGCTTAGAACGAATTGAAGCCGCCGAAGCCTCCGCAGGAGATATTATTGCGTTTACTGGGGTGGACCGGTTAAATATTTCTGACACCTTATGCGATCCTGAGCATGTCTTCGCGTTACCGCCGCTAACAGTAGATGAGCCTACCATCAGCATGACGTTTCAAGTCAATACCTCTCCTCTGTCGGGCAAAGATGGTAAATATGTCACTTCACGGCAATTACGAGAACGTTTGCACCGTGAAATTTTGCATAATGTGGCGTTACGAGTCAATGAGAGCGACGATCCAGATAAATTTATGGTATCCGGCCGGGGCGAGTTGCATTTAGGTATTTTAATTGAAAATATGCGGCGCGAAGGTTATGAATTAGCCGTCTCACGTCCTAAAGTCATTATTAAAGAGATTGATGGAGTCAAATGTGAGCCTTACGAAAGTCTGGCCGTTGATGCGGAACAAATTCATCAAGGGGTGATGATGGAACTGTTGGGAGAGCGTAAGGCCGAATTGGTTAATATGAGTCCTGATGGAAAAGGACGAGTGCGATTGGATTTTCTGATTCCCGCCCGAGGACTGATTGGTTTTCGCACTGAATTTTTAACGGCTACGTCAGGCACTGGAATTATGTATCATGTGTTTGAACATTACGCACCGGTCAAACCGGGAGAGATTGGTCAACGTATTAATGGAGTATTGATTTCTAACGGCGATGGCAAAAGTTTAGCTTACGCCTTGTTTAATTTGCAAGAGCGTGGACGATTGTTTATTGGACCCGGTGAGGAGGTGTATGAAGGGATGATTGTGGGGATTCATTCTCGTGATAATGATTTAGTGGTGAATCCAATGAAAGCCAAACATCTGACTAATATTCGGGCGGCTGGCTCGGATGAAAATATTTTATTATCGCCGCCGATTCGAATGAGTTTGGAGCAGGCCTTAGAGTTTATTGATGATGATGAATTGGTAGAGATTACACCCAAAGTGATTCGATTACGGAAGCAATTTTTGAAGGAGCATGACCGAAAACGATTAGCCCGGACCGCTTGAAAGTTGTATTAAGCCAGGTAGCCAGGTAGGGTGGACAACGTGCTTTACTGTTGCCCACCAAATAGCCACCCCTACCAGACTTGACGGGTGGACAAATAAGTACCGAAGCAGAAATTTTCTCCTATTTTCTTTCGCCCGTTGGGAGAGGGGCCGGGGGTGAGGGAAAATACCGTCGAATTTCCGCTTCAGTACTTAATAAAGACGTTGGCCCACCTTACCGAGTCCTCCTCTTTAGATAACTTTAGAAAATCGTTGTGCCGAATTTTGACGCAGATAAATATCAAACGTCATACAAATATTCCGTACCAACAACCGGCCCGCAGGTAAAATCTCAATCCGACGGTCACTCAAAGCGATTAAACCATCCCGTTGCAAAATTTCTAATTGCGGTAATTCTTCAGCAAAATAGTCGCTAAACTTGATTTGATACTGCGCCTCAATCTCCGATTTCTCTAATTTAAAATGACACAACAGTTGCATAATTACGGCCCGCCGCAATTTATCATCTGCCGTCAACGCGATGCCACGAAACACCGGCAAATGGCCACTATCGATAACCGCATAATACTCCTCCAAAGTCTTCACATTTTGACTATAACTGTCTCCCACTTTACTAATCGAAGTCGTGCCTAACCCAATTAAATCACAATCCGCTTGCGTGGCATAACCTTGAAAATTCCGATACAGCGTACCTTGGCGTTGTGCTATCGCCAATTCATCCTCTGGTAACGCAAAGTGATCCATGCCAATATAGACATAACCCGCTTGTGACAGTCGTTCACTCGACTGTTGTAAAATGGCTAACTTTTCTACTGGTGAGGGTAAGTCTAGTTCATTAATGCGTCGTTGCGGCTTAAATAACGTCGGCAAATGTGCATAGTTAAACATCGAAATACGATTCGGTACCACTGCGACAATTTTATCCAAGGTGTCTAAGAAAGAGCCTACTGTTTGATGCGGTAGGCCATAAATTAAATCAATACTAACGGATTTAAATCCCTCTCGTCGAGCCGCCGTCAATACTGCAAAAGTCTCCTCCTCAGATTGAATCCGATTCACCGCTTGTTGAGTCGTGGGGTTAAAATCCTGTACGCCTAAACTCAGGCGATTAAAACCAATTTCACGTAATAGCGCAATAGTATCCGTATTCGTTTCTCGTGGATCGATTTCAATGGAATATTCACCGCTGTCATCCGTGACTAACTGAAAATGCTGGGCGGTTACTTGCATCAATTCACGCATTTGCTGCTCATTTAAAAAAGTTGGGGTCCCGCCGCCCCAATGTAATTGAGTCACCGGTCGCGCTTGATTAAATAAAGCTCCGTGCATAGAAATTTCTTTATATAAATGAGCCAGATAAGGAATAGTTAAACTACGGTCCTTGGTCGCAATTTTGTTACACGCACAGTAAAAACACAAAGTATCACAAAAAGGGACATGAAAATATAACGATAACGGTTTTAGGGGCGCGACATTGCTTTGTTGAGCATAGTGTCGAAACGTGTCTTCTTGAAAACCATTATGAAATTGCACGGCAGTGGGATAAGAAGTGTAACGTGGTCCCGCTTTATCATAACGGCGAATTAACTCGTGGTCAAAAACGATGGTTTGGTGCATGATAATTTTACTAGGTTTGTACGAATATAGTGTTTTTACCTGGTGTGCAACACCTGTTTTAGTGCATGAATTGGAGTAAACGTAGGGTGCATAAGCGATAGCGTCATGCACCATTTTAGCTAACGTATGGTGCATAAGCAATAGCGTTATGCACCATTTTAGGTTCGGTGTATGACGCTTCGCTTATACACCCTACCTTAACTTAATGGCATTGGGGCTGGCGGTGGTTGACATAAGTTCGGTCTCAACGATTGGTGAGATTTTGCCAAAATTAGCTATTTCAAGCGGTCTGCTGGCAAAATGATCGTTTGATAAACTTCATCACTGGCCCCTAAAATATCAAAGGAAAATTGATAACCAATTTTTTCCGCCACGTCTAAATTTAAGATCAATTTAGGTAGAGCAGTATCGATCATAGGAAGTGTTCTCGGCTTTTCCTGTTCCACTACTACTTTATGCAATTTATCGGCTAACAAACTACCAGTGGCAGGAAAATCGGAGGCGGAATATCCCATCATGGCACCCGCTTTCACATCTTTGGCACCTTGTTTGGAAAACGTGCGAATTTTTTTCGCGATCAAAAAATCTATCAGTGATTTGACCTGACTTTTTTTCCAGTCAAAACACTCGAGAGAGGGAATAAAAAACGCATCGATTCCTTGAGTAACTAACTCTCTTAAGCCGGTCAAACAGCCGTCAGT